>Ga0208196_1000488_pt1 | contig 52244 bp, 30 predicted proteins | sample AD_JPNNA7_MetaG_FD_184443 | JGI IMG/M metagenome (GOLD analysis project Ga0208196, IMG submission 184443) | Active sludge microbial communities of municipal wastewater-treating anaerobic digesters from Japan - AD_JPNNA7_MetaG (SPAdes) (version 2) | ecosystem: Engineered > Bioreactor > Anaerobic...
TCCGCACGGCTGCAAGATTAGTTCCAGATGCCATTCTGCTGCAAGGTGGTTTGGAGTCAATACTAAAGATTATAGTGTGACCCAGGTGGATTATAAAGTATTGCCGGAGAATGCGTAAGAAAGCTGGCAAACTCGCAGAAAGGACTTCCCAAGGTTCTGCGCTTGTGGTTCTTAGCACCCTACTAAATACATAAGAGAGGTGTAGAATGACTACCATGAAACGCTGCCAATCGGAAGTGCAGAAACAGGCAAGTAAGGGCAATGTCCAAGCGGGTACCCCTGTCCAAGCGGGGGTGGGCATGAGGCTTAACTCATTGATAACTATGCTGAGAGGCCAAAATGTCCAAGCGCTTGAGCGCATTTTTGAGGATTCCAAACTGAAATGTCCAAGTGGGTCGCAGTTTTTGAAGGACTTGGACATGGACATGAAAGTCGATTTGATCTGGTTACCCATAGATAGGGTTGCCATGCTGATGAACAAGAACCTGAAGACGATCAGAAGAATGGTGGATGCCGGGAAGCTGACGGCACTCAAGCATCAGATCCCCACCAAGAACGGAGCCACGATCAAGACCTTTGTTCTGGCCACTGAAGAGATCATTCAGGCTGAATATGATAGGTTCAGAGACAGCCTTCGCAAACCGGAGCTCTATTTCGAGGAAGAGATCGTACTGGGAGTGCGCAGCTATCCCAGCGTGTTCCTGGTCTACTATGATAATGGTAATGACTCGATTGCTACTGGTAACGAGACAGCAGGAGGTTCAGATGTTTCCCTATAGTGGCAGACCAACCGAGGAGTTCCTGAGAGAATACCGCAACAAGCTGAATGAACTGCAAGAACTGATGGAAAGCCAGGGGCTGAAGTTGGAGATCAAGAGCGGAGGAAGATGCATAGTGGTACCGGAGCTAAAGGCTGGATTGGGCAAGGTGAGTGGGAATGGAGATGTTGATGCTGATGGTAACGGTAATAACAATAGAGAATCTACTGCTGTCGACAACAGCTTCATGCTTGGCTACAGCCAGCAGTATAATGCCAAGGCAGATAGTTCCGAAGATAACCTGGAGTCCGAGACAGTCTATGAGACCTACGATGACTATCTGGAGTTCGAACGCAAGCTTACCCTGATCCACGAAGCCAAGGAGAATGGTGTGGTTATCGACTTCGGCAGTGACTTTCTCGACCTGGCTCCGGTGGAAGAGGAAAGGCTGTTATACAAGGAAGAGGCTCAACTCTACGGCAGGTTCTGCCAGGAAGTGATTCGCAGGCTGTATGGAGCGGAATCCAAAGTATTGGCCTGGAAACGGATCACCAGTGACTTTAATGGCAAGAGACTGATTCCGGAGCTCTACAACCTTAAAGGCCCCAGAAAAGAGAGAGCGCTCAGAGAATGGCTGCGTACCTACCATGAGACCAATTTCGATATGTATGCCCTGATCCACAAAGGCAAGGGCAGATACAAAGAGCGCAAGATCAGCTATCAGGAACAGCAGTACCTGCTGCATCTGCTGCTCAACCCCAACCGCATCAAGATCGGTTCCGCCATCACCAACCTCAAACAGATGGCCAGAAACGGTATTATCGACTCCCAAGCCAATGAACGGACGCTCAGACGCTGGTGTGAGGAATGGGCAGCCAGGCATCCGGCGGAGTGGCATCAAGCCCGAGATGGCAGCAAGTTTGTCTCGGAGAATGTCATCAAGAGCATTATGAGAGATGGTAGCAGCCTGGAAGTAGGACAAGTCTGGGTGGCGGATGGACATACCCTGTCCTTCGATATCCTCAATCCCCAAACGGGAAGAGCCCAGCGCATGACGATGATCATGGTGATGGACTGGGCATCGAGATACCCTGTGGGAGCGTCACTCGCCTTTACCGAAGATAGCCAGCATATTCTGACCGCCTTCCGCAATGGCTTTATCAACTGCGCTCAGATCGCCGATAACAATAGCGGAACGATGGCAGTGCTGCCCAAGTATGTCTATCTGGATAACGGCAAGGCCTTCCGAGCCAAGCTCTTTCATGAGAGATGGGAAGAGCATGACCTGAACCAGGAACTGGGAGGGATCTTCCCCCGGCTCAATATCGGAGTGAGATTCGCTGAGAGCTACAATGCCAAAGCCAAGATCATTGAACGCTTCTTCAAGACTTTCCAGGAGCAGTTTGAGCGGTTCATCACCACCTTCAGAGGTGCCTCGATTGACGATAAGCCCTCTGTTCTGCATCGCAACGAAGCCTGGGCTAAGAAGCTCTATACGGGTAAACCACCGACCATTGAGGAAACGATGCAGATGATCGCCTTCTACGTGAGGTTCTGTTATGGCGAGACTCCGCATACCTCGCTCAACAGACGCACACCCTATGAGGTCTTTAGTGCTGCTAGGATAGCGGAGAGCCGCCAGATAGAGATCTCCAGGCTGAACTTCCTGATGATGGCGATGGAGCGTAAGAATATCCGCGCGGAAGGCATCAGGCTGGATAAGAAGGTCTACTGGCACCGGGAACTGGTTAATCATGTGGGACAGCCCTGCATCATCAGGTTCGATTACAGCGATGCCAGATGGATAGTGGTCTATGACAAGAACGATGTCTTCATCTGCCAGGCAGCACTCCGCAAGACACAGCATCCCTTTATCGAAGTCTCGATGGATAAGGCGGTCTCACACAAGGAACTGAATAAGGAATACAAAGAGATCAAAGGGATCAGGAGGGAGAAAGAGCGCAATGCCAAGAAGTGGGTGGTCAACACCCAGAAGGCGGTCGATAAGATACTGAGCAACTCCCCATCTAAGCAGGAGAAGCTTGAGGATCAGGGTGCCAGAGCGCTGTTCAGCAGTCCTCCCATGCTGGAAGCTCCACCCAGGGATAGTAACGAGATCATCGATGAACTAATCCGGAAGATGACTAATAGAATGCCCAGGCAACCAGATATGCTGAGTCCGGAAGAACGGGAACAGCTTGATCCCAAGGATAGAGAGAGACTGGCACGAGAAGCGATTGAACAAAGAATCGAACAGGAGATCAAAGAATCCTTCGAAAGGATCGGAATCGATTATCAAGGAAGCAATGCAGATACACCGATATCTTGGAAGACTGCCTTCAGTAAAACAGCAAGAGAGTATTACAAACCAGAACCAAGAGCCTTAGCGGAACAAGAACAACCAGATGAAGATAGATCTGCCACTACCATTGAAACAACCGGTGATGCAGTTACAGAAGCTGAAGATCATGATCCAGCGGAAACGATCATCAACACAGCAGAAATGTCTGATGATAAGCAATTACCGGATGAGGCCAAGGAAAATCAAACACCTTTCGCACATCTCTCCAGAGCGGAACTCCTCAAACGCATCGGGATAAACAAATAGGAGGATAGCATGAAACAGGGAACACTGATTAGGACTCAGAACGTGATAGCCGCAGACAAATGCATCGAGTATCTGCAGACCCGGCCCAAGCTGGAGATGGTGGGGCTTGGTCTATTGTATGGCAGACCGGGACTGGGAAAGACTACCTATGCCAGCCGGACAGCATTCAGTCAGGGGTATCTCTATCTCAGGCTCGAGGCAACCACCACCCCCAAGACCTTTGCGTCCAAACTGCTTTTGACCTTATACAAGAGATTTGGTATGGGAGAGTACATACCCCACGGTACGGCTAATGACCTCTTCAAGATGTGCTTATCGCTATTGGAAGATCATCCTGATACGATCATAGTGGTTGATGAGATAGACTACGCCTTCCGGCATCCCCAGCTCTTGGGCGCAATCAGGGATATCGTGGATGAGACCACCGCAATAGTCATCCTGGTCGGGATGCAGAATGCCAAAGACAGACTGAACCAGATCAATGAGTATTACTTCGACAGATGCAACTTCTTCTATGAGTTCCAGGACTTGTCAAAGAAGGACATTGCCCAGTTGTGCAGTGAGATAATGGAGATCAAGTTCCAGCCTGATATTGTCGATTATGTCCACTTCCATTCCTGCGGCAATGTCCGTAAAGCCATGAAGCTTATCCGTTCAATAGAGGAGATAGGCAGATACAATAACCTTGAAGTAGTCTCCCAAGCAGATCTGGAGGATTGAGGGAACCATGACGGACAAAGAACTCATCCTCAACTTCGTCAATCAATATGATCGTCCCTTCAATGCAGAGCTCACATCCAAACAGACCTGTGTCAGCATTGATGTTATTGAGAGCCTGATACCAGAACTGCTTCAAAGCCAGACTATCAAGCAGATAGAAGATGATCCACCCATCTACGTCCGAGCCAACCGTTTCCAAGCCAGGATCGGTTATCAGCACAATAAGGGCTGGACTTTCAGCTTAGCAGATGCCCACAGGCTACTGGACATCCTGGAACGAGGCAACTACAAGTCCATCCGAGAGATTGCTCAAGTCATCGGCAAATCCAGGCAGTGGGTCTATATCTATCTGGAAGCGCTAGCATCAATAGAAGTAGTCGATCTGAGGCAGCACATATACATCGTTATCTCACGCCAAAACGTGCCCAATATCGGCAGAAAAGTCCAGAAAGGTATATTGGGTCAACTCCGCTGTTTGAATAGGATTGGGTGCTGTAGATTACTGGACTAAACAGGTTGGATAAGGATACATAAGCCACTCTTCATACTGGAAGGCAACACAATATGCTGTACATATAATGCCAAATACTTAGGTAAGTCACGGAAGTAGGTTACGAGTAAAATTGATGAATTGAGATCAATTTGGCATTGTCGAGATAAGGATCGGGTGCTATTAGTCTCTTACAGAAAGGACACTATAGACAATGTCCTTTAAAGTTCTCTAAGATGATGTGCTACCACTGATGATTCATAGCAATATGGATTATCCAAACATAAGCATTGACTAAATCAATACCTGCTGGATGCTTGGATTTAGGTAGGATTAACATGGTAGACAAAATACTTCAATCTATAGATCAGGAGGTTTTATCATGGTTGATACTGGTCAAAGCTCTATCCCTTCCGTTAACATTTACTTGATTAGAGAAGCGATCTATCGAGAAAAAGAGGATAAGTTAACAGCTGTTCGTTTAGTGATAATCGATGAGTACAATAAGGCTGGTCTTAAAACCGAGCATTATCAGCCGTATGACACAAACGAAGAGAACTCCCTACTTTTCCATCAAAAACGAAACATTGCTTTAAGATGGAGCAAATATCTTCAGCCGATAACAAGCCAAAGTCTTGACTTTGAAAATACTATTCACTCATTCATCCTATTCTTGCTTATTAAAAACCAAGTATTTGCTGTTGTGGGTGGTCATGGCTATCATGTAATCTCTAAGCACATAGATGGGGAGTTTAGTAAGTCAATTATTGAAAAAACATTCGATAAAACCTCAAGTGTATTTAAGTATCTACAAGACCGTAGTTTAGTTGGGAACGTGATTGGTACATCAAAAATTTTCAGAAGCAATGCCAATCTCGCCGTAGAAGAAGACTTTGGTAAATTGTTTGATAAGACTATAGCATCCATAGGCAAAGAACAGCTGGAACTTTTGGGACTTACAAGTAAAAGAGGATGTAGCTGTTTTGCTGGCTCTGGGTTTAGGCTATCTGCATCGATTTCGATAAAAAACACTATCGTTCTGTGTCATAAACTAAGAGATAGGTTAAACGAGCCGAATAAAATGAATCTTAACGATATTGATGAGGAAAAAGATGTAGTTATGATAGCAATGCTTGAGCATACCTTCTTTGAAATGATCAAGGAGGTTGCATCAGGTAAATGTGAAGGAAGTGAATTCGATTTTGTAGGTAAAGATCTCTTTAAGTTCATCACAGCAGATGCACTTTGCTTAAGAAAAGGCAAAGATGATCTCATGCAAGGACTGTCTCCTACTGTTAGTGCTTCCGATATTCTCACTGGCCTACGTCTTGAAATCGCTCAATGTGTTAATGATGATGAGTTAAAATCCTTATTAGCGTCGATAAAAGTGATATCTTACAATGAGAGTGTTGAGACCCCTATAACAAAGGGAGACCTAATAGAACACTTGCATGGAGAGGTTACAATGAATAACGGCGTTTGGTTTCTGATTAATGGAAAGTGGCTCAAACTCACAAGAGACATCGGAGCAGAATTGGACAAATATGTGGAGGATAACTTTAAGGATGTTAATCAAGAATGGATGGTAGAACCATACAAAAAAGTAGACCTTGAGAATAAATACAAGGTCTTGAAAAAAGACAAGTTATCGCACATGTCAGCCAACTCCAACATCCCATATGAGCTAGTATATAATCTACAATACTTAGAATATCGTGATACTCTGATTTTCGATAGAGTGTTTTATGATAATAATGAAAAAGTGGAGCTATGTGACATCATGCAGATAAAGAAAGATATGCTGGTTTTAGTACATGTGAAAAAGGGGTTTGGAGCTTCTATGAGAGACGTTGCTGAGCAGATTGTGACCTCAGCTAGTGTATTGCTGTCTTGGCGCAAGAACCCAAACTCAGCAAAAATCGATGCATACTATAACCAGTTGGCGAAAATGTACAAGGATAAGTACAAGATCAGGAAACTCAAGATTACGAAAGCAGGTTTTAAAAAGGCATTACTCCAGAGTAAGAAAGTGCAATATGTACTTGCATTTATTGACAGTAAGCAGGAAGTTGATTTTAAAATAGCAAAATACAGATCTGTGCTAGCTAAGATTGCGATAATGAACGCCACAAAGCGCTTGGTTGAAATGAGATTTGAATTTAAGCTAATTCGAATTAGAGAAACGTAGCTTATTCAGGTATGATGGAGAGATTAGATGAAAGTACCTCGAAATGCTCTATGCCCCTGTGGATCAGGGAAAAAGTACAAAAAATGCTGTCTTCTTAAGAATACACGCCCATCTCCTCATGAATTCATCGAAGCCACCCGAAAAGCATTTTCTAAAAATACTGCCTGCATCCCGACAAATCAAAAGGACTGTGTAATGGTGACATAATAAAAGCACACACAATATCAAAGTTTATGCTAAAAAAAACAACACCCAATGCTCAAGTTTATACTCCACCTCAGTTTGGAGACTTATTGAGTCAGCTACAAAAGAGGGATGGTATCACGCTGATTAAAAGAGGAATAAGTCAGATATCTACATTCACTGGCTTTTGTGCTCACCATGACAAAGAACTGTTCTCGCCCATTGAAGATGTAGATTTCGAAATTGATGAAGAAAGTATTTTTCTTCTTACTTACAGAAGCGTATGTCATGAGTTGTTCAACAAAGTTGCACAATCGAATTCGGCTGAATACAATCTACTGCATGGGACTAAAGATGTTGATCAACAGGTAAAGCCGCGTATGCAGCAGTTACTCGAATATCATCGGAATGCTTCAAAGGCTGGGGCAAGTGACCTGGATGTTACTAAGAACAAACTTGATATTATGCTGGTGAATAAAGATTATCAGAAACTTCGTTACAAGGTTTTCGAGATCAATAAATCACCTGAGATTGTCGCATCATTCTGTTCAATTCCTTATTGTGACTATCATGGAAATAATATTATAGGTGAGAGATTTTTGGGTGTTAGAACGGCACTACCGATGGTTGTTACTCAAGTCCTGCCCTACAGAACATATGGTGTGATCATATTTTCGTGGATTCAGAGCGATGAGTTAGTTGATAAGTTTATCCGTTCACTATCAGAGCTTGATTTGCAATCTGTCCCAAGCGCAGTTGTTAGGTATGTCTTCTCTCACTCTGAGACATTTGCAGTCAATCCAAATTGGTGGGAGTCACAGAAACCGGATACTATAAGCTACTTGTTGCGTTTGTACAAGAATTATTTACTAGGTCATGAATTGGACAATAGTTGCTTAGTGGGAGATAGAGAGATTGTTGATTGGTCAGTTACAAATCTCGTTTAGGCCTCGAATAATGCAAATTGGACATTGACAGAATAATCCTGCTCGTAAAGCTGGTTTTATTCTGATATGATCCCTTTTTATACCGATTCTTAAGGGATCTTCAGGTACGATTGCATTTGAAAGGGAGCTTTATATGGATGACAGATGGCTTTCAGTGGATGAGATAAGTGTTTATCTTGGGGTAACCAAGGATACGGTCTATAAATGGCTTAGCGAAAAGAAGCTTCCTGCTCACAAAGTAGGGAGACTCTGGAAGTTTAAAAAAGAAGATGTAGATACATGGGTCAAAACGCAGGCTCATTCTCAGGATAGCTGACTATGTCTGACCTTTTAAAATACAACTTGGGTTTTACCTCTGCCGCATTCCTCTTCAGAGACTCTGTGTTGCTTGCTAAACTATACTTGAGCCTCGGTGACTGGAACATGGTTCGAGAAAGGGTTCTTTCCGAGAACCTACTGCAAATTCGAACAATTGCGGCCCAAAAGAGAATTTACTCCGAAACTTACACTCGCCTAAAAGCATTAAGCGTAAAAGCTTTGGAAGTTATTGCCAATGGAGAAAGAGATGATCAAGTGCACATGATCTGGTATGCCATCTGCAAGAAGTACGCACTCATCAGGGACTTCAGCGTTCAAGTGCTATCTCCCAAGATTAGGATCAATACACGAGATATATCAGAAGCTGATTTCAATGTCTTTTACAATAATCTCGCAGCCAATCACGACGAATTGAATCACATCTCCATATCCAGTAGAGCAAAGCTGACCAAAAACCTGTTCAGGATGCTAGTTAGCGCAGGAATTATCGATTCTGACGGGAAGCTCTGTCCAATAAGTATCTCTAAGTCTGTAAGACAGATTGTTCTCGAGGATAATGATATTCCGCTTGAAATCTACCCAGGGATTTAATCGTGAAAAGCATGCTCAATATAGAATCGCAGAATTTTGCCCGACGGTTTACGCATCTTCTTGATTTGCTATCCAGTCCAAAATTCTTAGCCATGGAAGGGCTGGGGAATGAAATCCCTTTCTTCATCTGTCCATTTCCCATAAAACAATCAAAACAGATGAGTAAAGATATTAAGGATTTGAAATTGCAACTGCGAAATAAAGGAATTGTTGTGCTTGATGTAAACCTATATCGCCTATCGCTTAAGATACTCGAGGAACGTGACATACTGGATTCTATCATTCAGAATGAGCACACTATTGACAAAGCTCAACTATGCGAGTTGTTGCAGAATGTTTTGGATTCCGAAAATCACCTCGTTCCCCAGATTGAGAAAGAGGTCCAGGACTCCCAGCATAAGATACTGTTCATTACTGGAATTGGGGAAGTATTTCCGTATATAAGGTTACACACGGTGTTGAATAACATGCAAAAAATCTCGCATAATAAGCCCACGGTATTCTTTTTCCCTGGAGAATACAATGCTGCCAATGAAAATGGATCTACCTTGAGCTTATTTGGCGTTATGGACGACAAGTATTACAGAGCATTCAACATTTTTGATTGTCTACCTAAATAAGGAGGCATAGTAATGATAATTAAAGACATCTTTTTGAAGCCAGTTGATCGGGACATTGAAGGTGTAATAAAGGCGGATGATCGGAGTAATCTGGTCCGTGAGATTCAAGAGTATGTTGTTACAAAGGAAATCAAGCAAAAACTTGATAAATTCATAAAATCCTACTTGAGAGAAACAACATCAACAGGTGTTTGGATTTCAGGATTCTTTGGATCAGGTAAGTCCCATTTATTGAAAATGCTGTCTCTGCTGATGGAGAATTGGAAAGACGGCGAATGCTCAATACTGGAAAGCTTTTCGGAAAAGTGCAAAGATGATGAGTTTTTGGTGGCAGATATCAAAAAAGCTGTCGCAATCCCAAGTAATTCCATCCTTTTTAACATTGACCAGAAAGCAGATCTGATATCCAAACAACAGACGGATGTTCTACTTGCCGTATTTGTAAAGGTATTTGACGAGCATTGTGGTTATTACGGAAAGCAGGGTTATATAGCCAAGTTTGAAAGAGATCTGGATAAACGAGGGGTTTACTCGATCTTTAAGGACGAGTATAAAAGAGTCTCAGGGAAAGAATGGGAAGTTGGTAGAGAAGAAGCTATTCTGGAATCGGCCAATATCTCCCTTGCTTTTGAGAGGGCTACAGGCAGTAAAGAAGGACAAGACAAGAAGATATTAGATAAATACCGGCAGGATTATAAATTATCAATTGAAGATTTCGCTCTGCAGGTCTGGGATTATATCTCCACTCAACCAGGCGATTTCCGGCTGAATTTCTTTGTCGATGAAGTTGGGCAGTTTATAGCTGACAATACAAAACTCATGCTCAATATGCAAACCATAGCAGAGAGCCTTGCCACCAAGTGTAAGGGGAGAGCCTGGATTGTTGTGACATCCCAAGAGGATCTGGATGCAATTATTGGAGAAATGTCTCAAAGTTCTGGAAATGACTTCTCTAAGATTCTAGGACGTTTCAAGACTACGTTGAACCTAACCAGTGCAAATGTGGATGAAGTGATTCAGAAGCGCCTCCTGCAAAAGAAAGAATCTGTTTTTGATGACTTAGCTGAACTTTATCATAATCACAAGAATAGCTTTAAAACCATGTTTGATTTTGTGGATGGCGCTCAAACCTATCGGGTGTTTGAAGATAGAGAGGAGTTTATCAATTGCTATCCATTCATTCCATATCAGTTTGCGATTTTTCAGAAGGCCATTAAAGCACTATCTGTTAACCATGCCTTTCAAGGCAAACACCGTTCAGTAGGTGAAAGGTCTATGCTTGGTGTGTTCCAGCAGGTTGTTAAAGATTTGCAAAATAAAACAGTTGGGAACATTGCCACCTTTGATCTGATGTTTGACGGCATTCGCAGTTCAATAATTGGTCAAATACAAAAAGTAATTATCAACGCAGAAAATCATCTACAAGACGAATTTGCGATCAAGATTCTCAAGGTCCTGTTCATGCTGAAGTATGTGAAAGATTTTCGGGGAACAGTAGCCAATATTAGCATCTTGATGATGGATAGTTTTGATACAGATATCAGCGCTTTACGAAAGCAAGTTCAAGAAGCCCTCTTCAAGCTGGAGACCCAGACATATATCCAACGCAATGGAGAGATCTATGAATACCTCACCAATGAGGAAAAGGATATTGAAACCCAGATAAAGAACACTCCTGTAGATGACATGTCTCTACTTGATAAGCTTGATGAAATTCTCTTTACCAGTGGTCATATAGTAAAAAGCCTGAAGATAAGATATGATGATAATAAACAGGATTTCCAGTTTACCCGCAGAATAGACAAAAAACAATATGGCAGAGAATACGAAATAGCCATACAAGTGATTAGTCCCTACAACGAGTTCTACGACTTTGAGGATGACACACAGATTGTAGCGCATTCCTTGGGTAAATCTGAACTCACCATACTCCTGCCGGCGGACAAACGTTTTTGGGATGACCTGAAGATTGCCATGCAAACAGAAAAATGCTATGCGCAGAACTACAATAGTTCGCTCAAAGAATCGGCAAAGAAAATACTAAGTGAAAAGAAAGACCTAAATAAAGATAGATTGGTCAGTGTTAAGAATAGACTGGCAGGGCTAGTATGCGCGGCCAAGCTTTATCTGAGTGGAGAACCGATTGATGAAGATCAGGACGCCAAAGTTACAGATGCCAACCAGAGAATATGCAACGCCTTCCAATTGCTAATCTCAAAAGTATATCCATATCTCAAGATGCTGGGCGGAATCAGCTATACAGAACAGGACATTGGAAGATGTCTGGATAATAGCCAGATAGTTGCAGATTACACGCTGTCTTTGAGTGAAGCGGAACAGGAAGTGTTTTCGTATATCAACACACAGGCCAGAGAAGGCAAGAAAAGCACAGTGCAGGATGTAATCGACAAATTCAGCAAGAAACCTTATGGATGGGGTTTGTATGCAATACTATGCCAACTTGCCAGGCTATATGCCAAAGCAAGAATTGAAGTATTCGGAGATGCTACCAGTTTGGAGAACAGTGCTTTGGAGAAGGCATTAAAGAACACTCAAAAACATTGCAGCCTGGTGATCCAGACGTTGCAAGAATACACCCCCTCTCAATTGAGGCGTTTGAAAGAGCTTTCTCAGACATTATTCAACAAGCCCGCAGCAGAGACTGAGGCAAAGGCTCTGGCCAAAGAGATCTCAACCAGAATGCAGGAGTTGGTACTAAAACTCGAAGCTCTGGTTGTCCAGAAGGATATGTATCCATTTCTGAGTAGCCTGGAACCAGTTATCGTGTTACTGAAGAAGGCAGTGGGTAAGCATCATTCCTGGTATTATACTGAGTTTTTAAGCCTGGAAGATAAATACACAGGGGCAAAAATAGAGCTTATAGATCCAATCCAGGCTTTTTGGAATTCGGGGCAAAAGAGCATTTATGATGAGATTAGCAGATTCATCAGAGAGCAAGAACCCAACTTTAGTTATCTGGATTCAGTAAAACTCAAAGAGCTTCTTGATGGGTTCGCAGACCTGGAAATATACAATGGAAACAGAATTCAGCAGCTTAAGATAAAGTATGATATCCTGAAGGATAAGCTGGATAGATTGATTGACGATGAGAAGTCTGAAGCATCACTGATTATTGACCAATCCCATTCAGATATAAACCACGATCCGGATTTTATTGCTGCTGAGAGTGGCGTGAAAGATGAAGTGATCGGTGTATTTGAAAGGGCGAAAACGAGAATAGTTGAAACCAGTATTATCGCCGTAATCAAAGACATCTTAAACCGCTTTAATGATGTAGATTACCCAGAGATCATCCGATTGATCCATACAAAAAAGGATGAGAGCATACCCGAAAAGCCAAGAATAAGGATTCAGATTAAGAGCATTAAAATATCCTACCCCTCCGACGAGATCAGTAGCGAAGCCGAATTGCGTTCTTATATGCAATCCCTGAGTCAAGCGCTACTGCGGGAGATTAGAAAAGGGAACATCATCAAGCTCGAGGAGGATAAATGATAGAGAGTATTTATCTAAAGAACTTCACCGTGTTTGACGAGCTGGAAATGAAACTATCTCCAAGTATAAACGTTATCCTAGGAGAAAATGGAACGGGTAAGTCTCATTTACTCAAAGCCATTTACACCATGGGCTCCCTTTATAGAACCGATAGAAAAGACACCCAGATTGATGAAAGTACCGTAAGAGAGACGCTAACAAGCAAACTGATAAACACCATGATGCCTATTGATGCTAAACTCTGGAAACTCAGAAAATCTGATGCTACGAGGGAGGCATTCATAAAAACCTGTTCGCATGATATTGGGAATTTTGAGATAAGTTTTAATTTTAACTCCAAGAAGGTCAGCCTTCCCACCTCTGATAGCAATACATATAGTGCACTGGATGAATCTGAGAAACCTGTCTTTATACCTGCAAAGGAGATTTTTTTTATTGCTGAAGGCTTGAAAGAAGTTCCGACTACGACAATAGTAACTTATATGAAAGCATTGCACTTTGATGAAACATACACTGATTTGATTAAGAAACTGACTAAGCCTTCAGGGGCAGATTTGACTATAAGCGAAAAATCAGAGTGGGTTTTAAGTGAGATTAAGAAGATTGTGCGTGGGAGCTTTGTTTATGATAGATCTGGCAACTTAGTTTTCCGCTCTTTCGGAACCGACTTTTCTGTGAATGTGATGGCCGAAGGATTTCGCAAGCTTGGAACCCTATGCAGGCTGATTGAGAATGGTTCACTTATTCCAGGTAATGGGGCTCCATTGCTTTGGGATGAGCCTGACTCAAATCTGAATCCTTTGCTGATCAAGCTTCTGGTAGAGACTCTTTATGCATTATCGGAACAAGGTCAGCAGATAATCCTTGCCACACATAGTTATAACCTCATCAAATGGTTCGACCTGTTATTCGATGAGGGGAAAGATCATCATGTCAAATATCATACACTATCTCGAGACAATTCAGAAAGCAAAAGTATCAGAATAGATAGTACAGAAGACTTTAACGCTATTGATCCAAACCCAATCCTTGATGCATTCTCTGAGATTTATGATACTGATATCGATAGAATTCTTAAAGAGAGCTGAATATGCCGATTAAAGAATTCTCAGAAAACGAGATAGTCTTTTCATTCCCAGAAGATTTATCAAAGGATAAACTGGATGAACAAGGTAAACGGATACCTGTTGGAATGTCCCTCGCTGACTTGGTGATAAATACAGATGATTACACCTACCTCATTGAAATCAAAGATTTTTCTTGTTCTACGGCTTCAGAATCAAGAAAAAAGGCCGACTTAAAGCTCCTCCAGGGAGACGAGTTAATATCAAACAAATTGACTCCCAAGGCGAGAGACTCCTACACTTTCCTACATCTAATGGAACGAGTTGATCGACAGATTATATATGTAGTTTTATTAGGTTTAGATGGTGTCGAACCGCTGAATAATAAGACTTTTCTTAATATATACAAGCAAAAACTAATTAAAAACATACGCCAAGAAGCAGATGAGCCATGGGAGAAAGAGCATATTAGTGACTGCATTGTTTGTAACTTAGAAACATGGAACGATATATTCCCGCATTGGCCGACCCAAAGGCGACCTATGAATGGAGCACACTAATGGAAACATCAAGACTTGAACGTTTCGCAAAATACGCTCGACGCTACCTGATAGAGCAAGTGGGAAACAAGCTGCAGCAAGTGCTTGCTCCGGATAGTGATGCCAGAAGGTATTACCCCAAGCAAGTACAAGCCATAGAAGAAGAATTGCGACGCGACCAATCCCTAACCCATAAAGCATACCACCTTTCACCTCTCTCGGAACGGGTAGCCTACACTTGGTTCAATCGGTTTTGTGCTTTGCGCTTCATGGATGTGAATGGATACAACAAGGTGAACGTGATATCTCCCTTGCCCGGGCATTTTCAGCCGGAAATCCTGGAAGAAGCCAAAGCCGGGCATATAGATGAGACTCTTGTGCAGGCGAAGTTTCGCACCCTGGTTTTCGATCTGCTTTCCGGTAAGGAAACCCATCCCGATCCGCAATCAGAGGCTTACAGGATACTAATCAGATCAGTTTGTAACTACTATGCCGATATCATGCCCTTTCTCTTTGAACGCATCGAGGATTGGACTGAACTGTTGATGCCGGATGACCTGCTGAGTGGGAATTCCATCCTCGCTTACACCCGGGAAGCGATGGTTCCAGGCGTCTGCAAGGATGTGGAAGTGATTGGCTGGCTATACCAGTTTTACATAGCAGAGAAGAAATCCGAAGTCCAGGACGGAGTAAAAAAAGGGAAGAAAGTCCAGAGCAAAGATATCCCCGCGGTGACCCAACTCTTTACCCCCCACTGGATCGTAAAATACATGGTGCAAAACTCGCTGGGAAGGCTGTGGTTGGATACTCGTCCCAACTCTCAATTAATAGATAAGATGGAATACTATGTAAAGCCTGAATCAGATTCCGATTTACTCCGGAGTAATGAGTTTATAGAAATATCCTCACCCGAAGATATCAAGTTTTGCGATCCCTGCTGTGGTAGCGGACACATACTCACCTACGCCTTTGACTTGCTTTATGAGATCTACAGCGAAAAAGGATATTCACCAATAGAGATACCCAGGCTGATCATCGAACAAAACCTGTATGGGATAGAGATAGATGAAAGGGCGGCAGTACTTTCTGCTTTTGCTCTCACAATGAAAGCGCGTGAGAAAGACAAGCTATGGTTCTCACGCAAGATAGAGCCACATATCTGCTGTTTGAAGAACATCAGATTTAGTAAAGGCGAAATCGAGCCATATCTGGACAGATGCGGACGTGATATCTTTACCTTAAACTTCGAGCGTATGCTCTCCCAATTTGAACACGCCGATACCTATGGATCACTGATTATCCCCCATGAACAGGATATCGAAGGCATCCGCGAACTGCTGAACGCCAAAGAATTCAGCGGCGATGTGTTCCTTGCCCCCACACACAAAAAAGTGCTCAAGCTGATCGAGCAGGCAGATTATCTCAGTACCAAATATCAGGTGGTGGTTACCAATCCACCGTTTATGGGTAAAGGGATGAGCAATCAGCTATCAAAGTATCTAAATGAAAGCTATCGCGACGTGAAATCTGACCTGTTCTCCGCTTTTGTATTCAGATGCGCAGAACTTGCCTTAGATATAGGTAATATTGGTATCATGAGTCCTAATGTTTGGATGTATCTGTCTTCATATGAAAAACTAAGAAAGTGGATGATTCAGAACAAGTCGCTCACAAATCTTGTTGAACTGCCTTTATCAGGATTCACTGGAGCAACTGTACAGATTTGTGCATATAACTTTATCAATAACCAAATAAAAGACCAGTATGGTGCTTATGTTCGATTAGTTGGATTCAAGGGTGCAGATGTTGAGATGGCATCACTTACAAAGCAAGCAGTTGCAAATCCAAATTGTGGTTGGTTCTTCCGTTGTAAAACATCCGACTTCAGCAAAATCCCCGGAGCACCTATTGCATACTGGGTGAGCAATAAGATTAGAGATATCTTTGTCAATTCAGAGCCACTTGCTGAGGTTGCTTCTCCCAAAGTAGGATTACAAACTGGAGATAACGATCGTTTCTTAAGGTTGTGGTTTGAGACATCGTATGATAGAATTGGCTTCGGAATGAAGAACAGGAATGAGGCGACACAATCTGGCAAAAAATGGTTCCCATACAACAAGGGTGGCGAATTCCGCAAATGGTATGGCAATCAGGAATATGTTGTAAATTGGGCAAACGATGGCGAGGAGATAAGGAATTGTACTTTTGACAATGGCAAACAAAGATCCGTTGTTCGTAATCCTGATTATTACTTTAGAGAGTCTGTAAGTTGGTCATTTGTGAGTTCAAGTTATTTTGGGGTTAGATATTATCCAACTGGGTTTGTTTTTGATGTAGCAGGATCATCGTGTTTTGCTGATAGAGACTTGTCTGGTCTATTAGGTTTCCTTGCATCAAATTTAGCATCGAGTTTTCTTTCTATTTTAAACCCAACTCTTAATTTTCAGGTAGGGAACATCAAATCTCTACCGATTCTTTTCAATCTAAGTGATAATACTACTAATAAAACTAAAGATCAGTCAATGATTCAGGTAGAAACTGAGAAACTAGACTGGAACTCCTTCGAAACATCCTGGGACTTTCAGCAATTACCATTATTAGGTATTAGGTGCCAAGGGTTAGGTATTAGGGAGTGCTATGCGAAGTTGAGAGAGCAGTGGATAGAGAACACTCTCAGGATGCAAGAATTGGAGGAAAAGAACAATGAGATATTCATTGATGCTTATGGTTTGAAGGGAGAGATTGAGCCGGAGGTATCGCTGAGAGAGATTACTTTAAGCTGCAATCCATATTACCGTTATGGAGTAGAAGAGGAGTCAGGTGTTAGGGAATTCCCCATAAATGAGGAATTGGAGAAACGGCTTGTGGCAGATACCATGAAGGAATTGATTTCCTACTCAGTGGGCTGCATGTTTGGCAGATACTCACTGGATAAACCGGGCTTGATTTTGGCAAATCAGGGCGAGACTTTGGAAGACTTTCTCAAGCAAGTATCCAAGCCTTGCTTCATGCCTGATAAAGACAACGTGATTCCAATTCTGAATGGTGAGTGGTTTGACGACGATATAGTTAATCGCTTCCACGCATTCTTGAAGGTAGCATTTGGAACTGATCACTTTTCGCAGAACATCGGCTATATTGAGGAAGCGATTGGCAAAGATATCCGAACCTATTTCATCAAGGATTTTTACAACGATCACGTTAAAATGTATAAAAAACGCCCCATCTACTGGCTTTTCAGCAGTCCCAAAGGCAGCTTCAACGCACTTGTTTATATGCACCGCTACACACCAGACACAGCTTCAATCGTGCTCAGCGATTACCTGCGAGAGTACGTATTTAAACTGAAAAATAAAGTGACGGAATTAAGCAAGATTGAAGAAGGCGGAGATAGCTCTCAGAAAGAGAAAATCAAAGCCCGCAAAGAAATCGATAAGATAGAGCAGATCATCTCCGAGCTGGAATACTGGGAACGGGATGCACTCTATTCCACTGCTGCCCAGAAGATAAGCATCGACCTGGATGACGGGGTGAAAGTAAACTATGCGAAGTTCAGCAAGGTGCTTAAGAGGATACCGGGGTTGGAATAGATGGACAGAATCAAACAACTGATTCAAAAGCAATTTGAAGAGCACCGGATTGTCTTTTGGTATGATGATGCCGCTACTTACAGGATTGATCTGGAGTCGATGGAGCTGCCGGGAATCAACAAAGTGTTCGTGGAAAACAACGAGTTTTCGCTCAAGTATCGGATGCTAATCCAAGAGCCCGAAGAGAAATTCTTGCTATACTTCACCAGTGCCAAATCTGAGATTCAGGTTAATTGGCTGGCTGACCTCTTGCTGGCAAATACGGAGATCAAGATTGATCCTGTCTCGATGATTCTGGCTGAATTGGGCTGGGGCAGAGAGTATCGGGATATTGTGAAAGAGCATGAGTACTTCTTCAAATCCGCAAAGCGAATCTCTGCTATCAAGAAAATACACAACAAAAAGGAAACTCTTCCCAAGACCAAGTGGATGATGCTGGGGGTAATAACGAGCACCGAAGCCAGATGGGATGAAGTACTTATGAGTCTGTTTGAGGAACTTGCCAAGGGTTCCACTGAGCAATTCGATCTGATCAGGAAATGCGAGCTGGATTCCTGGCTCTGGGCTCAGATGCGCAAGCTCCTGGGCTACAAGAATGAACAAGCCACCATAAAGGACCTATGCCTCGAGATATTTGCTGCAGCTTACAAGGCGGCACTGGACAAAGAATACTCGCTGGATCAGGAAGCGATCTATCTTTTAAAGCGGTTCAAAGACCATGTTCGTTATCGTGAGGCATTCCGCGAACTCTCCCGGCAGTGCAGTGAGTGGCTGGCGATTGAGCAAGATCTAAACCACAGGGGTTTGAAAGAGATAGCAGACATAGACTATTTCAAGCTTATTGAAAAGAAGATATTAAGTGAATTGACACAGGCTATCGGCAGGGGAAGCATCGGGCTGATTGAAGTGGAAAGAACTATCCGCCAAAGGATGCTAAGCCATTGGTATGATGACTATCGCCATGTGTATGGTGCTTTGGAAAGTGCGGCGTATATATGCCACCTGATGAATACTCTGGATATAAGCGTTTATTCTTTTGATGAGGGTATCCAGAAATATCTCAATCAGTTCTATAAGCTGGATTTTCAGTATCGTAAGTTCATCTATAACTTTCAAAAAGCCAATCAGCCCAGGCTCTTGAATAAGCTATGTGAACATATAGAAAACCAATACCTTAACAACTATCTGTTCCCGCTTTCAGTAGCCTTCACAAGGCAGATAAAAGACATGGAAAGATATAAATCCCATGTGATACCCATGCAATCCGAATTCTGGAAAAAAGAGGTAAAACCTTATTTGGATGCGAATAAGAAGATCTTTGTGATTGTGTCTGATGCCCTGCGCTATGAGATAGGTAGCGAGCTAATGAGCCAGATTCGCCAGGAGGATAGATATGAAGCTGAGCTTGGGGCTTGTTTGGGAATGTTGCCGAGCTACACACAATTAGGCATGGCTGCTTTGCTGCCTCATGAACAGCTTAGTATTGCCCAGGATGCATCGGTTAAGGTGGATGGTATCAGCAGCCAGGGTAGCGAAAATCGTAAAAAAATCTTAAATCTTCATACCAACGGCAGGTCTTTGTTGCTGCAGGCCAGTGATGTCCTCGGCAAGAACGCAGATGAAAGCAAGAAGCTCTATCGGGATTATGATGTTATCTATGTTTATCAGAATCGAATAGATGCTCAGGGAGATGACCCTAAAACGGAAAGCCAGGTCTTTGATGCTGCGGAATCCGCAATAGAAGAGATCATAGAATTACTGCGGAAACTGACTTCTGGTAATGCAACCAACATAGTTATTACCGCTGACCATGGCTTCTTGTATCAACATAGGGCATTGGAAGACAGCGACTTCCTAAGTGAATCGGATGTCTCTGGGAATGTGGTATACAAACATCGCCGGTTTATCTTGGGGACGGGTTTGGAGAGCGATGCTGCCCTGATGCAATTCAGTTCACAACAACTGGGATTACATGGAGACATCGAAGTGATGCTGCCACTGGCAAATCAAAGAAGAAAACAACAAGGTCCCTTCGGCAAAATTAGATATGCGCATGGTGGAGCTTCCTTGCAGGAGATTGTGATTCCTATAATCCGGGTAAACAAAAAGAGGGTTAGTGATGTGGAGTTTGTGGGTGTGGAAATTCTTTCCACCAGTGGCAGAATAATAAGTACGGGGCAATTGGTTGTAAAGCTCTATCAACGCGACCCGATTAACGATAAATTGCAACCGGTAACCTTGAGAGCTGGGATCTATTCACAGTCCGGTGATCTGATATCAGAAGAAAAAACTATCAACTTTGACTTTAGTTCAGACAATCCCCGGGATCGTGAATTCCAGTGTTCCCTGGTGTTATCCACCAAGGCGGAACAAGCGAACAATCAACAGATAACCCTCAAACTTGAGAAACCTATTCCGGGTACAAATAAATACCAGTTCTACAAGAGCGAAACATACACTTTAAGGCGGGCTTTCAGTTTAGATTTTGATGTTTAGGTATTAGGAGATGATATGAATGGTTTGGACAAGAAAATCAATGAGCATTTTCAGGGCTTAGTAGTTCGTAAAGACTTGGTTAAAGCCGTGAAGGGCAATGCCATTGTTCCCACTTATGTGCTTGAATACCTGTTGGGGCAGTATTGCGCCACTTCTGAAGAGGCTGAGATTCAGGCGGGTATCGAGACGGTGAAAAGCATTCTGGAGAAGCATTACGTGCACAGGCGGGATGCCGAACTCACCAAGTCCAACGTGCGGGAATCACGAATCAATAAGGTGATAGATAAGATCGCCGTGACCCTCAACGAGAAGAAGGACTGCTATCAGGCAAGCTTCTCCAATATGGGGATATCCAGGGTTGTGGTGAGTACAGAGATCGTAAAGAACCATCCCAAACTTCTGGTGAGCGGAGTGTGGTGTATCGCTGAGCTTGAATACAGCTATACCGAGGATAGGGACAGCAGCCCCTGGCTATTAAACTCGATCAAGCCCATCCAAATGTCCCGCTTCGATATGGATAGCTTCCTGGCAAAACGCTCTGAATTCACCAGCGATGAGTGGATTGATCTCTTGATCCAAAGTATAGGCTTCAATCCGGAACTCATGAGCAGGCGCTTGAAACTGATGCAGCTTACCAGGCTGGTACCATATTGCGAAAGGAATTACAACCTGATCGAGCTTGGTCCAAAGGGAACCGGTAAGTCGCATATCTATTCAGAGTTTTCACCGCATGGCATCTTGATCTCAGGGGGTGAGGTGACAGTCCCCAAGCTTTTTGTGAACAACTCTAACGGGAGGATAGGCCTGGTCGGCTTCTGGGACGTGGTGGCTTTTGATGAGTTTGCCGGACGCAAGAAGAAAGCTGATAAAGCCCTCGTGGACATCATGAAGAATTATATGGCCAATAAAACTTTCTCTCGTGGCATCGAGACCTTGGGTGCTGAAGCTTCCATGACCTTTGTGGGCAATACTCAGCATAATTTGGCATATATGCTGAAGCACTCAGATCTGTTTAGCGAACTGCCGGAGCAATACTATGATTCTGCCTATCTGGACAGGCTGCACGGCTATCTGCCGGGCTGGGAAGTGCCAATTATCAGAGGTGAGATGTTTTCCTCCGGTTATGGCTTTGTGGTGGATTACCTGGCTGAAATCTTGCGGGCCTTTCGCAATCAGGACTTTTCTAACCTGTACCGGGAGCATTTCGAACTGGTATCGGATATCTCCACTCGTGACCGTGACGGGGTTCAGAAGACCTTCTCTGGATTGATGAAAGTAATATATCCCAATCAGATAGCATCAAAGGAAGAGATCAAAGAACTGCTCGAATACGCTATGGAGAACCGTAAGCGGGTGAAAGACCAACTGATGAGAATTGATAATACCTATGAGGCCGTTCGCTTCGCCTATACAGACAAGGAAGATGTCCTGCACTTCGTGAAGACTGCCGAGGAGATTCAATATCCATCATATTACTACGGAATGGAAAGCCCCATGGAAGACGATAATGAACCTCAGGAAGAACAAACAGACGAAACAGGTGATACAACTCAACATGAACAAAAAGAAGCGAAAGAAGAGCCCATATTGAAGCCGGGGAACATCGCAATTCAGGATAACCAGACAGGGATCTCCTATCACAGGCTGTTTGCCAGGCATCTGAAGGGCTCCAAAAAGATCGAGATCAAGGACCCCTTTATCAGCTCCTTCTACCAATGCCGCAATCTGATGGAGTTCATGGAAGTGGTGGCCGCCATCAAAAGTGATGCCGACGAGGTTGCAGTACACCTTATCACCAAACACAGCGAATACCAGGATTCCAATCAAGAGGAGTTTTTCCAGCAGATAGAAAGTTCCTGCAGCAAGGTAGGAATTACCTTCACCTACGAGATCGACGATACCATTCACGACCGCTACATCCAAAGCGATAATGGCTGGAAAATTGTGTTGGGAAGAGGGCTTGATATTTTTCACAAATTCAATGACAAAGACGCCTTTGCCATTGAAAACAGGAATCAGAGATATAGAAAATGTAGGGCGTTTGAAGTGACGTATGTATCACATTAAGGTACTTCCATGTAATATAATCTGGCAATCCCATTAAGTTGAGGAGAGAACATGCTATTTGAGCAAGCACTTTATTCATTACCTGAGATATTACTGGGCAATGATTATTCGAAAACCAACTATGAACTCGGGTTGGTTTCTGCGTTTAGTCAGGTTGTTCTGCAAGAGCTGAATGGAAGAAATGTACTGAACCCAATCTCATGTTTAACGTCTGAAGTTCCCTATAAAAGAAGTGGTTATGGCAGTAATAGGCGTGTGCTTAGAGCTGACCTACATCTGAGTCAACATACTTTGAGGTTAGGTAACGAATTACTCTCCGGTTACGGGTGGCGACATAGTAATTGGTTGGAAGCTAAATTCTATCGACCATCAAAAAGTAATGGCAATACAACAGGAACAGCACTTTTACTAGCAGACTTAATACGAGTCACTGCATTGACTCCGATCAGACACTTAGATAAATATGAACAAGATGATTCGTCTGATGTTTGTATCATAGACAGCAGCAATAAACCAAAGAAAGGGAAGATTTATCTAAATCCCCTTAAGTCGAGGCAATTTGATGAAAAACAAAAGGAGCGAAGCGATACTGGAAGATACTTACTTCATGTTTATATGGGTGCCCCAGAACAATATATTATCAGAAGGAGGAATAAAACAAAAACTTCTTCAGCAGGAATTCGAACATGGACTGACATGTTACTCAGCGAAGGAAGCGGGCAGATAACCACCATCGATCTAATAAACGAGGGAGATACTTTCATGGAAGTAGTGGGGAGGAAACTAAAACACCTCGACTTTTCATGCAGTATTCATAATACCATCGTATCTCATCATAATAAATCAAACAAAAACACATATACTTGTATACTCACGCGGGTTGATACTTTTAATATAGAAATGACTATTAAGAAGAAATTCCATCGATGTGGGCTAGATAATGAAAGAAATGTCATTGAAGAGTTAAAACATGCGTCTTATAGAGCAATACAAAACCATATTGGTGAAAACATAGGGTTGAAATCGTAGTAAGTGCAGCAATCTATCCCCGAAAGAATTGAGGAACTTATGATAAATACTTCTCCTATGCCAACGAAGAGTTTTCTAAAAGAGCCATCATTACTCATTCAAGTTTGGAAGAAAACATCTTCATATATACGTGGTACTCAGATTCATTAGAGATTGATCTGGCTTCGGTAGACTTACCTAGTTTTATTAAGGAGTTGTCTGAGAGAATTTCGACTTGGGAAAGTGGACCTATAAACATTGTGCCTGCACCCAAAAGCCAGTATTGGCATATTAATGATCAAAATAAGTGGGTGCTTAGAAATAATATCTCGACAAAACTAAGACCTTTAGCGCACGTTTGCATAGAGGACCAAGTCATATCTACTGCCAGACTGTTATGCTTGGCAAATCAAATGGAACAATTACAAGAAAGTCCATTAGAATCAATAGAAAATCCCGAGAAAAGAAGAAGAATAATGGCTCACTTTCAAACCGAGTGGGTAAGTCCCTTCATAAGGTAGCCACATTTTTGCAGTACTTTTAGCCGAAAGTAATCGAAGTCTTTGTAGCCATAGGCTCTTTTTAAAAAGCGACTTGATGACGTTGTTCACAGCTTCAGCTTTTGCGTTGCTGATATGGAACTTGTATAACATCATGTTCCTGTGGTTTTGTCAATTAAGTATGGAGAATCCAGTTCCCGACCATTCTACGATCTGTCGCTGGCGGAGCGGGTTTTCAGACAAGGGTATCTATGAGAAGCTTCTTCATGAGATCAATCATCAGCTATGCAAGCACAATATCAAGATTACAGAAGGTGTGATTGTCGATGCAACCTTGGTGGAATCACATGCTCGTCCCCGGAAAAGGGAGATCATTGAGACCGAACCCGTGGGAGATGATGCTATTCCTGGTCGAACTACTTTTCAAGCAACTGAGCTTATGGTAGAGGAATCCAAAGACCGTGATGCCAGATGGCTGAAGAATGGCAAGAAAACCATTTATGGCTATAAGGGGCATACGGTTGTGGACAAAGAGCATGGTTTGGTGCAGGCAATCGAGGTGACTCCGGCCAATGTCTTTGATGGACACATGCTGATTCCCCTGGTTGAGTCTCTGAAACTGGCGGAAGAGACCGAAGTCCTTGCGGACAAAGGATACTGTAGCCAAGAGAACGAAGATGCCTTGCGAGAAAAGAATCTGATCTCCAGGATCATGCGTAAGAAAAAGAAGAATCAGGAGATGCCAGAGGAAACAAAAGCCTTTAACCACTCTGTGTCCAAACAAAGATACCGGGTTGAGAGAAGCTTTGGAGGCCTAAAGAAGCACTTTGGCTGGAGCAGATCGATCTATATGGGTTTACAGAAGACTGCCGACTACCTGTTTATGGGAGCGATTGCCTTCAATCTGAAGCGTAGCTTGAAAATTCTGCGATCCTGATATAGGAGAGGTCTGCCCAGATTCTGGGAAAACCACAAAAAAGCCCCCCAGAAAGGGCATTTAGAGAGGCAAATGGCACGATTTAGACCAAAAATGACTATCCCTCCCGAAAAATCATGACGCTAACTCATCCGCGACAGCGCTGAAATACGAACACATAACTATTCAATGGTCTTGGTGAAAGTATGGGTGGAAATGAGTTTGAGACCGATATAAACCATTCACCATTCCAAAATATCACATGGATATCGAGATTCTGTTATAAACAGAATTGCCCATGGGCTGTATACAACTAGTCGATTTGCAGAAACCCTGTCATAATTTGAAGTTTTCGGTGATCTAATTTGCAGAAAGCCTGTCAAAAACTACCTTAATGGGTCTTGGTAAGGATGAGCAAGGATGTCCTACGATGCGACTGTTTGCAGTTTTCGCTGCACAATTTGCAGTTTTCGTTGTCACGTTGCACACATCCTTCATCACTTCGCCGGGGATTATTTTGCTTGACGCGTCACCTCTGCCTGTCCAAGTTGCTACATCATGTGAAAGTTCAAACCCAAGGGAGGTTTTATGCGCCTGACATTAGTTCTGTGTGCCGTGCTGCTGCTGGCCGGATGCGTTTTCACCGAATCCGTGTTCACGGTCAATGAAGACAATTCCGTGGATTTCAGTTTCATCAAGATGGTCTCCAAAAAGATCAGCGACGAGATCATGCCCGATCAGGAAGAAAGTGTCCTGGAGGATTCCCTCGCCTACGGGAAGTTCGGCATGGCAGTTAAAGCCTTTGAGGACAAGGACAACAGGGGTGTCCAAGCGGACGGACATTTCAGCCGGATCACCGACCTCAACCTATTCCCCCTGCTCGCTGACAGCACCAAAGCCCCGTCCGCTCCATTGGTGAAGGAGGAAAAAAGCACTGACCACAGCCTGTTCACCATTTCCTACAAGCCCGATGTGATGAAGGCCATGAACGCGGGACAGGAAGATTCCGAACAGGAAGAAATGAACGAAGTGATGAACCAGGTGCTGGAGAACAAGGTCACCTGGAAAATCCCCTTCGAGGTGGTGAACACCAACGCCAAGATCAGGAACGATTCCCTGGGCGTTTACACTTGGGAGTTCAAAGGGGTTGAGGGCGATTCCATCTATCTGCAGTACAAGGTTCCTACCCCTGCTGTGGCCGCCGCGAAAAAGTTCGGCTTCCTGCTCTGGGGAATTCCCCTGCTCGCCGTTCTGGGCCTTGCCCTCTATTTCCTGCTGCGCAAGAAAAAAGAACAGCCCCAGACAGTGTATCAGGCCCCGCAGGAACCTGACTTGCCCAGGTCCGAAGAAGTCCCCCCTGACAATGATTCCCCTGAGGAGACTGAAACCACTCCGCCAGAAGAACAGGAATAACGGACTGATTCAGCTATAAAACCTGCTTGGAACTCCTTGTCACCGGAGCGGAAGCCGGATCAGCCGCCCTGACTCCGTGATTATAAGAGTGGGCAATTCATCGGTTTCCAGAGTGGCGCAAAAGGAACGGGAAGTTGTTTCCAGGCGGGGCAGATAAATTTTTCCCCGGTGGTGAAAGGGCGCCAAACCCAGTTCCGAAGGGGAGATGGAATAACTGCCACTGTCCATCCGGTATTGTTTTTGGGCGTAATAGACCTGGCGCAGATACTCTTCCGCCATCAATATTTCGGGCAGGTCTGGTTCCCAGGCGGCGTCCGAAGCCGGTCCTTCCAAAAACCAGACCAGGCCCCAGCGTTCGGGATAGTGCATGTTGATGAGACCCTGAGGACTCCAAACCCAGTTGAATTCAGGAATTCCGGGAACTTTCCGGTAGCCGCCGTCCACTATTTCCGTAGTCCAATGCACCCGGGAGAAGTTGATCCGCCAATAGTCGCCTGAGCGTGGCGGACAGGGGGTTCCGGCCATTTCGGCCAGAGCCCGCCAGGGCAGAAATATCTCCACGTTCCAGGCTGTATCGGTGTCCGTGGGATCGTTCAGCGTGCCTTCGAGGCCGACAGCGGTTTTGATGCCGTGGGCTTCCCAGCCGTTGATGGAGCTGTGTTCGTCTCGGTAAGGCTTCACTAGAAATAAATCCCAGAGCGTGTTCAGGGCGTTCAGCTCCAGCTCGAAGTAGTGATGTGTGTCGCCGTCGGGATCGAGGAAGACCTCAAAGTCGTTGTCCCAAAAGATCACGGCGTCATGTTCGGTGAGGGTGGCCCAGAGATGCGGCTCCTCCAGCCGGGCGGCGATGTAGAGCCCTTCGCCGTCCCAGAGCATTTTGAACCTGGTATCCAGATGGGGCGCGGGTTTGAGGCTGCCTTCGATATCGGTGAAGCTTGCGCTCCAGGGTGCCGCGGACCAGGCGGGTTCGTCGATTTGGCCATCAATTTCAAGAGAGCCCGCCGCCCGAAAACAAGGATAGGAAAGCGGTTCGAAGGGCAGGGCCGGAACTGGGAAAGTCTCGGCAAGAAGGGTGCCGCTGAGGATCAATAGCATGATAACAAGGGTGTTAGGGCGCATGCACGGCCTCCAGAAGTTCTTCGATTGTAGTAACGGCGAGGCAGACGCAGGTGTCGGCAGCGCCGTAATAGACGTAAATTTCCGAGTTCGGGGCCACAAAACCCCGGCTGTCGGTTTGCCAGGGCAGGGCGGCTGTGGGGAACACCACATTTGGCACCTGGCCGCAAATCTCATAGGCCTCCCGGGGTTCCAAAATGTTGTATTTTCCCCGGGCGAGGGTTATCCAGGGGCACGGGAGGTCATGCAGTGAAACCCCTGCCTGATAAATGTTTGCGGACCCGAAATGGGTGGCCACGCCGTGGTAGATGTGCAGCCAGCCCTGGTCGGTTTTCAGTGGTGGCGGGCCCGAGCCGATCAGTTCGTCCCAGAAGTGGGGCCGGCCGGAAAACACCTTCTCCGCGCCAGACCAGTTCAGCAGGTTGTCCGATGAGGCGCAAACTATGCCGGAACCGGTTTTCACGCCGTCAACCATCAACAGGGTGTTTGGGCGTTCAAACCTGAGATAGCGTCCTCCGACCTGCTCCGGAAAGAGGATGCCGTTGCGGGTGTCGGCAGGCGAGACCAGGCCGCGGAATTCCAGGGCTGCAAAATCCGACGTGGAAAACCAGCCCAGAAAGCAGCCCTGATCGGTATCCACAGCGCAGATGACGTGATAGAGCCCGTCAAGCCTGGTTATCCGGGGATCGTAAACGTGGAAAATACGGTGGGGACAGCTTTCCAACCCCAGCAGCGGCAGCGGCATGTCTTCCACTTGAAAATCTACTCCGTTTTCGGACCAGGCCTTGACGAACAGCGTTTCGCGAGCGCGGTTCTGAACCCTCAGCAGCAGCAGGATTCGGCCATCGAGCCAGGCACCGCCGGGATTGAAGACCGAGGAAACGTCTTGCAGGGCGGGATGGCTGGAAACGATGTCCCGCCTGGTGATCAGCGGATTGCGGGGATGGCGGTTCATAGCCTGAATCCCAGATCTCTCCAACGATTCCAGAATTCCATTACATCTTCTACGGGTTCTCCGTTCCAGAGAATTTCCGCCAGGGGATAAAGACGGTGGGCGACTTTCTCCTTCAGATCGGCCTTATTGGCCAGATGCTCGGTCCAGGCGTTGGCCTGGGCCCCCAGCAGGAGTTCCTTGCGCTGAAAAGTGTAGTCCTGGAACCGGAATTTGAGCACATCCTGCCAATTGATGATCTGGTGAGTGCCGAGGGTATCGTATTTACTGTTGCGGGCGTCAAAATAGAGCTTGGTGTAGGGGCTGAGGATGTAGCGGTTGCCGTTGTCATGGGCCATACGGGCCGCGTCAATCCCGTCACCGCGCCAGACCATTACGATGGGGTCCTGGCCAGGCTGGCCGTCGAGGATTTCGTCCCAGCCGATCACGGTTTTGCCCAGGCTTTTGAGATGTTGGACCAGGGTTTGCACCAGCCAGCCCTGCAGCGCTTCCTCGCCGGCGAGGCCTTGTTTTTTGATCCGGGCCTGGCAGTGGGGGCAGTTCTGCCAACGCTGCTTGGGGGCTTCATCGCCGCCCAGATGCACATAACGGCCGGGAAAGAGCTCCGCTACTTCGCTGAATAATTCTTTCAACCAGTCTATCACTTCGTCCTTGCCAGCGCAGAGGATGTCTTCGGAAATGCCCCAGACGTTGAGGGTTTCAAAATCCTGCGGAAAGCAGGCCAGATCAGAATAGGCGGCCAGTATCGCCATGGCGTGGCCGGGGATGTCAATTTCGGGGATGACCTCGATCCCGCGTAAGGCGGCGTGATCTAGCACCGCTTTGATCTGGCGGCGGGTGTAATAACCTCCGTGGATGCTGCCGTTAGCCTCTTTGCGCCAGGCGCCGACCTCGTGCAGGCGGGGGAATTTTTTGCTTTCGAGGCGCCAGCCCTGGTCGTCGGAAAGATGCCAGTGGAACTTGTTCAGCTTGGCATGCGCCATCCAGTCCAGATAGCGCTTAACGAACTTGAAATCAAAGAAATGGCGGCTCACGTCAAGATGCAGTCCCCGCCAGGAATAGCTGGGCCAGTCCCGGATTTCCAGGCAGGGCAGGTCGCCGGGCTCGCCAAATTCATCGTCGATGTAATAATACGCTTCGTAAAGATGCTGCTTCAGGGTCTGCACGGCGTGGATGATACCGTTTGGGGATTCAGCCTGGATCTGGATGGCCAGGGTGTCCACCTTCAGGAAATAATAGTCGGGCGGCACTTTCTTGTTGAAGGGGGCGAGTTTGAACATGACGCTCATGGTGTGGTCATCATCAAGATAACCTACATCGATCAGATTGTGGTAGAAAGCATCGAGGTCGGAAACGAGATAGCGAAAGATCATTTCTGGCAAATCGGCGTTGCGCTGGTAATCGACCCTGGAGGTCATCCAGAAGCGCTTTTTGAACACGCGCATTTGTTTCGGAAGAGGGATCATGGGAGTTCCTCCAAAAGGATGGTTTTGATTTCAAAAGGCCGGAAATCCAGGCTGAGTGGATAGTAGGGGTCAAGCTTGATTGGAGCCGTTTCCAGCGGCTGCTCCAGCAGGTCTGTTTCCCGAGCCTGGGCATGGGTTTGGGCGCAGAAAAGCAGCGCGGTGCCGCTTTGTCCTTTGTATTCGTGGAAGCGCAGGATGATGCCGCTACCGTCCTCCGCGGGCTTTACCGTGTCCAGGTTCACGTGGTCGCTTTCCAAGCGGAAAGGGGGTTCCGGCAACTTATCGGGCAAGTTTTGCACTGGCACCACGATCAGGTTGTGGGCCAGGCGTTCGGCTTGATTGAAAACGTCGCTGTGTTCGTAATCGCCTTTGTGGGGATAAAAGGCGTAAGTGTAAGAATGGCTGTGGATATCGGCGGTGGGATCGACGTCGGCGGGGCTTCGCAGGAGGTTCAGCTCCATCTGGCTGTCAACGACGCGGTAGCCGAATTTAACGTCGCAGAGCAGCGCGCAACCGCGATCCGGCTGGGAAAGGTCGGCAAAGCGTTGGGCGGGAACCTCGAATTGGGCAGCTTCGAAAGCGTTTTTGGGCTTGCTGCTGCGCTTGATCACGCCGGCTTGGATGCCGTAGCTGGCGATTCCGTTGTGCACGTTGGTGAACCAATGCGTACGCAGCATTTTGTGTTTTTCCTTCCAGTCGATTTCGTGGCTGACACGCAGCAGGCGGTCATCGGAGCGCAATTCAACGGTCTGGCGCAGGCTGGAATTGCCGATGCGGATATCCTGCACCACGCGGCTGAACCTTTCTTCCAGCGTGAAACTGAGGGCTTGGTTCAAGGTGGCGCCGCTGGCTGCCTGGGGTGTGGTATCACGGTAAAAATGGTTGATGTCCCAAGCTCCCCAGTTGTTGGGTTCGTCTTCCCAGAGCAGGAGCAGGTTGGATTCCGAGGCCAGCAGTTCGTGCTCCAGTTCTTTATCCCAGATGGATTTTACTCCGCCGGTTTCGGTCAATTCCACTTTGAGAAAGCGGTTTTCCAAGGTCAGGGAGGCTGGACTGGCCCCGGATTTGGGCAGATAGCCGTTGGTGGAGAATTGCAAAGGCAGGCAGCCCCAGGCCGGCACCCGGATCCTGGCCAAGAAGGCGTTTTCCGTTTCCAGAGAAGGCAGTTCGGTGCTGTATTCATTCAGTGGCACGAGGCCATGGAGTTCTTTTGGGAAGGCGAGCCATTCATCCAGTTCCTGGTTGGAGGGGTTGACCACCAGATAACTGGTTTCTTTGCAAGGCGTTCCGGCATCCGTGATCTCACGGGTAGTTGCGGTTATGTAGTCATTCAGCAGCTTGTGGTTGGCGGCGCTGATGGTCTGGGCTTCCTCATAAACCGGCGTGATCGAAGAACCGGGGATGATGTCATGAAACTGCAGCAGCAGCGTGTCTTGCCAGATACACCGCAGCTTTTCCGGATAGGTATGTCCGGCAAGCACAGCCATGAACTCGGCCGCAGCCAGCAGCTTCTCGCTGTTGCGGTTATCCTGTTTCATGCGGGCCTGGGTGGTGTAGGTGCCGCGATGAAATTCCAAATAAAGCTCGCCGTGGGCTACCGGAAGCTGGCTGGAGTCTAGCCCGGAGAGATGATCGAAGAAATCCGCCGAACTGGAAAAACGGAATTTGCTCACTCCTTCGAGGTTTCGCTGGCGCAGACCGTATTCAATATGGTCGCGGGTGGGCCCGCCGCCACCATCGCCGATGCCGTAAAGGTTCAAAAAGGAGTCGCAGAGTTCGCTCTGGGCATAGCGTTTTTCCGTTTCCAAAAAGGAGGAGGGGTTGTTAGAAAAGTTGTAATCGTTGGTGGGAAGTTGATGTGCCAGCACCCTGCTGCCGTCGATCCCCTCCCAAACGAAGAGGTGGTGGGGAAAGACGTTGGTCTCGTTCCAGCTAAGCTTCTGGGTGACGAACCAGTCCACGCCGCAGCCCTTCAGAAACTGGGGCAGATTGCCAGAAAAGCCGAAGCAGTCGGGCAGCCACAACACCCGGGGAGCCTGGCCGAACTCACTTTCGAAGAAGCGCTTGCCATACATGAACTGGCGGATAATCGATTCTGCGGAAATGAGGTTGGTGTCAAATTCCACCCAGGTTGAGCCCTGGATCTCCCAACGGCCTTGTTTCACCTGTTCTTTAATCAACGCGTAGAGGGCAGGGTGGTCTTCCTTCATCCACTGGTAAAGCTGGGCCTGGGAAGCTCCGAAAACGTAGTCCGGATACTGCTCCAGCAATCGCAGCGCGTTGGCGAAGGTGCGCGCGCCTTTGCGTCGGGTTTCAGAAAGCGGCCAAAGCCAGGCCAGGTCGAGATGCGCGTGCCCAACACTGAAGGCGGTGAGCGCGCTGGCATGAGCCGGTTTGGACAGAAGATCGCCAAGAATTGACTGCACCATTTCCCGATCGGTGTTCCAGGCATCGCAGACCTTGTTCAGGCCATAGACCAGGCGCTGGCGGCGAACCGTTTTTTCCGGCAGGGTCTCCGCGAGGTCCAGCAGCAGAGAAATGTCCAGCAGGCGTTGATAAAGCCCTTCGTCAAAGGTAACGAGGGCGCATTCGCGCAGGCGGTATTCCTCTTTCTGCGCTCCGAAGAGGTCGTTAGCCGAAGCGTCGATGAGCAGGCTGAAATCCTCTCCAGGCTTGCAGATGGATGCAAGGGGAATCAGATTCTTGGCGGCCTTGTGATACCAATCCACCTTGGGTGTGAAACCCTGGTAGGGAACGCCATCCAGCAGCAGGCAGGCTTCGCCGTCGCAATCGAAGAGCAGCCTGTAATCCTTTCCCGACCAGTCTTCCGGGATGCTGCCGCTGATCCGGAACCAGCCCGTCTGCCAGGGTTTACCCCAGACAGAGTTGAGCGCCAGGGGCTGAAAATCCCCGCCGGTGGCGGAGAATCCAGTCTCCAGAGGCAGCTTGTCCCTGATCAGAAGCTGTTTTTGCCGCTCCAGCAGGCGTTTGATCCGGATGAGGTGGATCTTTTCGTTGTGCATCGGAAACCCCTTTATTTTTCCATCGGGACCACTATCCCTTTGATGATGATGTTTTGGAAGAAAACGAAGACCGCCAGGGTGGGAATGGCGGCGATCACCAGGGCAGCGTAGCCCACTGAGAGGCTGGCGCGCTGCATCAGCTCGTAGATGTGCACCATCAGGGTCCACATGCTCTGGTCCTGGCAAACGATGAAGGCGAAGAGAAAGTTGCGGTAGGCGGCGTTGAAGGCCCCGAGGGCGATCACGGCCAGAATGGGTTTGGAAAGGTAGAGCGTGAACTGCCAGAAGAGGCGGAATTCCCCGGCTCCGTCGAGGCTCGCGCTTTCATAGAGCTCACGGGGCAGGCTGTCGAAAAAGCCTTTGAGCAGAAAGATGAAATAACCGTCCGCGGCGGCAGGCAGCACCAGCGCCCAGAAGGTATTGAGCAGGTTCAAGCGCTTGAGCATTAGGAAGTTTGGAATGCCCATCACCATCGCCGGAAAGGCCATGGTAAGCATGAAGAGCAGGATGATCTGATAGCTGAGCCGGGGCTTGAAGCGGCTGAGGGCGTAAGCTGCGAGGGGGTTGACAGTTACAGCCAGCAAAATGGACAGCAGGGTGTAGATGGCCGTGTTGCGCAGAGAACGGGCGTCGTTGAACATCTGGTCCAGCACCATGGCGTAATTACGGGTCACGAACTCCCGTCTGATCTCGCCTTTGTGCTTCAGGAAGGTCTGCGCCTCGATCTGCTGGACGGGCAGCGGGATATTATCAAAGCCGGTTGCGACCAGATGCCAGGCTTGATTCAAGCTGTCCGTCGTGCCATATTTTGCCCGCAAAAACCCCTGCCAGGCCTGAACCGATTCCTTTTGCCTTGAAAACCTCAACTGGCTGGGAGTGGAGCGCATAGCCACAAACTCCCGCCAGAGTTTTGCTGCCTGATTGTCCCGGGGCAAGTGGGGACTGGGATAGATGTCTTCCTCGGAGCTGTAACTGCTACCCATGTATCGGTTTGCTTGTACCAAATCCAGCTTGCCGCCCCGACCGGGAAAGCGTTCCGCGAGCAGGGCCAACCAGTCGCTTTGAGCGCTGGGCAGCAATTCCAGCCAGGCTATTCCTTCGCCCTGGGCGAATTCCAGCCAGTCGCTTTGGAGGGCGAGGTTTTCCGCCGGGGCCGTTTTGGGCAGGGTTAGCTTGTCCCAGCCGCCAACACCCTGATCCCAAGCTGAGTTCAGTACTTCCACACTTTGATACTTCCGCTTCAGCCAGGCACGGAATTCGTTGCCAATGTTGCGTACCCTCAAATGTTCCGGCGCGGCGGCATTTTCCACGAACCAGGTGAGGTCCTCAACCATGGCGCCGCTGTCCGGGATTTCTTTTGGGATCCGCACTGCGCTGAAATCAGAATAGTCTGTATGCCAGGTGGAATTGAGCAGGGAAATATCGGCGTATTTATCCTTCAGCATAGCCTGGAAGGCGGGGTCGGCGGAGGCGGAGAGGCTGATATGGTGTATGTTCAGAGCTTCGCGCACGTAGTGCAGCCAAGCCGGCCGCAAGGGATGGCCCTCCGGAGGGCAGCTTTCGCTCAAAACCACATCCTGCCAGGAGTTCAGACCTAAACCTGAATCAGTATTAAAGGCTACAAGGTCTCCTCCGCAGAGGGGGGCCAGTTCCATCTGCGCGAAGGCGCCATCGAGATTGACATGGTTGCGGTGTCGCTCGCCCACGGCTTTCTTAAATGCCTGGAAACGGCCAAGATAGCCGTCTCTCACGCTCACGTAGTTGCGCCCCAGGATTTCCTTTTCCTCCACCACGATCTGTTCCCAGCTTTGGGCTCCGGTGTTGTAGCGTCGGTTGAAAGCGGTGAGGTCGTTATCGTTTTCCTGCCGCAGCAGTTTGCGGTAGCGGCGCTGGTTCAGGGGATAAACACCGCGTCCGTAATGTTCGGCGACATAGTAATCGTAAACCCCTTGAGGCCGGGCGGACAGAAACTCATGCCAATCATTGAACAAAGTGGGAGATAGCTTCTCCGGCAGGCGCGCCTCGGCAAAGGAGAGCCAGCGTCCTGCATAGTTATCCGCAAGGCGGCTGCTTTCTTCATTGTAGCGGGATTCCAGGTATTTCTGGAACAGAGCTTCGTCGTTGTGCAGATATTTGGGCAGCAGGTTCAGTCTGCCACTGTCAACGTTGCTACGCAGCGAGGCCGAGACCATCAGCAGGAAAGGATAGACCATGGTGATGGCGCCCAGGATCAGCACCAGATGGATGCTGAGGTTTAGAATTCTCACCCTAGCGGAGCGTCGGCCCACCTTGCCGATGATGCTCACGCGGCCTCCCGGTCGTCGCCCACGGCGCGGAACTCCATGCGGGACAGATATTTGATCTGCCAGACGGTGAAGCCCATCAGCATCAGGCTGAGGATCCAGGCCATCGCCGTTGCCAGGCCGAAACGAAGGTAAAGATAGGCCTTTTCAAAAATCATCAGATCCGCCACCCGGGTGGCTTCGTTCGGGCCTCCAAAGGTCATCACCAGAATGAAATCGCTGCTCTGTGCCGCCACGATGAAAGCGGAAATGAACTGGATGATGATCAGTCCTTTCAGGCTGGGCAGCACGATGTGGCGGAGCTTGGCCCTGAAGCCGGCGCCGTCGATGTCCGCGGCCTCATAGAGCTCGTGGGGTATGTTTTTTAGCGCCGCCAGATAGATCAGAGAACCCGGTCCCACGCCGGCCCAGACGGTTGGCAGCACTACGCAGAGCATGGCCAGCGATTCATCCTTTATCCACATGCTTTTGGGCAGTCCCAGGGAAAGCAGCATCTGGTTCAGGATGCCGGCGTCGGAGGGGTCGTACAGCAACTTCCAGAGATAGATAACGATCACCCCGCTGATCACCGCGGGCAGGTAGTAGATCACCCGGTAGAGCATTTTCCCCCGCGAAACCTCCTGCAGCAGGATGGCCAGCCCCAGCGGTGGCAAAAAGCCCAAGCCAAGCAATAATGCCATGTAATACAACGTCTTACCAACAGACGCCCACCAAGCCGGATCGAACAGCACCGTGGCGAAATTGCCGAAACCGATCCAGGGGCTGGCCCCCACGATATGGTAATCCTGAAAGGCCATCAGCGAACCGGTGACCATGGGCAGGTATTTCCAGACCAGGATGGTGATAACTGCCGGAGCAAGCAGCATAACAACCCAGACGCGGTGGTTAAACCTCAGTTTGGCAGAACTATGCGCTTCCGGGCTGAGCAGCTTCCAAACCCTCCAGAGGGTGAAGCAAAAAGCTAGCAAAATCAAGATGGCGATCAGCATCGCCAGGCGTTCCCGGAAAGCCTTGGTCTCTGGCGGGATGTGGCCTATCATTTCCTGGTTTGTGCGCGCCTCGCCTTGGCGCAGCACGGACGCGATCAATTTCCTCCTCTGTCCGGGATCCTTTGGCAGCCTGTCTTTCAGGCCCATCGCCACCAGTTCCTCCAGCGGATAGGTCATGTATTCATACACTTTCTGGCAGTTGTCGCCAAAAGGTTCCGGCCGGCCTTCGCGCATGGCGGTCTCGAAGGTTTCCAGCCAACCCGCCGGCGCGTAGCGCAGATATTCCTCGTATCCGTAACGTTTCAGGAACACAGGGTTTTGCATGCGTCCGTAACCGCTGTCCACCATCACCTTCATGCGGATCTGGCGAGCCTCTTCTGAATCGTAAAAGCGGATGTATTCCCAGGCGGCCTGGCGCACAGCTTTGGGATCGCGGTCACCCACCCCGGAATTGTTGCTGATCCCGGCCCCGGAAAAGATGCCCATCATGCGGCAGTTGATTTCGCTGCCGCCGCGTCCGGAAGGCCCAGCCGGGGCAGGGGCGAAGGAATAGAGGTTCGGATCGTAAACCCCGCCAAGGTTTTGCTGGGAAAGATAGTCCATCCGCATGCCGATCTTGCCTTCCTGCCAGAGATAGCCCCAGTCCCCTTCCCGCAGGGCGAAACCGGTCTGCGGGCGTCCCTGGTTGTCGTGCCATTTGGTGGCCACCAGCTTCAGATAATAATCCAGCGCCACTTCGCCTTCCTCTCCGGCGAAGGAAGCGCGCCATTCCTGCTTTTTGGGGTCGTAGGTGACGGCTTCGCCCCCGGCGCCCCAGAGAAAAGGCAGCCAGTCGTAAGCAGCTTGCGGACCGGAAGCCAAAACCGTGCCCCAGGCGCCTTGCTCAGGATCGGTGAGCCGGCGCGCGTAAGCGAAAAATTCGTCCCAGGTCCGCGGCGGTTTTTGCGGGTCGAGCCCAGCCCGGCGAAACACGTCCTTTCGGTACATCAGCACCCGCACCAGCGTTTCGTAGGGCAGCATCCAGGTATATTCGGTTTTGCTGCCCTTGCGGGCGCGGCGAATCACTTGCCAGACAGGCTGTTCCACCCGCAGAGACAGCGCGGCGGGGTCTTCGGAGGCCAGGAATTCATCCAGCGGATAGAGAAAATTGTTTTGGATATAGGTGTCGCTCTGGCGGAAATTCACGTAGAGGATATCCGGCGCCACTCCTCCGGCGATGGCCATCAGGGGACCGGCGTCGAGGTCCATGTTCTCGATCTGGATGCCGGAAAAGGCGCGCAACTCTATGTGGGGAAACTTCTTGCGGAACGCCTCCACCACCGCCAGATTGGCCCGCGAATAGGCATCGGTCTTGCGGGGATCGGGCAGCTCGAACACCTTCAAAACCACACGATTAGCGTTTTTTGCCCACGCCAGGGCAGGCGCCGTTATCAACAGCGCCGCAAGCAGAAGAAAAGACGAAAATCTGCGCATAATCCTGATTCGCAACCTGGTTCGCGGCGCCGCTTTCTGTCAAGCACAAAATTGCCGGCATTCCCCTATTTTCAGAGCAACCTGGTTTTCATCTGCCTTGCTTCCGCAAGATGGGATCTTTCAAGCGACTTGTTGTGGAGGGTGTCCCTGTGCAGACGGATTTTGCGGAGGAGCGAAGCGATACCGTCTGGCCGTTAAGGCCTTTCGATGTGTTGCGGATTCGCCTCCCGCACAATGGCCGCATTTGATGCGGGGATTTGGCGTGGGGCGTGGGAGGGGTATGGAAACGAGCGCTAAGGGCCTGACCGAAAGCAGGTTTGGGAAGGTAAAGCGGGTAATTGCAAGGCGATAGAGAAAGTGGTGGAGCTAAGGGGATTCGAACCCCTGGCCTGAACATTGCGAACGTTCCGCTCTCCCAACTGAGCTATAGCCCCACTTTCTATCGCTGTGAGCGGCTTTCAGGGCCGCCGTGCCGGTCTCTGCTCGAAACCGGGAAAAGATGTATCGTTACCTCAAATCAGCGCGCAGCTCTTTTGTCAAGTCCAGTTTTGTCTTGAGCTCGGCAAAGCGCTGGCGCTCGTTTTCCACCACCTCGGCTTTGGCGTTGGCGATGAAGTTCTGGTTTTGGAGTTTGGCGTTCACTCCGGCGAGTTCCTTTTGCATTTTTTCGATCTGTTTGCCCAGGCGCTGGCGCTCCGCGTCGAAGTCGATGAGCCCTTTCAGGGGCAGGAAAATCTCGATGTTGCGCACCACGGCGGCGATGGAGGCGGGCGGCTTGGCCAGGTCTGTGGCCACATCAAGTTCGTCAACCTTGGCCAGTTTGCCGAAATAGGCGGAATAGCGTGCGAAAAGGTCTTTCTGCTGCTCTGCCGCGACCCTGATGGCGAGGTTGATCCTGGCTCCGGGAGAGAGATTGATCTGCTTGCGGAGGTTGCGCACGGCGGAGATGGCTTCCTGCATGAAGGCCATGTCGTCGGCAATGGCGGGATCGACCAAAGTGTCGTCGCAGACAGGGAAAGCCGCTACGATCAGGGCTTCCTCGGGTTGCGGAAACACGGTTTTCACGCTCTGCCAGATCTCTTCCGTGATGAAGGGCATGATGGGATGCAGCAGGCGCATGGCAGACTGCATCACGTCGAGAAGGATATAGAGCGCGGTGCCGCGCGCGGCGGGGTCCTCGGAATTGAGGCGGTCTTTGGAAAGCTCTATATACCAGGAACAGAATTCGTCCCAGATGAATTGGAACACGCACTGCCCGGCGTCGTTTAGCCTCAGGTTCTGATAGTGGTTGGCTGCTTCGCGGGCAGTTTCATTGAGCCGGGAATAGATCCAGCGGTCGGCCAGTTCCAGCTTCAAATCCTTTCTGTCAGGCAGTTTTTCGCCCTCGCCCACGTTCATCATGATGAAGCGATAGGCGTTCCAGATTTTGTTGGCGAAGTTGCGCCCGGTCTCCAGAATGGCATCGGAATAAATGACATCCGCGCCTTTTGGGGTGCCGAAGACCATGGAAAAGCGGAGGGCGTCGGCTCCGACCTTGTCGATGATGTCGATGGGATCGGGCGAATTTCCCAAGGATTTGCTCATCTTGCGGCCAAGTTCGTCGCGCACGGTGCCGTGCAGGAGGACAGTATCGAAAGGTATCACATCCCTGAAATGCAGGGTGCTCATGATCATGCGGGCTACCCAGAGATAGATGATTTCCGGGGCCGTGATCAGCACCTGGGTGGGCAGAAAGCGTTTCAGGTCAGCCGTTTCGTCGGGCCAGCCCAGAGTGGAGAAAGGCCAGAGCCAGCTCGAAAACCAGGTGTCCAGAACGTCCTCATCCTGGCGGAAAGCCGTGTGGCCGCAATCCGGACAGGCGGAAGGGGTTTCTTTCGCGACCACCATGGCGCCGCATTCCAGGCAGTAAAAAGCCGGGATGCGGTGTCCCCACCAGATCTGGCGGGAGATGCACCAGTCGCGGATGTTGTTCATCCAGTGCATGTAAACCTTGGTCCAGCGTTCAGGCTGGAAGCGCACTTCGCCCTTTTCCACCACCTCGATGGCGCGTTCGGACAGGGGCTTCATCTTCACGAACCACTGGTCGGAAAGATAAGGCTCGATCGCTGTGTCGCAGCGATAACAGTGCCCTACGGCGTGTTCGTGGTTCTCGATCTTTTCCAGCAGGCCCTGCTCGTCGAGCATCTGCACCACTTTCTCGCGGCAGGCAAAGCGGTCCAGCCCCTCAAAATCCTTTCCCGCAGAGGCGTTCATCACGCCGTGCTCATCCATCACCAGAAGCTGGGGCAGGTCGTGGCGTTGGCCAATCTCAAAGTCATTGGGATCGTGGGCAGGAGTAACTTTCACGCAGCCGGTGCCGAATTCCATCTCCACATATTCATCCGGAATAACGGGAATCGTCCTGCCGGTAAGGGGTAGCTTAACTTCTCTGCCGATCAGGCTTTGGAAGCGTTCGTCCTTGGGATTCACTGCCACGGCGGTATCGCCCAGCATGGTTTCCGGACGCGTGGTGGCAACCACCAGATGGCCGCTGCCATCAGCAAAGGGGTAGCGAATGTACCAGAGTTTTCCGGTCTCGTCGGCGTGTTCCACCTCGTCGTTGGCCAAAGCAGTCACGCAGCGCGGGCACCAGTTGATGATGTATTTTCCCTTGTAGATCAGGCCTTGTTCGTAGAGGCTTACGAAGACTTCTTTCACGGCGCGGGAGAGCATTTCATCCATGGTGAAGCGCAGCCGGTCCCAATCGCAGGAGGAGCCCAGAAGCTTGAGCTGGTCAATGATGCGGTCGCCCTTGTCCTGTTTCCAGGCCCAGATGAGTTCCAGCATTTTTTCGCGGCCGACGTCGTGGCGCGTCTGTCCTGATTTGGCCAAATCCTTTTCCACCATGTTCTGGGTGGCGATGCCGGCGTGATCGACGCCCGGAAGCCAAAGCGTGGGTTCGCCCAACATTCTGTGGTAGCGCACCACCACATCCTGCAGCGTGTTGTTGAGCACGTGACCCATGTGCAGGATGCCCGTCACGTTCGGCGGCGGGATGAGGATGGTGAAAGGCGGTTTGGATGCGTCTCCGCCCGGCTTGAAATAGCCGCTTTCTTCCCAGAACCGATACCATTTCCGCTCGATTTGAGTTGCTTCGTAAGTCTTGCTGATCTCCATTTATGTCACCTTGATATTATCCCAAAAAGCGGGATCGCTTGATTTTATATGTGAAAATAACCTAAAAAAGTCACGGCGATGTGTTGTCAAGCAAATAAAGCCCCGCGAGGCCCGGAAGCCTGCTCCTTCTCCCATTTGAAGCCCCGCTCCATCCTGGCGGTTGCTTTTCCTCAGTAAAAGAAAAACCCGGCCGCTGGGGCCGGGTTCCTTCTCTCTGAATGGAAGAAGGTGTTTATTTAAGGATGATGAGTTTCTTGCTTTCCTGGTGGTTGCCGGCGCTGAGGCGGTAGAAATAGATGCCGCTGGCGCAGGATTTGCCGCTGGTATCCAGGCCGTTCCAGGAGATGGTGTGGCTGCCCTGCTGCAGAGGGAAGGAAGCCACGTGCTGGCCGGAGAGGTTGTAGATGCTGAGTTCGCCGCTGTCGCCGGCTTTCACCTCGACGGGGATGCTCACCGCGGTGCCGCTCTGGAAGGGATTGGGATAGACGCTGCCCAGGCTGCTGCGGTCCGGAAGTGACGGGGTCTGGGTATCGCTAACGGTCACGGAGACAGGGCCGAAGAAGTCGCTTGTGCCCACCATGTCCATGCTTTCCAGCCAGAACCAGTAGGTGCCGGGGGTGTTGAATTCCCAGGCGGTGAAGCTGTAGGAAGCTCCGCAGTTGCAGTTTTGGGCCGGGATCAGCACCGGGGTGAGGTTGATGGCCTCATTCATGGCCGAAGCTGTAGAGCCCAGAACCCGGAATCCCATCAGGTCGTTTTCGGAGGCGGTGATCCAGTTCAGGACAGGTTGGTTCTCGGCGTTTACCGAGGCGGTGAAGCTGCTCATCACAACTGGCACGTTGGGTTCGGTATCGGCGGAAATCTCCATCAGGAAATCGTGATAGGTGGAATTCAGGGTGGTGCGGGACACGATTTCCAGCATCCTGATATTCACCACATAGCTGGAGGCGAAGAGCGCAGCCCAGTCTGGATCGGTGTCGGGATGGTTCACATCCACCAATCCGGTGCCGAGGCCGGTTTGCTGATAAAAAGTTCCGGGGCCGATGTTGTCGCCAGTGTTCCAGGTAAACGGTATTGGGTAGAAATAAGGGGCACCTTTCAGGTGTTCCACATAGTCATGGATCTCCTGGCCGGAGGGGTAAGGTGTGGTTATCTCATACTGCATGTTGATGATATGCAGTTTCTTCACTCCGCCCAGAGTGATATCGCCGCTGGAATTGGCATAGGTGCGGATGTCTCCGGATTCTCCATGTGTCTGCCAGGGATTTGCAGGATTGACCAGGTTTACCTGGGTCAGGCTGGTCCTGTCGAAAGGCGTAAAGGTGATGCCGATCTGGGTCATGTCATCCGTGAAGGGAATGTTTTCCTGAACGCAGCTTATCACGGTTTGCCCTTCCGAATTACCGGGCTGGGTCATGCGCACCAGGTCTTCGGCGTAATAGTGCAGGAAGGGATATGCGTTATAAAGCGGTGTGTTTCCAAAGCTGTACCAGTTCCCGTCATGCGTGGCGAAGGAAGGGCTGTCGAAATCGAAGAGCCAGACCGTATTGCGGTTGGTGCCTTCGAGGTCGTCAACCTCAAAAGTGAACAAAGGGGTTTGCGCGGCCAGAAATCCGGCCATCAGCACCAGCATCATGGCGCTTATAAGTTGCTTGCTGAACGAAAGCTTGATATTCATTTCAGTTCTCCTAGAATCAAAGTTAACTTGAAAAACCATCATTTTAACCCCTGCCTATCTTGGCAAGGATTTTTTCATTATGTCATTCCGAGTCTCTCAATCAGAATTGACAAACCACTAAAAAGGTGATGAACAGCCCCAGCCATTTCGACTTCCTTCATCCCAGGGCTGGAAACTCCACAGAAAAGCGATTCGATGCTGATTGGCCGTTAAGGCCCTGTATTGAACCCCTGACGCGCCTCCCGTATGATGCCCGCACTAAATACGAGGATTTGGCGGGAGGAAATGGAGGGAGATAAGCTCGGGCGCTAAGGACGCGGCTGGTAGGATACGATGGTGGGTAGCCCGCAGGGCGGCAGAACGATAGTGAGGGTTTGAAAGTGAGCCTTTCATTTCGCCGAACCGGACCAGGATGGGCCGGAGCAAAAACTGCTTGACTTTTCCGCCCCCTTTTTCAACTTACCACTCCATGAAGTATCTCAAAGCAAGCGCGATCGAATATCTGCTCTGGCTCTACATCCTGGGCTGCCTGGCCTGGCTGCTTTTCCGGCTGGGGGCCTATTCCAAGCCAATGCCGGCCTGGCTGTTGCTGGCTTTGCCAGTGGGACTGGCCCTGCTGCTTGGCTCCAGAAAAGGATGCCTAGGCCGGGTGGTGGCTGCTCCGGATGAAAAGCCCCGCCACCAGCCCTGGAAGCTGGAACTGGGTGTGGCCATCCTGATCAGCTTTGTGGTTGGCTGGGTGATCGTGGAGGTGAAGCCGCTGGCCTTTTTCACCCAGGCGGGAAACGCGCAGAACATCATCAAAGGCATCTTCAATCCCAATCTGCAGGAACTGATGCCCATGCTTGCCGCCCTCATGGAAACCATCTACCTGGCTTTGCTGGCCACGGTTTTCGCCATTCCCTTCGCCTTTCTGCTCAGCTTTTTCGCCGCCAAGAACCTGATGTACGGCTCCACCTTGGGAAAAATCGCCTACGTCGTGATTCGCACCGTCTCCACCGTCTTCCGTTCCATCGAGGCCATCGTCTGGGCCATCATCTTCTGTGTCTGGGTCGGAATCGGCCCCTTTGCCGGAATGCTGGCGCTGTGGATCCATTCCATCGCCGCGCTGGTGAAGCTCTATTCCGAGCAGATCGAAAACATCGATCCCGGCCCCGTGGAAGCCATCAAGGCCACCGGCGCCTCCACCCTCCAGGTCTGGCGCTATGCCGTCACCCCGCAGATTCTGGCTCCCTATCTGGCTTTCACCATCTACCGCTGGGACATCAACGTGCGCATGGCCACCATCGTGGGCTTTGTGGGCGGCGGTGGGATCGGCCTTGCCCTCAATCAACAGCAGCAAATGCTTGCCTGGCGCAACGTTGGCCTCATCATGTGGCTGATCGCGATCGTGGTCTGGGTGATGGACATCTTCAGCGGCTATATCCGTGAAAAACTGGTCTCTACCTGACAAAGGAACTATAAATGCTTAATCCCGTGGAACTCATCCTCGCCAAGCGCGGGGGCAAGACCCTTTCCCAAAAAGACATAGAATCTTTCATCACCGCTTTTCTGGATGGCTCCATTCCCGAATACCAGATGAGTGCCCTGCTGATGGCCATCTATTTCCGGGGCCTGGATTCCGCCGAAATTGCCGCCCTCACCAAAAGCTACATCCAGAGCGGCCGGACCATCGAGTTCCCCGCGGAGCTTATAGTTGCGGACAAACATTCCACCGGCGGCGTGGGCGACAAGATCAGCCTCATGCTTGCCCCAATCGCGGCTTCTTTGGGCCTCACGGTGCCGATGATCTCGGGACGCGGACTCGGCCATACCGGCGGCACCCTGGACAAGCTGGAATCCATCCCCGGTTTCCGCACCCAATACAGCCCGGACGAGTTCAAGGCCCTGGTGGAGAAACACGGCTGCGCCCTGGTGGGGCAGTCCGAAGAACTTGTGCCGGCGGACAAGCGCATCTACGCCCTGCGCGACGTTACCGCCACCGTGGAAAGCCCCGGCCTCATCACCGCCAGCATCATGAGCAAAAAGATCGCCGAGGGCGCCAAACACCTCGTGATCGACCTCAAGATCGGCAGCGGCGCCTTTATGCCCGATCTGGACAGCGCCCGGGAACTGGCCCGCCTGCTGGTGGATACCGGAGCCAGCTTCGGCCAGAAGGTTCAGGTGGTCTTTTCCAATATGAATTCCCCCCTCGGTCTGGCTGTGGGCAATGGCCTGGAAATGGTGGAGGCGATAGAATACCTGAAAGGCAACCCCCTTAGCGACACTTTCACCCTCACCACCGCGCTTACCTCCAGGCTGCTGCTGAGCGGAGGCCTGGCCCAAAGCGAAACCCAGGCCGTGGAGATGATCAAAAGCGCCGTGGACAGCGGCCGCGCCCTGGCCAAGCTGGAGGAAATCATCATTGCCCAGGGCGGAGATCCCCGCGTGCTGGAGGATTACAGCCTGCTGGGAACCAGCTCCGTGAAAATCCCCGTCCTGGCCGAAACCGCCGGTTACGTGCGAGCCATCGACGCCCGCGCCATCGGTTATGCTCTGGTGCGGATCAAAGCCGGCCGGATGAAGGTTTCGGACACCCTTGATTACGGTGCAGGGGCCCTGCTCATCCCCAAAATCGGCGATTTCCTCGAGGCAGGTGAACCCATCGGAGAAATCCACGCCAACGACCCCGCCCAAGCTGAATTGGTGGCCCGTCTCGTCCGCGCGGCTTACACCCTCAGCTCGGAGCCTGTGCCCAGGGAAGACCTGATCCTCGACAGCATCTGAACGCGATCGTTCTTTAGATATTGGAGCGCAAAAACCAGGCGGACAAACTGACGGACAAACTCAACACCCTCTTATGATAGCCCCCATGATCCACGTCATTCCTGGTTTGACCTGGAATCCAGACCGGCGTAATAGCCCATAAACTACCACCCGACCCCAAACCAACGTCATTCCGGGCTTGCCCCGGAATCCAGTTTTATCTGTACATGGATCCCGGATCAAAGTCACCTCGCTGGCTCGCTGACGTCCGGGATGACGTATGTTCGGCTCTCCCGGCCAATGTCTTTATGCGTCATTCCTGGTTTGACCCGGAATCCAGACTGGGCGGAATAGCCTATAAACCACCACTCACCCCCAAACCGCGTCATTCCGGGCTTGACCCGGAATCCAGTCCTTATCCCTTCATGGATCCCGAATCAAAGTCACCTCGCGAGCTCAGTAACGTCCGGGATGACGTATGTTCGGCTCTTCCGGCCAATGTCTTTACGCGTCATTCCTGGTTTGACCCGGAATCCAGACCGGGCGTAATAGCCTATAAACCTCCACCCGACCCCAAACCCACGTCATTCCGGGCTTGACCCGGAATCCATTGCATCTCCCGTTATGGATCCCGGATCAATGTCACCTCACGGGCTCGGTGACGTCCGGGATGACGTGGCATTAGAGGCTGGCGTCGAGCGAGGCACGAGCATCGACGCCAGCAATGAACGATTTTTCTGATGCTTCCTGTCGTCCATGCTCAACTACATTCGCTGTACGCCAGGCTCCAAGGAAATTGGCGGTACAGCGACCCCTATCAAAGGTATTGGCGCTCGCCGAAGCGCCGAAACTCCCCAACCCACGTCATTCCGGGCTAATGGATGTGAAATCAAACAAGTCCCCAAAATCTCCGCTTGACAGATTCCCGCTCTGCCTTTGTCTATCCGCATCAGCATTTTTTGGAGGAAACAACGAAAAAAGCAAGCTTGTAACCTGTTCCGCTAATGATGGCTGTGTGTACGTTGTGCCAGCCTTGGGACGGTCCCTTTAACCTTAAAATGGGGCTAACCCACAACCAACTCAAAGCCATCGACCCGGATGTAATAAAGATAAACGAAACAGGTATTCTAAATGGAACCTTAGACAATATCAGGTGATTGGATACACACAGGATAAATGAACAACAAAGAAGCAACCGCCCGCATCAAGATCAACAAACTGCTGGAAGAAGCAGGCTGGAGGTTTCTCGATTCCAAAGGCAAAAAAGCGAACATCCAGCTGGAGAAGAACGTCAAGATAACCCAGACCCAGCTTGACGAACTTGGCGAGGATTTTGAGAAATCCAAACAAGGCTTCATCGACTACCTTCTGCTTGATAGCAGAAATTACCCCATAGCCGTGCTGGAGGCGAAACGCGAGAGCAAAGACCCTCTGGATGGAAAGGAACAAGCCCGCCGCTACGCCAAAGCCCAGGGTGCCAGGTATGTGATCCTCTCCAACGGAAATTTGCATTATTTCTGGGATTTGGAGCGGGGAAACCCCAACGTCATTATCAAGTTTCCCACACCCCAATCCATTGAGCATACACTCAAAACCAAGCCCAATCCTCAAAAGCTGGTTAATGAGCCGGTAAACAATGACTACATCCTGCTCAGCCAATACCCCGGCTACAAAAATGATCCTGGTTGGACCGACGAATCCAAACGTCAGGCTTTTCTAGCCGATGGCGGCTACAGCCTGTTACGGGAGTATCAGTTACGTGCTGTGAGAAGCATCCAGCAGGCTGTTTCCGAAAAGAAGGACAGGTTCCTGTTTGAAATGGCCACCGGCACAGGCAAGACCATGGTCGCGGCAGCCGTCATCCGTTTGTTCCTGCGCAGCGGCAACGCCAACCGCGTGCTGTTCCTGGTTGACCGGATCGAACTTGAGAATCAGGCCAAGAAAGCATTCCAAAGCTATTTGAAGCAAGATTACATCATCCGGATATACAAGGAAAACCGGGATGACTGGGAAAATGCCAACATCCTGATCTCAACCGTTCAGAGCCTTTACGACATCTACAACAAGATCTTTTCGCCTACCGACTTTGGCCTCGTGATTTCGGACGAAGCCCACCGCAGCATCAACGGCAATGCCCGGGCCCTGTTTGAGTATTTCAGCGGCTACAAACTCGGCCTTACCGCCACCCCCAAGGACTATCTCAAAAACGTCAATATCTCCAAACTCCAGGATGACGATCCCCGCGCCCTGGAGCGCAGGATAATGCTGGACACTTACAAAACCTTTGGTTGCGAAAGCGGAGACCCCACTTTCCAGTACAACCTTCTGGACGGAGTGAAAGAGGGATATTTGCTTAACCCCACAGTGATCGACGCCCGGACCCACATCACAACCCAACTACTTTCAGACAAGGGTTATCAGGTGATGGTGTACAACGAGGATGGCACTCCCGAGGAACGCATCTTCCGCCAAAAATCCTTTGAAAAGAAGTTCTTCTCCACCGCCACCAACCGGGTGTTCTGCGAAACCTTCATCCAACACGCCTTACACGACCCCGTCTCCAATGAGGTCGGCAAATCTATCATCTTCTGTGTGAGCCAGAAACACGCCGCGAAGATCACCAAGCTGCTGAACGAACTGGCCGACAAATATTTCCCGGATAAATACAACTCCGATTTTGCCGTCCAAATCACTTCAAACGTTGCCAATTCCCAACAGATGAGCATCAATTTCCAGAACAACAACCTGAATGGCCACACCCGCTGGCTGGAGGGCTACCGCTCCTCTCGCAGCCGGGTCTGCGTCACTGTGGGAATGATGACCACCGGTTACGATTGCACGGACATCCTGAATCTGGTGATGCTCCGTCCCATCTTTTCTCCCTCCGATTTCATCCAGATCAAGGGCCGGGGCACCAGAAAGCACAATTTCAAGTACTCATTCCGGGATGATGGTGAACTTGAAACCATAATCAAACCCAAAACCACTTTCCACCTCTTTGACTTCTTTGCCAATTGCGAATACTTTGAAAAGAAATACCGCTACGACGTGGTCCTGAAATTGCCCGAACCCGGCAAAGCAAAACAGCAGAAACCGGGCCATGCCGGAGGTCCGGACGTTATCCTTCCCGACCCCCTGGACGGCACATACAACTATCTTGGCCACGACATGATCCGGGACCTCTCTGAAAAGGCCATCGGCCCCAAAGGCATGAAAGTGGACCGCCAGATGTTCAACCGCTTTGCCGATGAAGTAAAATCCCACCCCGATGTTAGGAAAATGGTGGAGCAGGAAGATTATCCCGCCGCGGAAAGATACGTCGCGGAAAAGATCTTCGACCGGCCGGTGGATTATTTCAACCTGCCCAAACTGCGCAAATCGCTGAACATAGACTGGCGCGCCCCCTTCCGCCAAATACTCGACCTCGCCCTGGGGCGTACGGACAGGATCAAATCCCGGGATGAGATCTTCAACGAAGAATTTGATAAATTCATCAGCATCCATCACCCCGAAAGCCGTTATATACCCTATGCCCGCCGACTTTTCCGGGCCTATCTATCCGACGGCGAGATCAGGAATATCATCGACAACGGACGCTATGCCGAATTGATGGGCCCTCTCCTCAGCATCAGGGATGTGGACAACCTCAACGGCTGGAAACACGTGATCCCCCAGTATATCAAAGACTACATCCCTCTGAACTACTTTATGAATTGAGGCCGCATGCTCGACCAGGAAACGAAAAAAAGAATAGACAACGCCTGCAACATTCTCGTGGGAAAGGTTCCCACACCCCTGGCCCAGGTGGAACAGATCACCCTGGCCCTCATCTACAAATTCATGAACGATATGGACAGGCGGGCTGAGGCTATGGGCGGAAAAGCCTCCTATTTTGTGGGCGACCAGGAAAAATATTCCTGGGACAACCTGATGGACACCCGGCTGGGAGGCCGGGAAAGGGCTGACCTTTATGAAGAAGGCCTGGCCGGGCTAAGCCTAAACGCCAGTCTGCCCGATCTTTTCCGCAATATCTTCAAGGAAGCCTCGGTGCCTTACAAAGACCCCCGCACCCTGAACCTTTTCCTGCAGGAGATAAACGGATTCAGCTATGAGGATTCCGAAAACCTGGGCGACGCCTATGAGTACCTGCTGGGCAAAACCGGCTCCCAGGGCGAGGCAGGCCAGTTCAGAACGCCGAGACACATCATCGATTTCATCGTCCAAGTGGTGGACCCCGGCAAACACGATACTATCCTTGATCCCGCCTGCGGCACCGCCGGATTTCTTATCTCCGCAATCAAACATATCTACAAAACCAACACCCGGGAAATTGAGGGCGACATGCTCTCCACCAGGGAGATAATGGGGCTCTCAAACAACGTTTTCGGCTACGACATCACCCCGGACATGGTCCGCATCTCCCGGGTGAATATGTTCCTCCACAATATCAACCAACCCCACATCTACGAATATGACACCCTCTCCTCTCTGGAAAAATGGGACGACAATTTCTCCTGCATCCTTGCCAATCCTCCCTTCATGACCCCAAAAGGCGGAGTGGTGCCCCACAACCGCTTCTCGATCAAATCCTCCCGCAGCGAAGTGCTCTTCGTGGATTACATGCTGGAACACCTCACCGTGGATGGTAAAGCTGGGATCATCGTTCCGGAAGGGATCATCTTCAAAAGCGACAAAGCCTGTAAGCAACTAAGGAAAAAGCTGGTCGAGGAAAACTACCTTGCTGGAGTAATCTCGCTTCCTGCGGGAGTCTTCAACCCCTATTCTGGGGTAAAGACCTCCATCCTCTGGATCGACAGGACCCTCGCGAAAAAGGCCAATAAGATCATCTTCCTCAAAATCGATGCCGATGGCTTCGACCTTGGCGCTAATCGCCGCCCCATCGAAGCAAACGATCTCCCAGCCGCTATTGCCAGCGCTTTGGCATTCAAACAAGCTGTTTTTTCCGGCAATGAGTTTCAGGTTCCAGATAACGGTGTTATCTTGGTGGACAAGGCGAAGCTGGCTGATAGTAAAGATTATAACTTGAATGGAGGGCTGTATAACGCCAAGAAACCAAGCTGTTCCAAATGGGATATGGAAAAGCTGTGTAACTTGGTTGATATTGTTTCGGGGGGAACTCCAAAATCAGGGACCCCAGAATACTGGGGTGATGATGTAAACTGGGTTACTTTGGTTGATTTACCACCCTCAGACTTCATTACAACAATATCAAATACTGCAAGAAAGATTACCAAACTTGGTTTAACAAACTCATCTGCAAAACTTCTACCGGTTAACACAATACTAGTATCATCAAGAGCAACTATCGGAAGAGTAGCAATAAACACCGTGCCATTAGCGACAAATCAGGGTTTCAAAAACCTGATAGTAAAAGACCCCAATATTATTGACTATAAATACTTGGCATACGTAATACGTTCCATGAGAGACAAACTCGAATCATTAGGAACTGGTGGCACATACAAAGAAGTCTCAAAGAGTACATTTGACGGATTATTAATTCCTCTTCCACCCCTTTCAGTCCAGCAAGAGATAGTGGCGGAAATGGATTCCTACCAAAAGATCATCGACGGTGCCAGGCAAGTGGTGGATAATTGGAAGCCGCAGATAAACATTGACTCAGAATGGGTTATGTATCCGCTGAAAGACATCGCAGTAATCAATCCACAGAAATCTGAGGTTTATGGTCTGCCAGAAAGAATGGAAGTATCTTTTGTACCAATGAGAGATTTGGGTATTAATGAGATGTACTTATCACCTCTTGAATCAAAACCTATTGGGGACTTGATAAAAGGAAGTTATACATTTTTTAGGGACAATGATGTAATATTGGCTAAAGTCACTCCCTGTTTTGAAAACGGTAAGGCTGGCATAGCAAAAGGATTGACGAATGGAATCGGGTTTGGTTCAAGCGAATACTATATTTTTAGGTGCTCTGAATCGGTCCTACCTCAATGGGTTTACTTTTGTTTGATCAGTCCAGGTTTTAGATCGTTGGCTATATCCAACATGACAGGAACCGGAGGGCTGCAAAGAATACCTAAAGACTTCGTAAAAAACTTTGAAATCCCTGTGCCAGACATCAAAACTCAACATGCAATAGTAAGCAGTTTCGAGAGCGAGCAAAAACTTGTGGATGCCAACAGGCAGCTTATCACTATCTACGAGCAGAAAATCAAAGACCGGATTGATCGGTTATGGTCAGAGAAAGAAGTTTTTAATTAAAGACGAAATACCTAAAAAGCGAATAAGGAAAGAGCCATTAGCATTGATACATAAAGAGAAAATCCAAGCTCGCCGCGATACAGGAGGTCGTAGATATATATCCTCAGTGTAGGGTAATTGTCATGTTAAATATGCACTCCGGGTTTTATATGTTGCTTATTCGTCTGCCGTTCAGGATGTTAAGATAAGTTAAATCGGGCTCTCTTTCAAACCGAGTGGGTAGCCCGGAGGGCGGCAGATCATAGCGAGGGTGTGTAGTGAGCGTAGCGAACGGAACCCCTCGACAATGGATCCCAAAACCTTTTGAGCCCCTTGCGGGCGACAGAACCATGGGGATTGATTTCTGTCGCCCACAAGGGGCTTTCCATCTGGTTATTGCCACTGTACGAAGGGCTTACGTTCCCTCGCTATCGTTATGTCGCCCTACGGGCTTGATTAATACCAAATCGCTTTCATTAATCTAATTTAAGCCATTTGAAATAGGTCAATTTTGAGACCATGTCTCTGTTGCTATCCAAGTATGAGAAACTATCAATAAGAGCTTTTTGAACATCATCAAGTGACG
>Ga0208196_1000492_pt1 | contig 51930 bp, 45 predicted proteins | sample AD_JPNNA7_MetaG_FD_184443 | JGI IMG/M metagenome (GOLD analysis project Ga0208196, IMG submission 184443) | Active sludge microbial communities of municipal wastewater-treating anaerobic digesters from Japan - AD_JPNNA7_MetaG (SPAdes) (version 2) | ecosystem: Engineered > Bioreactor > Anaerobic...
AAACCCTGCTGGTGCGGGCGGATTCCATCAGCGGCGGGGCAGCAGTGAACCTGGAACTCTATGATTCCTCCGGCAGCCAGCTGCTTGCCCGCACATCCTCACCGGGCTTGGGGATGGGAGCTGCAATTGTCCTTCCAATTAGCCAGCCGGGAGTATTTTTACTCAAGGTCACACCGCTCGACAGCCGCCTGGCTGGGACAGGCGTGCGTTACAATCTCCATGCTCTGATCGGCAACGCCTATTACCTCCCCGTTCTTTCCAGATGAGAGTCATCCTCCGTTTTCTCTTTGGTTTTCTGCTGCTGGGAAGATTGTTCGCGGCTGGTCCCATCCAGCAGGGGCAGGCGGATGAGTCATTTCCCCATATGGAGGCTGTAACACAAGCTGTCCAGGAAATGGCTGGTAAGCGATTGGATGTGCTGGCATTTATCGTTTACCGGGTATTTATCGACCATGCAGTGATTTCACAAGACGGAAAAACCGTTTTTCTGTGGCTGGGTTTTGAAGACCGCGATTCTGCCGAAGTGATTGCGGCAGAACCCATGCCTGCAATTGGTCAATTGCAGGGGGTTGATCCCACCCGGGCAGATTCCTGGCAATTGACCATCCCGCCAGATCCGGAGTGGAAAACCCGCCTGGATGCCTTGCCGGACGACCTGATTTCAGCCGACCTGAAAACATCCTTCCTGCTGGAAGCAGATGCGGTGGCAACGGCAGAGCCGCTGGCAATTGGCGGTTACAAGCTTCCCTGGGGAGCGGGGACTGCCAAGATGCTGGAAGGCAGCATTGGGCATGAACTGGTTTATTTTTCCTGCATAAATCAGGATTGCTGGTATGCTTTTGATTTTGCCGATGGCACCATGTTCCCCCTGCTGGCTTCGCGCGGCGGAGTGACTTGGGTATTCTACGACGGCTGCAACAATTACAATCCAGACTGTTCCAATTACCTGGTCATCAAGGATACCTCCACCAACCCCACAACCTACCAACTGTACCTCCACCTGGCAAAAAACAGCATCCCGGCTTCCATCCGGTACCAGGGCGCGCCAATCCGCCAGGGACAATATATTGGCAACGTGGATGACACCGGTTATAGCGACGGTCACCACCTGCATTTTCATGTATTCACAAATTTCACAAGCACCTACTGGGGACACTCGGTGGATATTACATTTGCTGATGTTGCCGTCAACGGCGGGCGCCCGCGTACCTGTAATGAAGCCCGGAACTGGCCTTCCTACGGTGGTGAGTGCATTCCGGGTGACTGGTATATTTCAGGAAATATTGGCACTGATCCGCCCACCGGGTCGATCAGCCAGCCGGAAGCTGGCGCCATCCTGACCACGCCCATAATGACCGTCTCAGGATCTGCATGGGATAACCTGGGAATCACCGGCATCCAGGTGATTGCCCGCTGGAATAACACCTGGCACGAGATCGGCTCCCGATTGACATCACCCACTTTCAGCACGCAAATTGATCTGTGCGCTGCCGGGGTTCCCACCGGACCCATCGACCTGGGCTTACGCATCTGGGATTTGGAAGGCAACATGACGCTGGACATTCCCGGTCTGCGCCCAATAATCAATAACAATAATTGTTCCACCATCACACCGCCCGCCTGTGTTCCGGATTCCAACCAGGTTGCCCTTTTTGCAGACGCCAATTACCGGGGTACCTGCACCCTGGTGAATATCGGAGAATACGATGCTCCGCCTGAAGGTTTCCCAAACATTGGCAACAATAACATTGAATCCCTGATCGTGGGGAGCAGTGTCCGTCTTACGATGTGGAGCAATGCCTACTTTACAGGAGCAGACGAGACATTTGAATCAGCAGATTCAGACCTCCGCGATAACCGGATTCGTTCCAATGCGGTATCTTCCATCAAAATATCAGAACGGACATCCATCCCGCCTGCCCCCACCCTATACCCGGTCTCAGCCACCGACCAGGATACCATCATCCTGCGTTGGAACGGCACGTATGCCACCAGCTATGCAGCCAACCTGCAAAACTGTCCGGATGGTCCTGCCTGTACCGCCCCTCCCACCCTGGTGCAGACCATGCCAGCGGGAAACACGGATACATGGCTGATTGATGGACCACTCCCCACCGGAACCTACCGCTGGTCGGTCACGGGAATCAACAACAATGGGACCGGGGTTGGCGCATCCGCCATCTTTAACATCACCGCAGGAAATCCCCCATCCGGAACTGTCCTGTCCGCCCCCTATGATGATGATCTGGAAAACGGCAGCGAACCTTGGACAACCACCGGATTATGGCACTGGCAGGAGGTGGACCGGGATGGTGCCGCCAACCATGCCATGGTTTTCAACAACGGCACAGATTACAACACCGGGGGGTTCCCCTCCGGAGATCTTACCTCTGCACCAATTTACATTCCATTTGATTCGCCCTACGAACTTCGTTTCCATTTTTTTGCAGGCACAGAGTCTGGCTGGCAGTATTGGGACCGGATGGAGGTGCAGATTGCCAATTTATCCACCAACGGAAAGTATGAAACCGTCTGGCAGGTGACGGATCATCTCCAAGGCAGCTGGCTGGCAAGCCTTCCGGTGGACCTTTCGGCATATGCTGATCAGGTCATCCGCATTCGATTTCATTTCAATGCCCTGGATGATATCAACAATTCCGGCTTTGGCTGGGTGGTGGATGATATTTCCATTCAACCATCCTCCCCACCCCCCGCCTGTGCTGAGCCGTATCCCAACGACAGCCGTCAAACCGCCACTCCCATCAGCCTGGGACAGACGGTGAATGCATCCATCTGCCCATCGGGCGATATGGATTATTATGCCATCCAGGGTGCCGCCGGGCAGCACCTTTCCATCCGGGTGCTGGCTGGCAGTCTCGGCTCCAGCCTTTCCCCGGCAATAACCCTGTGGGACGCTGGTGGAAACTTCCTGGCATCGGTGGATGCCCCGGATGAATTTGGGGACAGCCTGTTGTCTTACCAGCTGCCCCAGGGCGGTTCCTATTACATCCGCGTTAAAGCTGTCGATCACCCATCTGCCGGTGGGCTGGACTATGGATACCGTCTTTCCACCATGTCCGGCACCATCCCACCCACAGTGCAAATCCTGTTCCCTTATAACAGGTACATTCCCATCGATGGCTTTACTGCCCGGGCAGCCGCTTTCGCTTCTGCTCCATATACGGTGGAAGCAGTCACCTTCTACTTCCACAACACAGACTGGGCTGATTCCCAATGGGTGTTGGTCAACCTGGATACAGACCCATCCAATGGGTATTCAGCTTACCTGGACCCGGCATTGTTGGGGAGCCTGTCTGGTGGGGCATTGTATGTTGAAGCAAGAGATTCCGGGGGAATTCGCACAGGAACACTGCGCATGTACCTGGAGGCTGACACTATTCCACCCCAGGTACAGGTGGAAGCCCTTCCCACTCCGTCCCGCACAACGGTGCTGCAGCTTCACTGGTCTGGCAGCGATGCACAGACCGGGTTGCATCATTACGAGGTGGAATACCAGGTCAATGCCGGTCCATGGCAGCCCCTGTCCCATGACATATCACCCACCCAAACCTCCCTATGGTACCTGGCTGACTTCAACCAGGCAGTTAATTTTCGCGTGCGGGCGGTGGACAATGCCGGGAATGCAAGCGCCGACCAGATCACCGGAACAATGATTGAAGCGACCTGCGTGCCTGATGATTATGAAAATGCAGATGATCTGCCCACGGGTGCCACACTACTGGAACCAAATGACCGGCAGGAACACAATGCCTGCCACCTGGATGATGTGGATTGGTATCTGTTCCAAGCAATCCAGGGCGACCATCTGCTGATTGGTGCCATCCAGAAAGCCGGTGGCGCGGCAATGCGCATGGAAATTTACGATTCCGATTTGACCATGCTGATCTCAACGGAAGCAACCGGATTTGATCGTTCCGCATTCCTGCGCTGGACGGTTCCAGCAGATGGATTGTACTACCTCAAACTGAATCCCATCCATCCGGGAATTGCCGGTACGGATGCAGATTACCGGGTCTGGCAGGGACAGGCACAGGAGTTTTACCTGCCCGTCATTGCCAGGTAAATTCCATTAATCGTATCCCAGGATTTCCCGCCGGAGCCTGCCCCATTGCAATGCATCGGCAATCGCCTGTTCAATGGATAATTTTGGCTCCCAGCCCAGCAGACGCCGGGCGGTATCCACATTGGCATACGCGCCAGCCACATCCCCGGGTCGGGGCGGCATTTCCTTCTTTGGCAGCGGATGACCGGTTACTTTCTCAAACGCAGCCACCATTTCCTTCACGGTAACGCCGTTTCCATTGCCAAGGTTGATGACCAGATATCCATCGGCTGGGTTGCCCGCGCGAGCAAAGACTTGGTCAAATTCCGTCAATGCCAGCACATGCGCCTGTGCCAGGTCCCAAACATGAATGTAATCCCGAATGCCTGTGCCGTCCCGGGTATCCCAGGTGTTCCCGGTAATTTCAAATGCCGGGATCTTTCCCAGCTCAGCTTCCACCATTTTTGCCACCACCAGCGTGGGGTGCGGCACATGGACCCCGGAGCGCATCTTCGGGTCCGCCCCAATCGGATTGAAGTACCGCAGGCTGATTCCCTTGATGCCATAGGCAGCGCAGAAATCCTTGAGCACCATTTCCATCATGTACTTGGTCCGTGCATAGGGACTGAGGGGACGCAGCGGCGAGTCCTCCCGCACCATGAAACCAGGCACCAGGTCATACACCGAAGCAGAGGAGCTGAATACAACCCGCGGGTACCCCAGTTCATGGAGGACATGAAACAACTCAATGGATTTGCCAACATTTTCCCGGTAATATTCATACGGTCTGGCAGTGGATTCCGGGACAACGATTAACGCCGCACAATGAACAGTTGCCTGGATGTCTGGATGATCCTTGAAAATTTGCTCCAAAACCGGGCGATCGGCAATGTCCGCGTGGTAAAAAATCCTGCCGTGAGTGAACTCCCGCCGCCCAGTAATGAGTGAGTCGAGAATAATGGGGGTATGCCCGGCATCCTCGAGAGCGGACGCTATTGTACTGCCAATATACCCTGCCCCCCCTGTAATCAGATATTTCATGGTTGAATTCCTTTCCACAGGATCAGGTTTCGGAGAGTGCGCCTTCCTTTGCTGGACGCACCCAAATTAACACCAGTAATGATACCAGATTGAGAAGAATCACAGCAATTACATTTGCACCAAATCCAATCTCATACAGGGGCACTCCTATGATAGCCCCCACCGCCCGACCAAGCGAAAAGAATGCCATTGCCAAACCCATCAATGTGGCGCGGGCTTTTGGCAATATTTCGCTGAGCAATGGCAGGGAACTGACCAGGGCGAACTCAAACGAAAGATAAAACACCAGCAACCCGGCCATGGCTGCCCAGATGTTATCCCTGCCAAGCAGCAAACCAATCGAAGCAAGGCTGTTCAACAGCAAGCCCGCCTGCACAGCCCGCTGCTTGCCCAGCCTGTCCACCACCCAGGCGCTGAAGCCAGCCCCGCCAAATTCCGCCACCCCAAGGATGACGGATGCACCACCCAGGGCTGCCAGTTTCAACTGAAATGCATCTTCCATCCAGACGCCAAACACCAGGTTGACGATTTCATTGCCAGTCGTCATCACCAGGCAAAGAGCCAGCCCAGCCAGTGCCACCGGGGAACGGAATACATCCCCAAATGCTCCCAGAAAGCCATTTTCATGCCTGCCATTACCCGGCTGTGCAGGGAGGAAAAACAGGATGACAATCAAACCCGCCATCCCCAACCCTGAGAGGACCGGAAAGACCACCTGCCAGCCCCACCGGCTGATCAGCCAACCAATGAAAGGAACCCCCACCACAAAACCAAGTGACCAGGCTAATTCTGTAATTCCCAGGAGCCTCCCCCGTTCCTGATAACTGGAGCGGTCGCCAAGATACGCCTGCATGGCTGGAATAAAAATTTGGGCACCCAGCGCCGTCAGGCAGAGGGCAATAAAAAACGTGATGTATCCTGGAAACAAGCCAACCAGACCGGCGGAGAGAACAAACATCACGGTGCCAAGCACCATGGAGAATTTTCGCCCGCGAGTATCCGCCAGTGGTGCAAGGAAGGGTCCAGCAATCCCCACCAGGGAGCGACCTGTCAGTGCAACGGAAATGGTGGCAACATCCACGCCCAGCCCGCGGCCAAATGCGGATAGAAACGGGTACACCATCCGGTAGGCGGTATGGAACACCACCCGGACCAGTGTGAACAGGACCACCTGCCGCATAAGTGATCCCCGGGGAGTTTCTCCATAGTTGTTATTCATTTGATCTCCGGCTGACTGGTAGTTTTTCTTGCTGGAAATAACAGTACCGTCAATAGCATGCCAACCACCAGCGCGGCTGCCAGAAGCAGGAGAAAGTGGGATTGGATGCGCACCGAATTCCCGCCAAAAACCGGCGAGTTCGGGTGGAGAAAATTTTCCGCTCCGCGCAAAGCAACCCACAAGGCTGAGCCAAAGACAAGGTTGACCAGGGCGGTCAGCCAGTGGGTGTTGAACAATCCTACTGCAATTTGCAGCAAAACCGCCGCCACCCCAAAAGCAAGGGGAATCCGGAAACGGGGTTCCTGCCAGGCAATTCCACCCCAATTGATCTGCTGGATGAGAACAGACATGGGTAGGTAGGTCAACCAAAAAACCAGACCGGTATGCGCCAGTGCCTGCGAAGCATCATGCTGCCAGGGGCGGCGGAGTGCCAGGTACAACAATCCTGCCAGACCGGAAAGAGCAAAAGCGATCTTCCCTGCCCAAACCCACGCACCATGCAGGAGCACCAGACGCAGGTTTTCCCCCAACACCTTTTCCACAGGTCCCAGCCAGGTGAGCACTGCTACAACAGCAAGCGCCACAACCAGCCCAATTGCAATCCATTTTTTGCTCAAGTTCTGCAAGGCGATCACCAAGAACTTGGAAAGCAACTAGATATTAAAGCGGATATTCAGAATGTCACCATCTTTGACAATATATTCCTTGCCTTCCAGGTGAAACTTCCCGTGCGCCTTGACTTCATTCATACCGCCAAATGTAACCAGGTCATCATAGGAAACAACCTCTGCCCGAATGAATCCCTTCTGCAAATCCGTATGAATTTCACCAGCCGCCTCGGGTGCCGTGGCTCCACGGCGGACTGTCCAGGCTCGCACTTCGTCCGGTCCCACCGTAAAGAAGGATTGCAATCCCAGCAGGTCATACGACAGGCGAATCATCCGGTGAAGGGATGGTTCCTCGATGCCATATTCCGCCAGGAAGATTTCTGCTTCGTCTGGGGGCAGTTGGGCGATTTCCATCTCCAGGCGGGCTTGCAGCGCAACAAACGTGCTGTGTTTGTGATCATACGGAATTTGCGGCGGTGTTTGACCCTCGGAGATATTCAAGACAATCAGCAGGGGTTTGCGGCTGAGGAATCCAAAGCCAGAGAGTGCTTTTTCCTCTTCCGGAGTGATATCCAGGTCGCGCAGAGGAATTTCCGCTCCCAGGGCTTCCTGGAACCGCTGAAACAGGGCAATCTCATGATCAACCACTGCCCGGTCGCGCCCCCCTCCTTTCTTTCGTTCCTCCGCCAGGCGTTCCAGCTTGCGTTCCACTGCAATCAGGTCATTCAAGATGAATTCACTGTCCATGACCTGGACATCACGCACAGGGTCCACACTCATCATCGGATGAATAACATTATCATCTTCAAAACATCTCACCACATGGATGAATCCGTCCATTTGGGTCAGCTGGTTAAGCAGTGTCCCGGAAATCCCCCCCTTGTCCGCACTGCCGTCCAGACCGGCAATGTCACTGTAAGTGACTTTAGCATAAATGGTTTTTTTTGGTTTAAACATGGCAGAGAGCCTGTCCACGCGCGGGTCGGGCACGTCCACTACCGCAGTGTGTACTTCAATCCGTCCTGCGGAAATGCCAGTCGGCTGGGTGCCGCGCGTCAGCGCATTAAACAAGGTTGTCTTGCCGGATTGGGGAAGTCCGATAATTCCAAGTCGCATCGTATCTTGACCCTTCGTCAATAGTTGGATATACTTGCACTACACAATCAAAGACCTGCCGGAGTGGCGGAATTGGCAGACGCGCACGACTCAAAATCGTGTTCCGTAAGGAGTGTGGGTTCGATTCCCACCTTCGGCACAATCCCTCGCAGTTGCGGGGGATTTTTCTTGTCTGTGCCCCGAATTATACTCCGAACCAGCCCGTCTGTCATTTCCCCTGGCGTCTCGCCATCAGGGCAAGGTACAGGGCAACTGTTCCTGCTGCTGCAGCATTGAGTGAATCAACTTTACCGCGCATGGGCAGGCGCATCAGGACATCACAGGACCGTGCCACCAGCGGGCGGATTCCTTCACCTTCATTGCCAACCACCAGGACAAGCGATCCATCCAATCGGATGGATTCAGCCGGTTGGGCGCGGTCACCGCCTTCCAACCCCACCACCCAGGCACCGGCTTCCTTGCACTCTGCAATTGCCTGCGCCAGGTTGGATTGACAGACCTGTACATGCTCCACCGCTCCGGAGGATGCGTGAACAACTGCCGGTGTGATACCGGCTGCCCGCGCCAACGGCAGCACCACACCATGCACACCCACCGCTTCAGCAGACCGGATCAGCGAACCCAGATTTTGCGGATTCTGAATCATGTCCAGCATAAGGATAAACAGCGGTTCGTTACTGGTTCGACCAGCTTCCAGGATATCGGATAAAAAGCTGTATGGAAAACCGCTGACTTCCAGCGCCACACCCTGGTGACTTTCCGCTCCGCTTGCAAGCGAATCCAGCTGCTGCCGCGGCACGCGTTCCACAACTGCTTTCCGCCTGGCTGCCAGGCTGATGATCTCCATCAGCCTGCCTTTTTCCTCCACGCCCTGGGCAACCAACAGCCGGAATACCTGCCGCCTGCCTGCCTTCAAAACTTCATATACCGGGTTTCTGCCGGTTATCCATTCCTTCATCAGCTTTACCCGCCCTTATCAAGATTTCCTGGTTCAATGCAGTACACACCTGCACAGTAGGAGACCTGCCGGTAGGTTGCCATCAATCCGTGCGATTGCAATTCTGGTATCATCCAGCTTGCGGTCCAGTAAAGCTCCTGCTCCCACTCCTCGCCCGCCTGGTTCCGGGCTGTGTCCCAGCCTTCCATGGTTTCAAATCCAATATCAGCAATCACGATCCTGCCATCGGGTGCCAGTCGTTGGTGCGCCAGTTCCAGGATAATTTCAACCTTGCGGGCATCCTCAAAATGATGAAAAACATATGCCGAAACAATCCGGTCAAATGTCTGTGACCAGTCCTTCAACCAGGGCTGCCGCAAATCATGCAGAGCAAACCGGGCACCGGGAAGCCGCTGCCGGGCTTTCTTCAGCATCTCAATGGAAAAATCGGTGCACCAGAGGTGACAGCCATGCTGCGTGAACCGTTCCGCTAGCAATCCAGTGCCGGTTCCCAGGTCCAAAACACGCATCCCCGGGCGGACTTCCGCCAGTTCAACCACGGTTTCCTGGACGCGCTCATATCCTTCAAACGGAAAGCCCTGGTTGCCAAACACACTGGCATCATATGTATCCGCCCAGGCATCAAAATCGGAAGCAGGGTAAGGGTCCGCCATGGGAATCTCTCAGCGATCCCAATGCCAGGTGGTACCATCCTTGCTGTCTTCCAGCACCACACCAAGCTCCTGCAGGCGGTTCCGGACCAGGTCGGAAAGCGCCCACAATTTCTGCTTGCGTAATTCCGAGCGGATTTCAACCAGCAAGTCCACAAATGGATCCGCTGTACCAGTTCCCTGGCTGGCAGCCGGGGAAAGCGTCAACCCCAACACCCCAGCCAGTTTCCGCAGCATGGATTGAGCAGGTTCCAGTTCAGAATCCTGTGCGCCATCTGCACGCGCCTGGTTGATGCTGCGCACCAATTCAAACAGAGCCGCCAGGGCACCTGCGCTATTAAAGTCATCATTCATGGCTTCTTCAAATGCCACCCGGGTGGCATTCACCCGGTCCAACAACATTTGCTGCTGTGATTCCGACAACCCTTTTCCACCGGGAAGGGCTGGTTTGAGTGCCGAATGCAGCCGATCCAGCCCGCGCTCCGCCTGTGCCACCACATCATCCGTATAGGTCAGCGGACCACGATAACTGGAATTTAAAATCAACAGCCGAAACACATCCGCACTGTGATTTGCCAGGAATTCCTCAATGGTGACCAGGTTGCCAAGCGATTTGGACATCTTCTCCCCACCCAGCTGGAGCATGCCATTGTGAACCCAATAACGGGCAAAGGACTTGCCTGTCAGGCTTTCCGTCTGGGCAATCTCGTTTTCATGGTGCGGGAAGATCAAGTCATTTCCGCCACCGTGGATATCAATCTGCTCTCCCAGGTGATGCAGGCTCATTGCCGAGCATTCAATGTGCCAGCCCGGTCGCCCGGGTCCCCACGGACTGTCCCAGGCAGGCTCGCCAGGTTTGGCACCCTTCCAGAGGGCAAAGTCCATCGGATGTTCCTTTAACTCACCCACTTCAATCCGGGCACCTGCCTGCATGTCATCCAACCGACGACCGGAGAGTTTGCCATAATCCGGGTCGCGGGTCACGCGGAAATAGACATCCCCGCCTGCTGGATAAGCATGCCCGGATTCTATCAAGCCGGAAATCATGGCGATGATTCGATCGATCTCCCGGGTTGCCCGCGGGTTAATGGACGCCGGGAGGACATTCAAATCATCCAGGTGACGCTGGTATTCCTGGATATACTGTTCCGCCAGCAGGAATGGATCCACGCCCTGCTGGTTGGCACGGGCAATAATCTTGTCATCCACATCGGTGAAATTCATGACAAACGTGACTGCATAGCCGCAATATTCCAGGTACCGGCGGATGATGTCAAATACCAGCGCAGACATGGCATGACCAATATGCGCCTTGTTGTAGACTGTTGGTCCGCAGACATACATGCGGACTTTCCCCGGTTCAATGGTTTCAAATTCTTCTTTCTTCCGGGTGAGCGTATTATAAATTTTCAAAGCCATTGCTGAATTCTCCTATTCAGAGCGATCTTCCGGGCGAGCAAAGATCATCCGTCCGGCAGCCGTCTGTAAAACTTTCGTCACAACAACCACGGTTTCCATGTTCATGTATTCACGACCATTCTCAACAACCACCATGGTCCCATCATCCATATAACCAATGCCCTGCCCGGCTTCGCGGCCTTCCTGCATGATCCGCACATTCAAAACCTCGCCCGGCAGTAAAACCGATTTGACTGCATTGGCAAGGTCATTCACATTCAGGACACTGACGCCCTGCAGACCCGCCACACGATTCAGATTGTAATCATTGGTCAGGATCGGACAGCGTAGTTGACGTGCCAGGATGACCAGCTTGTCATCCACCTCGCGCACTCCTTCCACATCAATATCGCTGATTTGAACCGGGATATTGGGTTCTTTTTGCAGCTGGCTCAAAACCTCCAGCCCGCGCCTGCCGCGCTGCCGCCGCAGATTGTCGGGGGAATCAGCAATATACTGCAATTCATTCAATACAAACCGCGGAATCAGCAAAGAGCCCGGCAGGAAACCTGTGTGGGCTATATCCGCTATGCGTCCATCAATAATGACGCTGGTATCCAGCAAAATCGTTCGCGTCTCGGCAATGCTCTTGGGAGACTCCGTGGTGGCGTCCGGTGCTCCCCCGCGCCCCGATAGCGTTTTCCAGGTATGGAACAGGTCTGCCTGCCGCATCATAAAGACCGACACGCCAATATAACCAAAGACCAGAACGCCTACAAAGGGAAGGATATTCCCGAATGGGTCGGGCAGCCGTGAGAGGGGAAATGCAGCCAGGGCAGCAATAATCAACCCAACAATCAAGCCCATGATTGCAGAAAACAGGGATTGGGCGGAGATGTGGGTTAACAGGGTTCTCAGGGCGCGCACCGGGCGGGTGGTAATCATGGGCGTCAGTATCAATCCGAATAACGCCCCAACAAGCCCAATGGTGAAAGCATATTGTTCTACCGAAAAAGTCTGCGGGGTGGGATTGAGATTGGCAGTTTCCCCAAGTGAGGTTCCCCAGATGACACCCAGTACAGCAAAAACAACCATGCCAATTAAACGCAAAATAAAATCAATACTCATAATAATTTCTCCAGGAACAATGATGTTAAAGAGCAGAATAATAAAGAAAAAGATAAATCCGTTAAGATGATAGCATGGCTGGGAATGAAAGTCAATCCAAACCGTATGAAGATTGTATGACATTTGCAATGATTTTTAATGTTCGACGCAAAATCCGCCTGTTGACAGTCCCATCCCCCCATGATAAAATTTTCATCCGCCAGCCCCCATCGTCTAGTGGCCCAGGACGCGGCCCTCTCAAGGCCAAAACGGGGATTCGAATTCCCCTGGGGGCACTTTGATTTCATCCCATCGTCCCTCCCACACCATCGAGGTGCAGGCGGCAAAGCAGGGATTCGAATTCCCCTGGGGGCATTTTTGATTGAATCCCATCGTCCCTCTCACACCATCGAGGTGCAGGCGGCAAAGCAGCGTATCCACAAGTGGGTGCTTTTGATGGATGCAAATGTGGGATAATACACAATGTAATTGGTATTGCATCATGTTCCCAAAGTTTCTCCACTCTGTGAGGTAATCCCATGAAAACGTATCCCATTCCCATGGTTCCCGGACCCGTCACTGTTCACCCGGATGTGCTGGCAGCTTACCAGGTGGATTATGGCTCCGGTGACCTTGAACCCGAGTTCCTGGACATTTACAACCAGACAGAACAAAACCTGCAGCAAATGATGGCGACCCGCAACCAGGTTGCCATTTTGACCGGTGAAGGAATGCTGGCACTGTGGGGCGCGCTGAAGAGCTGCCTGCGCCCACACGACCGGGTACTGGCGCTTGCCACCGGTGTTTTTGGTTACGGCATTGGCGACCTGGCAAGGGCGGTCGGCGCAGATGTGGAAACCGTTGGCTTTGGTTATGATGAAACCCTCCACGATTGGGATCGCATTGAAGCTGCCATTGCCCGACACCGCCCGGTGATGATCACAGCCGTCCATTGTGAAACCCCATCCGGAACGTTAAATCCAATGCAGTACTTGGGCGAATTGAAACGCAAGTACCAAATCCCCCTGCTTTACGTTGATGCAGTTGCATCCATCGGTGGTGCACCTGTCCTGACTGATGAATGGGGGATTGATCTGTGCCTGGGAGGATCACAAAAAGTGTTGTCTGTTCCACCGGACATGTGCTTTCTGTCCATCAGCGAGACCGCCTGGGAGATAATTGAGAAGGTGGATTATCCCGGCTATGATGCCCTCAAGCCATTCCGGTCTGCCCAGAAAAACTTTGCCTTCCCCTACACCCCCAACTGGCACGGACTGGCAGCATTAAATGTCAGTACCAACCTGATTCTCAAGGAAGGCTTGGAACACAGCTATGCCCGCCACGAACAGGTTGCCAGGTTATGCCGGGACCGTCTTGCGCAGCTTGGATTGGAAATCCTGCCTGTTAAGGATGCAGTACCCTCCCCCACCGTCACAGCAGTCAAGGTGCCGGAATCCATTTCGTGGAAGGAGCTGGATATCCGGTTCCGCAAGAACGGTCTGGTGGTTGGCGGAAGTTATGGCCCGCTGGCAGATAAAGTTTTCCGGCTGGGGCATATGGGCATGCAGGCGGATGCAAACCTGGTGAACCAGGCTCTGGACGTCATCCGCGGCGTGATGGCAACTGTCTAGCCTGTCAACTCTTTTTTCGTTTCTTTACCGGCTGATTCAAACCCGGCAGTTCCGGCGCGCCGATTGCCCGCATTTTCATTTCTTCCGAAACCTGGGTGACCACCGGTTTTTCCTGCCATTCCCCATCCCCCAGGTCCAGCGTGGCAGCTTTCAACGCTTCCTGTGGATTTTCTGCCCAATAGCTGCGGCTGAACGGCTCAATATCCCCCGGCTTGAGACTGCCGGTTTTCTTAAACCGCCTGGCTGATTTTGCAGAAATAAACAGCCCTTCCACCCAGAATTGTTTCATCGTGGTCAGATTCCTTTGTGGATCGTTATCCTCTACCAGTATACAGGATTTTTTTAGACTTCATCGTTCTGTTGCCATCCCTGGAAAAGAATGAGAAAAACGAAAAACACCTCGCAGGATGCCATCAGGGAAGTGCCATTTCAATAAAACCGAGCAAGGTTTCCGGGTATTTATCCGTCACCAGTAAAAAACCGCGATCCGCCAGGCGCACCAATCCCTCCCAGTTGCGGGCTGTACCATCCGGCAACAACTTGAGGTACACAGGCGGCTGATCCACCATCTGGATGCCACTCTCTGTAAACTGGAATTCCACCAACCGTTCCACCACCTCTTGCGCCTGGTGAGTTTCCCCTTCCCCATATAATGCTGCCAGTGGGTCGGGAATGGGTTTCAACTTGGTATCCTCCGGGAAGAAATAATTGATGACCCAAAACCGCCCATATTTATCCACAGAAGTGGCGTCCGTGACCCGGTATTCAAGCGCAGGAAAAGCCAGATCCGGCTGGGGTTGCAGGTCCAGGCTGAAACGGTGCGCCACCGGGTTCGGATTGATTTTTTCTCCATTGGCTTCGTATAACGTCACAAGGCTGCCACCCGCTGCAACGATTGCCTCGTCAGTCATGTTTGAAAGATTCGCCTGGGGTTTCAATTCCGCCAGGGTGTTTACGTCCAACCGGATTTCACCCAAATCCTCTGCAATGATGCCCGAAATCACATATCCCATCATGTCTGCGCCCGGTTTGGCTTCAATGGTCAGGTAGATGCGGTCATCCTTGACGGCAATGGATTCAAAACCCTCAAATCCCTGCACAGCATCCAGCAAGCCAGGAGCATACACGGGCACCAGTTGGGGGATCAAAGGCTGGGTGTTCCTGCCATCCAGCCAGGCAAGAATTTCCTCCTCCTGAAGGGAAAAAATAGCGCCATCATCCCCGCCAGTGAACCGTTGTGGATATTGCGGCAGCAAAAGCAGGATGTTTCCGTTCCCGCTTTCCAACCAGGCAAGCCCAGACAATTCGCTGCTGGCACCGGCAACCTTCCCCTCCAGGGAGATCAGCACAACCTCATGTTCAACAATCTTTTCAGGACCAGGTGTCATCGAATCATCACCCGGTTGAATGGATGTGGTCTCAGAGGCACTTCGCAGGCAGCCCGATAAACCGGGAACCATCAGTGTCAGTAACACAATCAGGAGAAAGATGTTCTTTTTCATACCCCGGATTATACTCCCGGGAATGCCCGTCCGGTCAGCAGGAAGGGCTATAATCAAGCCATGCAATGGTTGGAAGATTTCTCCGGACTGGTCGATTTTCTAGAAAGGTATCTGGATCAGCATCCCTCTGCGCGAGCCCGGGATCTATACAAGCTCCTTTACCAGGGCATTTGTGGACCTGAGCACATCATCTCCTCACCGGAAGCATTCATCCATAACCTAATCAAAGAATACGAAGCCATTGAGCCATTGGCTTCCATTCTGCTGACCGAACCCATCCGACCGGATGGGTGGCTCCACCGCATCCATCTGAAGGCACATAAAGCCCGCAGGCTCTCCATCACCCGCCTGGCAGACCTTTGCCTGGAAACCAGCCGACAGACCTGGGGATCCGTCAGGGAGATTTCTTTTGTCTGGCAGGAGATAGTGAACCTGCACCAGCAGGGCAGGCTTTCCGGCATCCCCACGGAGGAAATGCAAAGCTTTTCCGCCTGGGTAAGCGATATGAATTTTCCTGCCGTCCATCACAGCCGGGAATACAGCGACAGCGAACACCCCTCGTATCGACTGATTTCCGCCAACCTGATTCCTCACCTCTTCGATACTGCTCCGTGAACACCGCCCCTAAAAACCACCCCTCCAAGCTTGCAGCCATCCTGGGCTGGAATCGCACCAGTTATGCCTTAATGAGTGGGTTCCTGGCAATCATACTGTTAATCATTGTGGTCTGGTACCCATTGGTGGAGGACTATTTTGCCCAAATCAATCCGGAAATTCCGATCTGGAGACAGTTGGATTACCTGCTGATTGGCATTTTCCTGGTGATGTCGCTGTTGATCATGGCGAAACCCGATCTAAAAACCGATGCCTTGATTGTGGTCATTGGTCTTGCGGGCGGTTTGGTGATCGAAGGTTGGGGAACACAGACCCTGCTGTGGACGTATTACACCAATGAGCGTCCACCCCTGTGGATCATTCCCGCCTGGCCGATTGCCAGCCTGTCCATCAACCGGCTGGCACGTGGATTGGAACACTGGTTGCCCGCCCTGCCAGTCCGGGCGGAGAAGGCAATTTATTTGCTGATCTTTGGCAGTTTTTATGGCATCATGCTCTTGTTTGTCCGCCCAACCACGGACAAATCCCTGACCATCCTGGCGCTCATTGCCTGTGCCTTATTAATCCTCTCACCAGGCAGCAGGAGGGGTGCCTTATTCAACTTTATTGCCGGTGCCGGGCTGGGATATTTCCTGGAAATCTGGGGAACCACCCGGTTGTGTTGGACATATTACACTCAACAGACACCGCCATTGTTTGCCGTACTGGCACATGGATTGGCTGCTGTGGCTTTCTGGCGCGTTGGAGAACTTTGGTATCAGTTATCCGCACAGTGGCTTGCCAGTCGTAAGAAAGATTCCCCTTCCCATTCTACCAGGGAGTACCCACCGGTTTGATATCCCGGGCGCTGCCCAGGTGCCCCAGGAACCAGCTGCAATCCCGCGTGCGGATACCCGCCAGCGCCCATTGTAATTCCACAGTTCCAGCCCAAAACCGCGCCCGATCGAGAACATCCTCTCCGAGCGGGTAAGTGTGGTGAATCCGCTTGAGAAAAGATTCGCCAAAATTGTAAAGTAAGACAGCAAAATCCACTGCCGGGTCACCCAAGCCCGCAGTCCCAAAATCGATGATGCCATTAATGGTGTGGCGAACATCATCATACAGAATATGGTAAGGTCCCAAATCCCCATTCACCAGGACTTTGCGGGGATTTTCCATCCAGGAGGGGTTTTCGTGATAAGGTGAAAACCAATATTCCACCCAATGGCGGATATGGGTCGGCATGACCGGGAACAATTCCTGTTCCACCGCCTGATACAATTTTTGCCAGTCATCCGATGAATGACAGGAAATGGATGCACCAATTCCGGCAGCCTCAATCTCCACAACGGGAACACCATGCAGTTGCTGTAAAAAGATGGCAATCTGTTCAGCAATCCGGTCCAGTTCCAACCCAGAAAGATTGAACAGGTCCTGGTACATCAGTGCCCTGCCAGGGATCAACGGGTAGCTGACAAAATCCTCTTCAATCCGGTCAAAATGGGGAACCGCCATGGAAACATGCCGATGGACAATCTTGAGAACCGCCGTCTCCCGGCGGAGAGCTGCACGGGCTTGATCGTCTTTTGGAAAGCGAAATACCCGTTCATTATTGATGATCAATACCTGGTTAACCAATCCATCAGCATCCAGCTGCAACTGGTTAATATCCAGGTCCGGGTAGCATTCCCGAATCCGGGGTAAGTGGGGAGCCTGATGCATCTTTACCCTCCCGAAATCACCAATTTCACCCTGGCAGGATCACCAGGATGGAAAAATTGTAGCACAACCAATCACTGAAAGGCAACCGGTTATGCCAGGGTAATATTTACTTCCCGGATGACATCCAACATCTGTGCATGCAGCCGGGGATTGGCAGTCACCAATGCATATGGCGGTTTGAGTACATCCGGCTGCCCATCCAGGTCAGTAATCATTCCCCCCGCTTCACTGACAATCAACACTCCCGCTGCCAGGTCCCAGGCGCTTAACTTGATTTCCCAGTAGCCATCCAGCCTGCCACATGCCACATAACACAGATCCAGCGCTGCAGATCCCAGCCGCCGGACAGCCTGGCTCCGGGTGGCAAACGCTGAAAAATAGGGCAGGTTGTTGTTCTTACTGGAGCGGATGGAATAAGGGAAACCGGTCACCAGCAGAGCAAGGTTCAAATCGGGACAGGGGGACACGCGAATTGGCTTTCCATTCAACCATGCGCCCATGCCGCGCTGCGCTGAGAAGCATTCATCCCGCATGGGATCATAAACCACAGCCATTTCCATCCTGCCATGCACCTGATACCCTATGGAAACAGCAAAGATGGGAAGCCCATGGGCATAATTGGTTGTGCCATCCAGCGGATCCACATACCAGCAATGTTCAGCAGACCCGTTGAAATCCCCCGATTCCTCGGAGAGAATGGAATGCTCTGGAAACCTGCGGCGGATTTCGCCCAGGATATACTCTTCTGAACGGTGATCCATTTCCGTCACCAGGTCCACCGGTCCTTTATAGGTGATCTGGTGATCATTTCCACAGCCTTCCCGCAGGATGGCACCTGCCCCGGCAGCAAGCTGAACAAGATCCGAAAGATCAGGATGGTTTATTTCCATGCCAGTTAATCAATCCGTCCGCCATCATATGGCGGCAAAGATGCAATGATGGGAAGAGTTGCTTTTTCAGACTTGACCAAGGATTTTGAGCAATTGATCAAGCTCCCGTTGAATTTCATCCCGGTCCTGGATGGATTGCTCAAGCAGCGTATCAAATGCCGGTTTCTGTTCATCCGGCAGGCTTTCCAAAAGGCGTTCTGTGCGAGCGATCTGGTTGTTTTTGTAACGAAGCTTGCTTTCCAGGCGATCCCGGTATCCAGCATAGAACTGGGAATCTTCCAACGGCTTGGGATTGTTCGCGATCCCCTGGGTTAATATTTCTGCAATTGTAAGCAGAAAATCATCCGTATCTATTGGCTTCTCAATGAAACGAACCGCTCCAAGGCTGAGAGCGAAAGCCTTATCCTCAGGTGTTACATACGTGGCAGAAATAAAGATGATGGGGATCCGGGCAGTACGCACATCCTTACGGAGGGTATGCGCCAGGGCAAATCCATCCATTTTCGGCATCAGAATATCCGTAATGATTAACGCCGGTTTTTCGCGGGTAATGATAACCAGGGCTTCCTCGCCATTACGGGCTGTGATTACCGGGTATCCCTTGAACCGCAGGGTAACTTCCAGCAGTTCAAGCACGTTGGGGTTGTCTTCAACAATCAGGAGTTTTCCAGTAGGGATCATAGGAATGATTTTATCCTGCCAACCTTAAAAAGACAAGTCACAAACCAGTCACCTTACGAGACTGCAAACTGTTTTACCCGACTTATCGCTCACCGCGCATTTCTGCTGCAAGTTGTTCAAAATAAGCAACCATGGCAGCATGTCGCTGCTCCGCAATGCTGCAGGCGGATGCTGTATGCAGCCTGTCTTTCACCCGGCGGAGTTTATACAGGTACTCGTGATAGGCACTGTGTTCCTCGCCGGGGATCTCCTTACCGGTCTGGAAAAACTGCTCTGAAGGCTCGGTAAAAACCGGCGTCCCTGCCATGACGGCATAGGCAATGGTGCGGGCGGTTCCAATGGCGCCAAGCACATCGAGCTTATCAGCATCAAACAATACCTGTGCTTCCAGGGTTTGTGGTGCCTCACCATCCCCACGGAAACGGTGCGCCCGGATGCAGTGCTGGACAGCCTTGATCCGCTCGTTTGCCCAGCCTTCCTCCCGCAGTACCGTTGCAGCAAAATCTGCCGATTGGTGATGGTGATTGGGGCGATTTTCACCCCCCGGCTCACTGCCTTCCACGTCATGCAGCAGTGCGGCAGCCCGGACGATCTCCATATCGGCACCTTCCAGTTCCGCCAACCGTTCCGCCATCCGGTACACCCTTTCAACATGGTCGAATCCATGCACAGCATCATTCCCAGGATACCAGCTTCGAGCACGCTCCAACGTCAGCATACTTGCCCCCGCTTGATCACTGTGTTCACCAGGTTGGTGCCAAACTGATAACCCAGGTGACGATAATCCGACACGGATAGCACCAGGATATCCGCCTGTTTCCCAACCTCCAGGGAACCAATCCTATCCGCCCGCTGGATGGCTGCTGCCGCATTGATGGTTGCAGCTGCAATTGCCTGTGCGGGGGTCAATTTCAGGTACCGGCAAGCCAGCGCAATTACAAACTGCATATTACCGCACCAGGCAGTACCCGGGTTCAAGTCGGAAGCAACTGCCAGCAGCCCTCCGGCAGCCAGGATGTCTTTTGCGGGTGTATAGTGTTGTTCCGCCAGACCAAACGGGGTGCAGGGTAAAGCCACCGCAACAGTATTTCCTTTTGCCAGGGCAATAATATCCTCCCGGGATGTTTTGACAAGGTGATCCGCCGAAGCAGCACCAAGCTCCGCTGCAAGCGACGCACCTCCAAGATTATCAAATTCATCGGCATGGATCTTGACCGGGAAACCAAGGCGAATGGCTGTTTCCAAGATTCGCCGGGATTGCACCAGGGTAAATGCTCCTGTTTCACAAAACACATCCACAAATGGCAGGGGAAGTTGAGGAGCGTGCATCCGCCACCATGTTTTCACTTCCGGAAGCATGGATTGGCAGATAAGGTCCGTATAGGCATCCGGATCGGTTTTAAATTCCGGGGGGATGGCATGCGCGCCCAGCCAGGTGGGCACAATTTCCAGCGGTCCTTCCGCGTTCAACTCCAGCAAAGCCTGCAATTGGAGCAATTCACTGGCAGCTTCCAATCCATACCCGGTTTTAGCTTCTGCAGTGGTTGTTCCCAGCTTGAGGATCATCTCTGCGCGTTCCCGCGTTTCAGATTTGATTTTCTCCAGGGATGCTGCACGGGTAGCCCGAACGGTTGATAATATTCCACCACCCGCCGCAAGAATTTCCAGGTATGTCCTGCCCTCCAGCCGCATTTCAAATTCCGCCGCCCGATCTCCAACCCACACCAGGTGCGTATGAGGATCAACAAAACCAGGCATGACTACCCTGCCGCCAGCATCCAGGCACGGCTCATCTGGATATCGCCGGATCATGTCATCTGAATTCCCAATGGCGGCTATGGTTTCTCCACGCACCAGGACGGCACCGTTTTCGATCAACCCCAATCTTCCAAGGTCGATGCCCCGCTGGGGTCCGCCCTGCAGGGTGATAAGCTGCGAAGCATGATGGATCAGCATGATTCCTCCAAAAATCAGGGAATTTGGGTAAAGAGATCACTGGCAAACTGCATCAGGCTTGCCCGATCAGCATCCACAGGTTCAATTTCGCCACGACCAAAAAATTCAAGATGTAATGTCATGGCATCCGCCGTGGCTGGATCGGTTTCCTTCCTGGAGAATGGTTTGAATGTATCAAGGTAACCATACAGCGTATCCAGGTAGGCGGGGGAAACACGGAACTTCCCCAGGCTCTGCCCGCCATCCTTGCAGGAAGCCGCCTCGGCGTACCCGGATCGATAAACGATGAGCTCATCACAAAAACCGGCAATACCACCCGTCCGCTTCCAGCGAAAGGCAATTCCCGCCCCGCTGTCACCATCCAGCCGGTCAACCACCAGGGCAGCAGCCCACTCCGCAACCGAGCGCTGCTCGGCTGGAGAAGCAAGCGGCTGTGCCAACCCGCGCAACTCCACCCGCCCGGCAGAAGTTTGTGCAGTAAAGGTAGTGTAGGCATTGAGGTAATTCAACAACTCCACCGCGTGCTGTGGTTCCGAAAACACTTCAATCGCCAGGGTTCCGCCGCACACACCGTAATCCATGCCCCGCTCGTTGATGTGCGCCATCCGGCATTCCTCATCCCCCCCTACCCAGGTGAGCTGCGGAGCACCAAGCGCGGGCTGCTGGGATGAAGCTTCCACAATGATATTTCCCAGTTGATCTGTATGATATTCATAGCGCATTCCCTGGGCTTCCATAACGATGCGGTATCCGGGAACAATCGCCTCGGTACAGGCAGTATTGGGTCGCTCCACGCCCAGGCATCCATTGGACCAGTCCACATTTTCCACGTAAACAACCAGAAATTCTTCCACTGGAATCAACCAGGTATCCGAAGCCATTTGCCTGGCAATTTGAACAGGGGCAGGGTAATTGGTCTGCGGCGGCAGGTTGGCTGGCATGACGAGTGTACCATCCAGGTTCGAGCGGTATTCCACCTGACCGCCCGCCGCCAGCAACAGGATTCGATATCCGGGAGTGACCACTTGTAAACAGGACTGTCCGGCGATTTGTATTTCCAGGCAGGAATCCCGCCAATCGACAGGCTCCACCCCCATCACCTGGATGGTGGATGGTTCAATTCCATAAGCCGCCGCCAGTGATGCCCGGGCGGCAGCCAGCGCGGGGATTTCTGTCGTGACCGTGGGAGTGGCATTTCCCGGCAGATTGTATATGGGTGTCTTGCGATCAACCGGGTCAGGCGGCAATACAGCCGTGCAGGCAACCAACAATATGGAAAACAGAAAGACCACCACCATTACCCGTTGTTTTTGAACCATGTTCATTTCTCTCCTAAGGCAGCACCCAGAACATTGAATCCGATGCTGCATATGGCTGCACCCAGATTGGCTCTGATCCCAGGGTGGGCAGGAGGTACAGACCCGGCAGATCGCCCTCCCATTGGTAATACATCACGGCATCTCCCAATGGTGACCAAATCATTCCATCCACCGGTTCAGAAATCAGGCGGACCGGCATTTCACCATACTCTCCAAGCCACAAACCTGCCAAACCACTCTCCCCCGGTAATGCCCAACCCCAATGTTCTCCCCGGGGGCTGACAATTGGCAAACCCGCAAATGGAGATGGAAGAACAGCAGCCTCACCTGTTTCCCCGTCCACTGACCAGAGTTCCTCCCCCACCACCAGCAGGAAGGCGTTGACCTGGGGAACCCATGCAGCAGCATCGGGGTAGGCACCAAATGCATGTACCTGGCTTCCATCGACAGGGGAAACAAGGTACACACCCGGTTCCATGTCCAGGTCACAATTCACAATCATGTCTTCGGTAATCCCAAACAGAACTTTCCCGGTGGATTGTGCCATCCATGCCTCCAGGAAGTAACCATGCTCAAGCGGTGTGGCTGTTTGGGTCAAAAAATGGTATGAGCGCAGGTTATGATAACCGCAAATCTCATCAACAGAAGCAACAATGAATGTCCGGGAATTGACCCAGCCAATAATTTTTTCCTCCCGTGTATCACGGGGTAAGCCATACAAAAATTCCCGTTCGCCATCCGAAACCCGAACCGCCCAGCCTCCCGCCAGGTCATATCCCTCGCCCGTGCCAAAACTTTTTGCTGCAAATGTCACAATATACTGACCATCCGGTGACCAGGAAGGAGCAAATTCATGCGCTTCCGTATCCGTCAGGCGCCGCACGCGGTCATCCACCGTGGAATAAACATACAAATCCGCCGATTCACCATCCTGGGCACCGATAAATGCCAGCATGCGCCCATCCGGTGACCAGGCAAGGTTGGGATGTTCCACAACCGCCCTAATGGATTCATGGTTCGGCTGATATGGATTTCCATCTTCAGCAGGTTCCGTAAAATCATTGGTCAATGGAACCAGGAATGTCGATTCGCCACCGGGAAAATTCATCAGAAACAAGGCGGATCCCTGCAATGTCTCCCGGCTGGCAGTTGTGATTACAGCCACCTGCCTGCCACGCGGGGAAGGGGAAATGAGCAAGGGAATCCATCCAAAGGTTACAACACCGCCCGAACCGTCTGCATTTACACTAATTAATCCATCCTCCTGGGGCAGAACCAGCCACGGACCATCGGTGTCCAGCACCTCAAGCTGTTGGGTGGGAGTGATGGTCGCTGTGGGGAGAGGGGTGATGGTTGGGCGGTGAGTACGGGTGGCAGTTGGCTGGGGAGTATCCGTGATTGTTGGAATGGCAGTCACCATCGGTGGGGCAGATGTACAGCCGCAAACTGCCAGAGATAAGACAAGGATAAGCAGGGTGAGTCGTCGCATCATGCAACCAATCCTCCCTGATTATGCCCTTGATTGGCTGTTCGGTCAACCAAACCCGCAGATATTAATGCCCACTTCCATCAACCAGTTTCTCCGAAACCTCCCACAGGCGGCGGGCAGCTTCCGCGTCATAAGATGCTGCCGATGAACGAACCTGCATGCAGCGGTGGAAATAACCGCCAGTTATACCCGCAACCTCTGGTGATGAAGCCAGAAAAATGGATGTCTGTGCCCCAGCCTCAGGAGAAATGGCACCCCGCTGTGACCAGGCGACAAACCTGCCCATCAGCCCACCATTGGATCTGCCAAAATTGGTTCGCACAAAACCTGGGTGCAAGGCATTGACAGTCACTCCTCCATCCAGCCGGCGTGCAAGTTCATAAGTGAATAACAGATTTGCCAGCTTGGACTGGGCATAAACCTTCCAACCAAAATAAGCACGCTCATTTTGTAAATCAGAAAAATCCAATCGCGCACCCACATGAGCCCCGGAGGACACATTGATGATCCTGGCGCTGCCTGACACAGTTAATAAATCCAACAGTTCCCGGGTGAGAAGGAAATATGCCAGATGATTCAATGCAAAGGTCATTTCCAAGCCATCCACGCTGACCAACCGCCGGGTAAAAAATGCCCCCGCATTGTTGATCAACACGTCCAACCCGGCTTGATGATGAATTTCCTGTGCAATCCGTTTCACATCGCGGATTGATGATAAATCTGCCTGCAAACCCCGGACATCATTGTTCCCAGTTGCAGTTCTAATCTCCTGTGTAGTCGCAGAGAGTTTCTCTGGATTTCTCCCAATAATGGTAACACTTGCGCCCATATCAGCCAATCGCTCTGCTGTCACCCTGCCAATGCCACTGGTTCCACCCGTAATGACCACATGCCTGCCTGCCATATTGTACATTTCCATATATTCACCTTTCGATTGATCTGAACGTAATTATAGAGTTTCCCACTGGATAATCAATGGAAGACAGTACAAACATTGGACAAAAAAAAGACCGGAGGAATTCCCCGGTCTGGAAATGCGTCTTTTTGATTTAGATGGAATGGTTTAACAAGGCATTTTTAATTTCTGCAATTGCCTGGGTGATGTGAATATCGCGGGGGCAGGCTTCGGTACAGTTGAATGCTGTCCTGCATAACCAGACCCCCTGTCGTTCTGCCAGAATCTTTAACCGACGGGCACCCGCCCGGTCGCGGCTGTCGAAAATGAAGCGGTGGGCATTGACAATTGCTGCCGGTCCCAAATACAGGCGGTTTGCCCAAAACGATGGGCAGGAAGTGGTGCAAGCAGCACAAAGGATGCACTTGGTGGTGTCGTCAAACCGGTCTCGTTCAGCCGGGGATTGCAGCCGTTCCCTGCCGTCCTCTGGCAGTGGTTCATCATTAACCAGGTATGGTAAAACCGCGCGGTAATGGGCAAAGAATGGCTCCATATCCACAATCAGGTCCTTGATCAATGGCAGCCCCAGCAGCGGCTCTACAGTAATTTGCCTGGAACGAAGATCGTGCACCAGAATCTTGCAAGCCAATCCATTTTTTCCATTAATGCGCATGGCATCCGATCCACACACACCGTGCGCGCAACTGCGGCGGTATGCCAGGGTTGGGTCATGTTCTGCACGAACCATTTCCAGCAGGTCCAACACACGGTCGGTTGCTTCCGCCTCAAGGGAGAAGAGATCGTAATGCGGACGAAGGTCCTTTTCAGGATGGAAACGAAATACTTTCAATTGCAATTCCATTTCACCTTGGCTCCTTTCCTGCTCCGGGGGTGTGGATCAATATGTCCGCTCCCTGGGCGGGTAACTTGTAATGACAACGGGTTTATAGCCAAGCCTGATTGCATCCCCTTCCAACCAGGCGAGACTGTGCTTAAGCCAATGGACATCATCCCGGTGGGGAAAATCCTCGCGGGCATGTGCCCCCCGCGATTCAGTTCGTGCTTCAGCAGCTACGGCGGTGATATATGCCAGGTCAAGCAGGTTGCCCAATTCCCAGGCTGATTGCAGCTCCTGGTTGAAGGTTGTTCCAGTGTCCTGCACGCGAATATGATGGTAGCGTTCCCGTAAATCCTCTAATGCCCCAACCACCTGTCGTAATCCCTCGGCTGTCCGGAAAACACCCACATGGTCAAACATCAATGAGCGTAATTCCTTTCCTATCCGGGCTGCCTGTTCTGCCCCATCTCCTGCACGCAGGCTGGCAAGCTGTTGAAGGGCAAAGGATTCCGGCTGGGGCGGAAGGGGAACCAGGTCTGCATCCCGGGCGTATCCGGCAGCATGCAAACCGGCGTGCTTGCCAAATACCACCAGGTCCACAAGAGAATTGGTTCCCAAACGGTTTGCACCATGCACGGATACACAAGCACACTCACCAACTGCATATAATCCCGGTAGGACGCGGTTGGATTCATCCACAATCACCCGCCCATAAATATCGGTTGGGATTCCACCCATGGCGTAGTGAGCAGTCGGCTGCACCGGGATGGGTTGGACTGCCGGATCCACACCCAGGTAGGTGCGGCAAAAATCCACAATATCCGGAATTTTTGACAGGATTTCCTCGGCAGTCACCCGGTAAGGTGTGCCATCCGGACGTGTCCGTCCATCAGCTTCAGCATACCGGTTGACAGTATCGGGACGGGCATCCAGCAAGAGATAGTTCTGTCCGCCAATTCCCCGCCCGGCTTTCATCTCCAGGTACATTGCCCGGCTGACCACATCCCGAGAGGCAAGATCCTTGATCCGGGGAGCATATTTTTCCATAAATCGCTGTCCCTGATCATTGATGAGAATTCCGCCCTCCCCCCGGACGGCTTCAGTGATGAGAATACCCAGCTTGTAAATTCCGGTGGGGTGGAACTGAAAAAATTCCATATCCTCTGCCGGGAGTCCCCGGCGCACAACTGCAGCCACGCCATCACCCGTGTAGGCATATGCATTGGAAGTAATTTCCCACATCCTGCCATGCCCACCGGTGGCAAATATGACTGCCTTGGCATGAAACACATGGATAACGCTCGTTGCCAGCTCAAGCGCAACAATCCCGCAACAGGTGCCGCCATCCACCAGGACATCCAGCACCAGGAACTCATCATAAAAGAGAATGCCGTTCTTCAGGCACTGCTGATAGAGAGTCTGCAAAATCATATGACCTGTGCGGTCGGCAGCATAGCAGGAACGGCGGACGGGTTTCCCCGTCTGGTTGTTGGTATGCCCGCCAAAGGGGCGCTGGGCAATCCTCCCATCCGTGGACCGCGAGAAAGGCAGACCGTAATGTTCCAGGTCGTACACTGCCTGGACAGCCTCACGGCACATGAATTCGATTGCATCCTGATCACCCAGGTAATCACTACCTTTGACAGAATCATAGGCATGCCACTCCCAGTGATCCTCTTCAAGGTTTCCCAGGGCGGCGCCGATTCCCCCCTGGGCCGCGCCCGTGTGGGACCGCATGGGATGCAGCTTGCTTACCACCGCTACATTGGCAATCTGCGAGGCATTCAAGGCTGCCATCAAGCCCGCCCCCCCGGCACCGACAATTACAACGTCATAGGTATGGGTCTCGACCATATCCATCTCCTGTCCTCATTTCCATCCGGATCAGCAAGGATCAATTTCGAACACCAGCAATCAGCGCAATGAAACCTGCCAGAGTTAATCCCAGCCAGAAGATCAATAACACGATATTCAGCAGGCGGCGGGCTTTGTGGGAATGGATAAAATCATTTAAAACCTGCCTGAGCCCGTTCACACCATGCGCAAAGGCAAATCCCAACAGCAACGCATCATAGACCCTCCAGCCCATGCTTGCCCATCGCCGGGCGACATAGTCCAGGTCCATGGCATGCACCCCGACAACAACATCCTGGAGGATCATGTGCCCCCAGACCAGTGGAATGAGTAGAAATGCAGAATAGCGCATCCATTTCCATGCAATCCCTTCCATGCCAGGGGAAATCGTCTGTGAATATTGTGGTTTTCCTGTTGCAGCCATCCGATCCTCCTATCCCCCCAGCAAGCCAAAATTGTGAATTAACAGGTTGCGAATCATCCAGGCGGCAGCCGGCAGCCAGAGGGCAATTGCCAGGATCAGCAAAATGCGCGACGATTTTGTCTGGATTTCACGACTCCAGCTGCGGGGCTTGAACATGTCAAAATAGGCAATCCGCAAGCCATTTAAACCGTGATAAAAGACACAGAATACCAGGAAAATTTCACCAATGCCAAACAGGGTTGTCTGGTAAAGCTCAATCACATCCAGAAACAGCCGGGGGGCAAAATAGACAAACGCAATATCCAGGATGTGAATCGTGAGAAATAAGCCGGTGCCAAGCCCGGTTATGCGGTGCAGGAGAAAGGTCCAATGCCCTTCCCGCCCCCGGTAACCAAGATACCCGGCAAGAACAGTTTTCAAGCCAGCCATGTTAACCTCCATTTGGAAGTGTGGTGGGACGAAAATATTGTATAAAAATTATCATTATTTGCCAAGCTGAATTACATAATGAATTTCAATCCTGGGTTATATCAATGAACCCTGTACATCTCTTGTCAATATACAATGGATTTTTACGTCATTCCGCCATCGGCTGGGGTTAAACCCAGCCGCCCGTGGGGAGCAGATTGGCAAAATGCATCAAAACCGTTTACAATTGCTGTGGAGTATTGACTGAGCATGAATCGCCTATTGACAATCCTATTGGTCCTGCCCATGCTGGCAGGGTTGCCGGTTTTTCCTGTACAGGCTGCGGCACCGCTGGCAGATGCCGAAGCTGATTTACCTCTCTGCCTGCCGGGCGTATACCGCACCGACCCCGGGGATTGCCTGCCACTGGGTCCATCCACTTTCATCACGGAGCTGGCGCAAAGGGGAATCTCCTATCCCATCCGCCCGCTGCCCGCCCAAAAACCCGACCCGGCGCTGCAATATGCCCCTGATGCGTATTTATCCGTCACCAGTGGCGCCATCTCCATGTATGCCACTCTGGAGGATGCCATCTCCGGCAGCCCCGTGCAATCCCTCGGCGCCGGGTTGATGAAGTACCTGGCAATTATCCAGCGGGTGGACCGGGCTGAAGGCATTTTCTATGGTTTAACCTCGGGTTTGTGGGTTCGGGCAGCGGATATTGACGCCTCCTGCTGCATCCGCTCCGGTAGATTCCAGGGACTGCTGTTTGCGGATAATCCCCCCAATTCGTTTGGCTGGATTGTGGATCAGGCTGTCCCGCGCACCGCACCCGGTTACCTGGCACCCGAGAAAAAAATGACCCTCTACCGGGAAACCGTGGTTCAAATCTTTGATGTGCAAACTGCGGATAACACCAAGTGGTACATGATCGGGTTGGATACCTGGGTGGAAAGGCGGTATATCCGCCAGATGGTGGTCAATCCAACTCCGCCGGAAGGAATCGACCGGAACCGTTGGATCGAAATTAATCTATATGAGCAAACCCTCGCTGTTTACGAGGACAATCGGCTGGTGTTTGCCACCCTGATTGCCAGCGGGATCGACCCGTTCTTCACCCGTCCCGGTTTGTTCCAGGTCTATGAAAAGCTGGAAAAGACCAACATGAGCGGAGCTTTTGAGCCGGACCGATCGGATTATTACTACCTGGAAAACGTCCCCTATACCCTTTACTTTGACGAAGCACGCGCCATCCACGGAGCTTACTGGCGTACGCTCTTCGGGTATCCCCAATCCCACGGCTGCATCAATCTATCCATTGGGGATGCCGCCTGGATTTATTCCTGGGCGGATGTGGGAGACTGGGTGTATGTCTGGGATCCTTCCGGGGAAACTCCCACAGATCCAAAGTTCTATACCTCCGGCGGCGCTTGATCACCGCACCCAGTTCAAAAAGAAAACCCCTGCCAGGTGCCTGTCAGCAGAAAACGAACCACGTCAAACGCAAAAACCTGGACGATTGCAGTGCCAAAACCCATTGCCAGAAGCGGCAAGGCTTCCACGAGTCGTCCCGCCTGGTTTTCCCGCTTAAGGAAATGCGCCCAGAGGACTGTGTAACAAAACCCCAGCATGAGCAGGACCGTGATTGCGCTGAGAATTGCCAGCGGGTACAGAATCCAAATTTTTTCCCATAGAATGGCAAGAACCAATCCTGCTGCCGCTGCCAGTAAACCCGCCAGGGATCGCCAACCCGAAAAAGCGGGGCGATCCACCCAATCCACCCACAAAGACTGGTGAAGCAGCGGCATCAGGATAATGCCAATCCCCAAGCCCAGCCCGGTTCCTGTAACCAGTCGCAGCCAATTGGCGGGAGGGTAGACATGGGGAGCCAAGGGAAATAAATGCAGGTAGGAATTCAAGCCATCCACCCCAAACAAGACCAGAAAAATACCCACCACCACCCATACCGTACGGGAAGGTAATCCACCCCACTTCCGCCAGGGCTGCTGATACACCATCGCAAGCAGTGCTCCCAGGTACATTCCGGAACAACGGGCGCAAAGCGGCATGGGACGCTCACCCAGCAGGAAAGAGCGCTCTTCTATTCGGTGACAGACTGCATACCCGACGGCATCTGCTTTTCCCATCACACCATTTGGGGTGTAAAGAAGCCATCCCAGAAAGATGAGAACCGCCAGCACAATGGGCAGGTAAAAGGAAACCCGGGTTTGTTTGGGCATACAGCCTATTATACCTGCTGAACCCGGGAACAAACCCCGGTGCCGCTTCGTCTGGAATATGCGCAACACCCTGCGTTTCTGTAATCACGACAATTGGCAAAAGAAAATATTTGGAGTATCATCTCTTTGGAAAAATCCTGACTGGAGCGCACTTGCAATGAAAACCATATCGCGGATTGCCATCCTGTTCCTCACAGTATTGATTGCCGCCGGATGCACATCAACAACGCCTGCCTTGCCGGAAGCCACTGCCACCCAAACCATCCCCACCACCCTTCCCCCCACATTCACTCCGCAACCCTCACCCACATTGGAGCCCACATCCACTCCAACACCGGAACCCACACCCCTTTATCCCCTGGAAGGATATGGACCGGTCAATTTTCCTGCTGAAATCAATCCGCTTACCGGATTGAAAGTGGATGATCCCGGTTTACTCAACCGGCGCCCGATCATCGTCAAGGTACAGAACCTGCCACGTTACGATCGTCCCCAGTCTGGGTTGTCCCAGGCGGATATTGTTTATGAATACTACACCGAGGAAGGCTCCACCCGTTTTGCTGCAATTTTTTACGGGAAGGATGCCGAACTGGTTGCACCAATCCGGTCAGCACGTCATTTTGATATGCACATCATCCGCATGTATAAAGGAGTTTTCATCTTTGGCAGTGCCGACAGCCGTGTATTCAGCCGCCTGGTGAATGCCGAGTTTGCCGATCGACTGATACTGGAAAGCGAGCGCAGCGCCCCTGCTGTTTACCGCCTGGACCCCAACGGAAAAAATTTACTCGCAACCAACACCAAGTTGATTGGCGCTGTACTGACGAATGCAAAAGTGGATAATTCCCGCCAAAACCTGGATGGCATGTATTTCAACCTGCAGGCACCTGCCGGTGGTGAAGCTGCCCCCCAGGTATATGTCAGGTACTCGGCTGCCATTTATAACCGCTGGGATTATGACCCAAACACCGGGAAATACCTCCGTTTTTCCGATACACAGAACGACATTAATGGTGCCGGGGAAGCATACACCCAACTGACCGACCAGCAGAATAAGCAGCCAATTACTGCTGATAACCTGGTCATCCTGTGTGTTCGCCATGAAGACCGGGAACCGGATCCCAAAGTGGAAATGCCGGATGCACCCCTGCTCGGTCAGGGCGATGCCTACATCGCCAGGGATGGGATGATCTATAAAATCCAGTGGAAACGATTGACCGAGAAGGATGTGGTTACCCTGGTGGATGCCAATGGGAACCCCTTCCCCTTCAAACCCGGGCAGACCTGGATTGAGGTGCTTGGCGCCAACCCAAAAATTGAAAAACAGGATGCTGCAACCCGTTTTACTTTCCTCAAGGACTGGTGAACCTGCCAATCCAATGATTTGCTGAATAACCTTCCAAATGGCACTCGATGATCTTGACTTTGTTCACTCTTTATGTCATACTAACAACAGCAATCCTGCTCCACTTGGAATTGCCATTCCAACGAAAGGAGGAGGTGGTGTCGATGATCGATAGTAGTAGTTACCGTACGGCTGCGGCACACCTCCTTGTTCGATAAAGGGTGCCGCAGCCAACCTGAAGACCACCATTCCCGGTGGTCTTCATGGTTTAATGGTCCTGCCTATAACCTGGAACAGGCTTTTACCGCCAGCCAGAAAAGCGCCTGACGAATTTCCCCCCGGCTTTGCCACTTTCTTCCATCCCACTCGCCGGGGATGACAACATCTCCCGCATACACCAGTTCGCCAAATTCCACCCCCCGGAACTGCGACACAGCAAAAAATGCAGCTGCTTCCATTTCCACAATTTCACAGCCCTCAGCAGCACGACGGTTGCGCCGGAGGGGGGTTTCGCGGTAAAAACAATCCGTTGTCCAGGTTTTCACCTTATGGACGGGAACCTGGTGTTCCTCCAGCACCGCTGCCAGTGCGGCGACTGCACGCGGACTGGCAGAGATTTCCCGGCTGGGCGCGATATATTGATAGGAAGTCCCTTCATCCCGCACCGCAGTTTCAATGATAAATATGTGTCCAACATCGTGTGAACCATCCAGCACGCCGCTGCCACCACAAGCAATCATCCGCCTGCCGCCAAATGCAATCACCTCGTCCAGGAAACCTGCTGCCAGCGGAGCCCCCAGTCCGGGATGATAGACAAACATGGGCGGCTCCTGCCCCACAAGTTCATAGACAGGATTGGGACCCAGTTCCGATGAAAGATGGAAGCGCAGCCGGAGTTTTCCTTCGGCAACAAGTGTTTTCAGCACATCCTGAAAGAAACACAGGACACCATGCGGAGGCAGAGTTTCCTCCGGTCTGGGCGGGCGCGGATTTATGATGGCATTGTGTTCAGGGTCAAATTCCAGGATGGGAAAATCTGTCATGCTTCCACTTCTCCATGCCTGGCAAACTCCCGCAGTGCGTCCGCAGCAATCCAGCGTGCGGCAGGAGATTGAATCGCCTGCATTTCTCGGGCAGTCTGGATTGCGGCTTGCATCAGAGCCGGGTTGCGCTTGCCAATCTGCCGCAGTGCCCAATTGACTGCTTTCTTGACAAAATTTCGCTGATCGGTTGATTCCCGCAGGATAACCGGTAAAAATTGCAGGAAGGTTTCATCCGGAGATCGCCTGTCATGCCATGCCAGCGCAGCCATTAACGCAAACCCGGCACGCTTGACAAATTCCTCCCGCCTGCCTGCCCATTCCATTGCTTTATCCACTGCATAGGGCGTACGGTCGAACAGGTTGCTGCACACCTGGTCGCACACATCCCAGGAGTCAAAGTCCATTACCCAGGCATCCATCTGCTCCGGCGTCACCTGGTTGGGATTGTCCACCAGAGCAGCCAGGATGCGCGCCTCGTGGATTCCGGTTGCCCACAAATCCAGCGCAAGGTGGTGATCGCGCCTCCCCCTTGCCAGCTCCCGCAGGACGGGCATGGGAACCCCCAGGGTGTTTTGGGGATTGATGCCAAAGCGCGCCATTCCTTCCACGTTGCGGGGATTGCCGCGCGCCACCAGCTCATCCACCAGCTCCCCGGCAGTCAAAGGATCAACCTTTTTTCTCATTTCTCTTCCTCTCCCGGTGAATACCCCACCCATTCCACGTCCGGCACATCCCGGAAGCGGTCTTTCATCACCTGCATCGCATCCGGATTATGATCGACAAGGATAAATTGCCGCCCTAATTCCACGCAGGCAATACCAGTTGTTCCGCTGCCAGCGAAGAAATCCAAAACAAGATCTCCCGGATTGGACGACGCAGTCACAATCCTGCGTAAAATCCCCAATGGTTTTTGGGTGGGATACCCCGTTTTCTCCCGGCTGTTGGTTGGCACAATGGTATGCCACCAGGTATCGGTTGGCAGCTTGCCGCGGGCAGCCTTCTCGGGTCCCACTAACCCCGGAGCCATGTAGGGAATCCGGTCAATGGCATCCATGTTAAAGGTGTAATTTTTTGGATCCCGCGCATACCAGAGAATGGTATCGTGCTTGGGCGGCCACTTCCTGCGGGTCCGTCCCCCATAATCATATGCCCAGATGATCTCGTTTAAAAACGACTCGCGCCCAAAGATGCCATCCAGCAGGATTTTGCAGTAATGCACTTCCCGATAGTCAATGTGAAAATAGATACTGCCATTGGTTTTTAATAGCCTGTGTGCTTCCACCAGGCGCGGTTCCAGGAATGCCAGAAAATCATCATGGATGTCCAGGTATGCCTTGCTTCCCAGCGGGATGGTCTGGTAACGCTGCCCGGCAAAACCAACCCGGTCGCCACCAGCAGACCGCTCTGTGCGGATTTGTGTGCGAGCCTGAATTTTGCCTGTATTGAAAGGCGGATCAATATAAATCAAGTCCACCGACCCGGCCGGCATTTGGCGGAGGATGGGCAGATTATCGCCAAAGATGATTTTTCTTAACATTCCCTTATTGTAACGGCGCAAGAGAGGGTGTCAAGCTTTTGACTGGAAGTTCCCGTGGAACATCACCTGTACCTGTTTGGCGTATAATGAATTATCCTCAATCATACAGGAGGACTATCCATGAACGAAACAATTCGCGACCTGGAAACCAACCTGGCAAATGCAGTCGATCCCCATCAGAAGATTGACCTGATGAACAGCCTGGCAGAACTGGTGTGTGCAACGGATCCCCAACGAGCAGCCGAACTTTCCCGCAAGGCGCATGAACTGGCAACCACCGGGGAATTTGCCAGTCAACCGTACCGCGCAGGAGCAGCACTGGCAGCACTGAACCTGGGAATGTTGAACTCCGACTCCAACTATGAGCTTGCGCTTTATTATCTGTTGGAAGCCCGCTTGATCTTTGAGAATCTCAACAACCAGGATCGAATGGTGGAGACACTCAACCTGATTTCCCGGGTTTACATCTACACGGCTGATTACTCCCGCGCGTTGGAAACACTGCTGACCCAACTCAGCATCACCGACCGCAGTCCTGCCAATACCTACCGACCTGACACACTCAACAATATCGGTCTGGTGTACCTGAAATTGCACGACCTGTCCTCGGCATTCATCTACCTGATCAAAGCCAACCAGGCAGCCCAGGAAATCTCCAACAACCGGGTGATTGCCGATTCGCTGCGAAATTTATGTTCACTGGCATGCCAGCAGCAGGATTATCAAAAGGCAATTGATTATGGGCAAAAAAGCCTGGCACTTTACCAGGAAATGAAAAATCTCACTGGTGAGGTGGATGCCCTGTTGAGCCTGGGGGAGACATATGCTGCACTGGGTGAATATGGACAGGCAAATCAACATTTTAACCGCGCCCTCCAGATCGCCTATTCCCTTGCCCATCCCCGCCTTGTGATGGAATCACAAATCAAGGTGGGATCGATCCATCTGCAACAGGGGCAAAGCCGTGCAGCAGAATCAGCATATTTGCAGGCATTGGACATTGCCGAGGAATTAAAAGTCCTGCAAAGTCAGTATGTCTGTCACCAGGCACTGGCGGAAATTTACAAGCGGCAATCCAACTGGGAACATGCCCTGTACCATTTTGAACAATTCCACACCCTCAAGGAAAGCGTGTATAACGAACAAACCCATCGCCGCATCCGTAACTACGAAATCAGCTACCAGGTAGAGGTGGCGCGCCGGGAAGCAGAAATCCAGGAATACCGAAATATTGCCCTGCAGCGAGAGATTGCCGAGCAAGCCCGCGCCGAGCAGGCACTCTCACAGGTGAACGCTGAATTGCGGGCACGCATCCAGGAACGCGATGACCTGATCCAGGAACTGGAAGCTTTTTCACACACCGTGGCACACGATCTGAAGAACCCGCTCCAAACCCTGACGTTTTCCGCACAAATCCTGTTGCGCACCATTTCCCCAGAAAATTCCGGGCTGGCTGGCTATGCTCAAACCATCCTGGATACCTGTAAAAGCATGAACACGATCATCGATGAATTACTGCTGCTGGCTTCTGTACGGCGGGAGGATATCCTGCCCCAGCCAGTTGAGATGAAATCCGTCATTGACCAGGCACTCAAGCGGCTGGATGCGTTGGTACAGGAACATCAGCCAGTCATTCAGCTGTCCGGGGAATTCCCGGAGGCGTTGGGATATGCACCCTGGCTGGAAGATGTGTGGGCAAACCTGATTGCAAATGCCATCCAGTACGGTGGTACACCTCCATTAATCATTATTTCTGCTGACCAACAGCCCGATTCCATGGTCCGGTTTTCGATTCAGGATAATGGGAATGGCATCAAACCCGAGGACCAGGAATCCCTGTTTACCGCGTTTTCCCAGGGGCGGAAATCCGGGCGGCGCGGACACGGATTGGGCTTATCCATTGTCCAGCGGATTGTGAGTAAACTGGGGGGGGAGGTTATGGTTCAAAGTACAAATGAACCCGGCATGGGAAGTGTTTTTTCATTCACATTGCCACAAAACACAAAATAAAGGACAAATCCCGCCATTTTTTCTTTCCCCAACCGTTGATTGGCTTGCCAGTTCATCCTGTGCGTGTTATGATGATAATCTCTTGAGGTATCAAGGATGAGCCTTCGAGCCCAGCAAACCAGTCGCACACGATCCACCCTGATCATCATCATCCTGGCAACCATCCCCTGCTACTGCCTGGGACTGGTTGTGTTGCTCGTTGGCAGGGAAATTCAAAAAGCATCCAACCTGCCCACCGCCACCCCGTCACCTTCCAACACGCCAGTGGTCATTCAAACCCTCCCCGCCACCATCACACCGTTTCAATTTCCAACCGAAACGCAGACTCCCACGCCGACACTCACCGTAACTCCATCCCAGACTCTGACGCCATTCCTCCCGCCAACCCGGACCGCCACACAAACCCCCACGATGACAATCGAACCAACAGTAACATCAACACCAACCGAAGCTCCCCCCACACCAACAATGACACCGACCCCTGAGTCGGATGATAATCCATAACCTGACAACACGGACACAATCACATGACACTTGAATTAATTCCATTTCTCAAACAAATGCTTTCGCTGCCCGGATTATCGGGCAACGAAGCACCCATCCGCGAGGTGATAGCCGATGCCTGGCGCCCCTTTGTGGATGAAATCAGCACCAGCCCGCTGGGCAGCCTGCATGGCTTGCGGCGCGGCCAGGCTGCGGAACCCCGTCCACGGATCCTGCTGGCAGCTCACATGGATGCCATTGGCTTGATGGTTACCGGAATTGCAGATGGATTCCTGCGCTTTACGGAAATTGGCGGGATTGATCCCCGCATCCTTCCCGGGCAAGCCGTAATTGTTCATGGGCAGAAAGACCTCCCTGCCATCGTAGTACAACCTGCAGACCGGCTGGTAAAACCTGAACATGGGGGATCCCCCCTGCCAATGAGTGACCTCCTGATTGATACCGGCTTGCTGCCTGATGAAGTCAAGTCACTGATTAAAGTGGGAGACCTGGTTTCCTTTGCAATTCAGCCCACCGAACTGAGCGAGAATATCCTTTATGGTCACAGCCAGGACAACCGGGCTTCTGTTGCAGTCATTACCGCCTGCCTGTTGGAACTTCAGCACATCCGCCATGATTGGGATGTCTGGGCTGTTGCCACAACCCAGGAGGAAGAAACCCTGGGCGGAGGTTACACCTCCCCGTTTGCAATCCGCCCCACTGTTGCCGTGGCGATTGATGTCACATTTGCCAAAGGTCCGGGAGCCAATGATTGGCGCGCTTTTGGCTTGGGGAAGGGTCCCACGCTGGGATTTGGACCAAACATCCATCCTGCGCTCCACAACCGCTTTAAATCCGTTGCCGAAAAGCTGGATATTCCACACCAGGTGGAAATCATGCCGCGTCACTCGGGCACGGATGCATTTGCCATGCAAGTCGTTGCAGAAGGAATTCCATCAATGGTGATAGGCATCCCCCTGCGCTACATGCATACCCCGGTTGAAATGGTTTCTGTGAAAGATATTGAGCGAGCTGGTCACCTGCTTGCCCAGGTGATTGCCGGTTTAGCCGCTGAAGATGTTAATTCCATTCGTTGGGAGGATACCAATGACTGAATCAACCCCCCTGTCCCTCCCCGAGATTGGCGTGGAACAGATCGCCCTGTTGGAACGGCTGTCCAATGCTGTTGCCGTATCCGGTGATGAGAGCGAAGTCCGGGCAATTGTTCTTGATGCTGTAAAACCACTGGCAGATGAATGCAGCGTGGATGCCCTGGGCAATGTACTGGTGACAAAACGGGCACAGGTGGAAAATCCGCTGCGGGTTATGCTGGCTGCCCACATGGATGAAATCGGCTTTATGCTCGTCCAGGATGACGATAATGGACTGTACCAGTTCCAGGTGGTGGGAGGGATTGACACCCGCCAGCTGCCTGGAAAGCCCGTCTGGGTGGGCAGGAAACATATCCCGGGCGTAATTGGAGCCAAACCAATTCACTTGCAGGAAGCTGGTGAAAGCGGGCGCACCATTCCGCTGGACGCACTGCGGATTGATGTTGGTCCTGGAAACGGCGGCAAGGTAAAACCCGGAGACCGGGCAACTTTTGCAACCTCCTTCCAGCAAATCGGTCCCTCGCTGATTGGAAAAGCGTTGGATGACCGGTTGGGAGTTGCCACCCTGATTGAACTGTTAAAACATGCACCCGGGAACGTGGAACTGCTGCTGGCTTTCACTGTCCAGGAGGAAGTTGGTCTGCGGGGTGCCCGTGTGGCAGGCTACGCATTCAATCCCGACCTGGCAATCGCCGTGGATTCCACGCCTGCCATGGACATGCCCATGTGGGATGGCAGCGAAAACAACCGGTATAACACCCGCCTGGATGCAGGACCAGCCATTTACATCGCGGATTCCTCCACCCTGGCAGATCCGCGGCTGGTGCGGCACCTGGCAGGCACTGGAGACCGGTTTGGCATTCCCTACCAATTCCGTCAACCTGGCGGCGGCGGGACGGATGCCGGTGCAATTCACACCCGCCGGGCGGGAATTCCATCCGTGTCCGTCTCGGTACCGGGGCGGTATGCCCACACCGCGGTGCTGGTCACCCGGTTCAATGATTGGAAAAATACCTTGCAGCTACTGCACGCAGCCATCCAGACAATGACCCCAGCGCTCCTCTCGGAACTGCGCTGATAACAAGTCAAAAAAGAACATCAAATACCATCCGGGATTTGGAGACTCCATGAAAGAATTAATTAAAAAAATGGTTGAAGTTGTTGGACCTTCAGGATTTGAAGGCGCGATTCGTGATGTCATTCGAACTGAAATTGCCAGCCACGTGGATGATATCCAGGTGGATGCCATGGGAAACCTGGTTGCCCGCAAGGGACAGAAAAGTCCCGGCGGCATCCGGATCATGCTGGCTGCCCACATGGATGAGATCGGCGTCCTGGCGACCCACGTGGAAGAAAACGGATTTGTCCGCTTCACCACGGTGGGTGGGGTCCGACCGCATACCCTGCTGGGTGGGCGGGTGATCTTTGTCAATGGCACACGCGGCGTGATTGGCGGTGAACGCCTGGAAAGCCCTGGCAGCCTGCACTCCTTTGAGCAGATGTTTATCGACGTTGGGGCAACCAGCCGGGAAACCTGTCCGGTGAAAGTGGGGGATTTTGCCGGATTTGATCGTCCGTTTGCTGACTATGGCGACCGGTTGACCAGCAAGGCAATGGATGACCGCGTGGGCGTGGCTGTCCTGGTGGAAATCCTGCGGACGATGGAAAGTTCACCCAATGAAGTGTACTTTGTATTCAGCACCCAGGAAGAGGTGGGGCTGCGGGGTGCCACCACTGCCGCCTATGCAGTGGATCCCGACCTGGGCATTTCAGTGGATGTCACCGGAACCGGTGATACCCCCAAAGGCTCCCGGATGGAAGTCAGCCTGGGCAAAGGTCCTGCGATCAAAGTTCGGGACGGCGGCATGATTTCTGACCCGCGGGTGGTGCAATGGATGGTGCGCAGTGCAGAAGCCTCCGGGCTGCCCTATCAACTGGAAGTGCTTGAAGGCGGCACAACCGACGCCCGCGCCATGCAGTTGACCCGCGCCGGGGTTCCTGCTGGCTGTGTATCCATCCCATGCCGCTACATTCACAGTCCATCCGAAATGGTGGACATCCATGATGTACAAAATGCAGTCAAGCTGCTGGTCGCATTAATCAGCCAGCCCGTTAGCCTGGGATAATGTCCATCAGAGTTCCGCCTGACCGGAGAATTTCCATCCCGGCTCGAGCCGGACTCTTGATTCTCATCCTGGGAATGGCAATGTTGGGCGGTTGTGATTCCTTCAGCCTGCCAGATTGGCTGCAGGACAACCGCCCGACTGCCACAATCTCCCTGCCGCCCACACCAACCACATCAGCAACCAGGGAAGTTGTCCAACCAACCGCCACCCCATCCGGTCCCATCACGTTAACCGTATGGGTTCCTCCCCGCTTTCAACCGGACATGGATACACCCGAAGGATTATTGCTCGCCCGGCAATTGCAACAATTTGAAGAGGACAACCCGGGTATCCTGGTCAATATTCGGGTTAAGGATGAAACCGGCTCCAATGGACTGCTGGAAACGCTCATGATTACGCGGCTGGCAGCCCCAGCCGCAGTCCCTTCGCTGGTGATTTTGCCCCGCAGCGATGTGGAATTGGCTGTCAAGAAGGATGCCATCCTCCCACTGGAAGGTGTGACTGAAATCATGGAGGATCTGGACTGGTATCCATATGCCCGGCAACTGGCTGTTACAGAAAACACCCTGTATGGGTTCCCGTTCGCTGGTGAAGGTTTGCTTCTCCTCCGCCGACCGGCAAGGACCACCAGTGCACCCCGAACCTGGGAGGAACTGATTCTCTGGAATGAAAAAGTGGTCTTTGCTGGAAGCGACCCCAATGGGATGCTGCCCATGTTCATCTACCAGGCGTATGGCGGTTCAATTGCAGATGACGAAGGACATCCCGGTCTGCAAATGTCCCCCCTGACCCAAACCCTGGATGTATTTAACCGCGCTGCACAGCAGAATGTATTTACAGAAATATCCAAACCATTCCAGACGGAAGAGCAGGCATGGCAGGCATACAAGGATTTGATTGCCGATGCTGCCATTACTTCGTCCACAGTCTACTTGGCGAATCCGCCTGCAGATACAGCGGCAGTACCGCTCCCATCCATCAACGGTTCACAAGTTGGTGGGTTGGATGGCTGGGTTATTTGTATGACTGACACGCTGCCGGAGCGGCGGGCGCTTGCACTGCGGCTGGCTGAATCCCTGGTGGATGCCACCTTCCAGGCACAATGGTCAGAGGAAGCCGGATACCTGCCAACCCGTCCATCCGCGCTTGCTGCTTGGAAAAACCAATCCTTTCAAAATTTATTGAACAGCTTCCTGCCAACTGCCCCGGCAATTCCGGATGCCGTGTTCACATCCCGTCTGGGTCCCATCTTGAAAGACGCAACCCTCCAGGTACTGGATCGGAATCTTTCCCCCATCCAGGCAGCACAGGAAGCCCTCAAACAACTGGGGACACAGTGAAATGAAACCAATCCGCGACCGCTTTCCCCGTCCCAGTGAACATTTCTGGCATCGCATCCTTCCAGCCAGCGCCATCATCATGGTCAGCCTGGTTTTCCTGTTTGCAATCGTTGCCTGGTCTGAGCCGCTGCCGGGTGCAGGATCCGGTGGATCAAATTCCCCGCAGATGATGCTGGCTGCCAGCACCAACCTGCAAACACCCCTGCCCACACATCCTCCCGTACTCTCCCCCACATCCACCAGCAATATCTCGGAAGAACTGCTGGCAAATCCCAACCAGACAGATGGATTGGTCCTGGGTGGAATTGTCCTGATTATCATCATCCTGGGGGGAACACTGGGCGTCCTGGGCGCTCAATCTCCAGCAACAACCCCTCGTAAATCCACCAAAACCGGGAAATAACCCCATGGAAGAACGCAGCTTCCCCACATGGTCATGGCAAACAAAACTTGTCGTCAGCCTGCTCCTGCTGGTGGGGCTGGGGTTTCTTTTCTATAAATTCAGTTCTGCCATCGGTCCGGTTGTCCTCGCACTGATTTTTGCCTATATATTATCCCCGCTGGTCAACCGGCTTCAAAAAGGATTGCACTGCCCGCGCTGGCTGGCGGTATTGATTGTGTACATCCTCTTCCTTGTGATCATCGGACTGGCGCTCTGGCTTGTCATCCCCATGCTGATTGACCAGGCTCGCCGGTTCGTGCAAAGCATCACAACGTTATTGCAAAACCTGGAGGATATTGTTGGAGACGGAATTTCAATTGGACCTTTCTTTATCAACCAGAGCCTGATTTTTGAACAGGCATCCACATCCCTCCAAAGCGCTCTCCAGCCCATGCTGGGACAAACCATCAACATTGTTGGAAGTGTTCTCTCTTCATTACTATGGGTTGTATTCATCCTGATCATCTCCTTCTACCTGGTCAAAGACGGCAGGGCGATCTTTGATTGGTTTGAGAAACTGGTCCTGCCGGCATTCCGCCCGATTTACCGGCAGCTTCTCGGAGAACTGAATATTATCTGGTCCGCCTTCTTTCGCGGTCAGCTCCTGCTTGCCCTGATCGTGTCCGTCATCCTGACCGTGGAGGGATTGGTTATCGGTCTGCCATATGCCCTGGTGATGGGGATTATCGGTGGCTTGATGGAATTTCTCCCCAGCGTTGGACATGGAATCTGGCTGGTGCTGGCTTCGCTGCTCGCCCTGATCCTGGGATCCACCTGGCTGCCAATTCCAAACTGGGCATTTTTCCTATTGATCCTAATGATCCACCTCGTTTTTACCCAGTTTGACCTGAACTATCTGATCCCGCGCGTCATTGGGCGCAGTGTACACCTGCCCCCATTGGTGGTAATTCTGGGAATTGTGGCAGGTGCCGCGGTAGCAGGTGTGATGGGGGTTGTACTGGCAGCACCTACCATTGCATCCTTAAGAGTCCTTGGGCGTTATATCTATGCGCAGCTATTTGGCAATCCCGATTTAACCCGGGAACCTTCCGCTCCACCCCTGCCGCCACCCGATCCATACTGGTGGCAAAAACGAATTCCACCGGCGATCCGGCGGAACCGACCTCATTAATACCGCAGCGCAAACAAGGGGACCAGCATCTCTCCACTGGACATGCCCCCATGCCTGCCCAGCAGCGGATTGTCCCGATCCGCCCACCAAAGGTAAGCTCCATCCTGCGGTATCAACACCCAGTCACCCAATCGCTGACCTGCCTGGCGGCAGGCAGGCTGGTTGCCAAACAACCCGGCATTGACCAGGTCCGTGCTGCAGACCATTTGAAATTCACCCGGTAGAACCTGCAGGAGATAATTTTGCACCATTTCCTCCCGCCCCGGGTGAATGGCAAGATATGGCAGGCGGTTTTCACCGGTTGGCTGCATGATCAGGGCATCCAGCAGTTCCGGGTGATTTCGTAATTCATATTTTTCCTGTCGGGGAGTGCCAATTTGACCGTGATCGGCTGTCATCAGGAATAGGCTGTCTCCCCTGCCGCGGGCACGCAGGTGGAGCAGAAACCGATTTAAAAGGCTGCTGAAACTGGCAAACTCCAGGAAAACACGCTCATCATTGGGTCCATAGCGGTGGGATAACTCATCAATATCCCCCCAGTATGCATAAACATACCCGGGTGTGTGTTGATGATCTGCCAGCCACGCCTGCATGGAAACCCATAAATCATTCACTGTCCGGAAACCCCAGACATCCACATCCTTCAGGAGCATTTGCGACAAACCCGACTTGGCAATACTATTGTGTTGGAAGGCAATCACATCCCTCCCAGCCCTGTGGAAATGCGGACCCAGGGTATCAACCGGCAGAAATGTTTCCGGTTGAAAGCCTGCCCTGCGCAACGCACCAATCTCCCCCAGGAAGGCTGCCGGGGACTGAAAAATCATGTTCCCAACCACGCCAAATTCCTTCAGCCAGAGTTCATATCCCAGAATGCCGTGTTCAATGGGGGTTTTGCCTGTCCACAGGCTTGTCAATGCTGCGGAGGTGGTGCTAGGGACAATTGAGGTCAGTGGAAGCAGATTGCCCTCCTCCATCCAACTGGACCAGGGTGATTCATGAATAAAATTTTCAAAGAATTGCAGACCGAGACCATCCACCAACAGCAGGATTACCTGGCGGTATGGACCACCAATCACTTCCCGCCACTTTTCAGAAAGAGGTTCTCCTCCTGGCAGTGGACAATCCAGCATCTCGCAAATGGTTGCGGGCAGGTTGGATATGGATTGACCGCCATAACCAGGGTGGATGCTATCGCCACTGCCTGCCACACCGGGAATGCGGTAGGCAGTCAAATGGGGGAGGAGGTTGGCAATCAGGTTGGGCATCTTGATTCTCCGGGCTAAAATTGTTTCTATCTTATCATACTTCCCCCAGGGTTACTGCCGCTTGATTGCAGGAACCCATTTTCGATATAATCTTGTCAGAGAAGTTTGCTACAGGAAGGAACCAGACAATGGCGACGAACCGGAAAACCCTGAACTGGTTGGATTTTGATCAACTGGTTGATCAATTGATTCCACAATTTGACCTGGAATTTGACGTATTGTTAATGATTACCCGGGGTGGTATCGTACCTGGTGGGGCACTGGCAGAGGCATTGAACCTGACCACCATCCTGACCGCCAGTGTGGATTTCCCCCCCATCACCGTGGAAATGACGGAAAGCGAACGAGCCCGCCTGCAGGCATTTCCAAAATTCCTGCAATTCCCGGAGTCCGATTTACTGTTGGGGAAAAAAGTACTTGTGGTGGATGATGTCTGGGGCTCGGGAAGAACAATTACGGCTGTGCAGAACCGTGTTCGCGCAGCAGGTGGAGTTCCATTCAGTTGTGTTTTGCATTTTAACCCCTTGCGGAACCTGTTTGGATCTTCAAGACCGGATTATTATGCCGACCTGACGGATATATACATCATCTACCCGTGGGAGATCCAACGGGGAATGCATTTTTCAATGCTGCCGGGAAAACCGCTTTAAACACCAGGTCCAGCACCCAGCAGCACTTCCAGGTATGCATCCACCATTCCATCCAGGCTGAAGGCTTCCTCTGCCCGCTGACGGGCTGCAGTCTGAAAGCGCGGTAAATCCGCCAGGATTTCATTGACACCCCGCACCAACACGTTCACATCCGGCGGCTGAAGGTTCCAGTAATCGCTGCCGTAAGGTACAACTCTCCCCGAATCACCGGTCACAAGCTCTGGAAGCGCACCTGTGGCATAGGCTGCCACAGGCAGCCCGCAAGCCAGTGCTTCAATCACTGCATTGGGACAGGAGGCGTTTAAATCCGCTGAAAACAGGATGTGGGCGGATCGATCCATCGCCGGAACCTGACTGCGGGGAACCACTCCCTCCCACCGGATGGGGGAGGTGGAGCGTTCATCCATTTTTTCACGAATGGATGGGGGAACATCCGAGACCACCATCAATTCCACAGGTTTGGCAAGCTCCAGGTTCAGCTGGTTGACCAGGGTTACCGCGGTTTCCAAACCCTGTTCCATTCCACCCTTCAAGTGCCCTTCCACAAGCAGGACCCGGTAAAAATCCTCCGGGGGACGCTCCGCTCCAACCGGCGTGTAAAGGGACAGGTCCACGCCATTGTAAATGATCCGATTGGGTGTCTTGACTGCACCATAGACAGTATGCCACCACTGGCGGGCAAACTGCGATTGGTAGATAATCCGGTCCGCCAGGTTCCTGCGGATGGTGGAAAGCAGCCAGTTGCCCCATTCAGATTTGAGGTAATGCTTCCAACCCGTCTTCCGCTTTTTGTGCATCCAGTTCAAACCATTCAGCCGTTGGACGATCGGCAGCCCGCGCTGTTTTGCACGAATGAGAAGGTCCAGCCGCTTTGTCCCCGCAATTACAAGCACCGCCCTGCAGGTTGGATCCATAGGATCGTGATGGGCAGGGATCCCCCGGGCTTGCAAACCCTGGATCAGTTTCGCCTGGAAAGAGGGCGGTCCCCCCAACCCGGTGGTATTGGGCAGGATGCAAATGCTATCAGTCACTGCTATTCACCAGCGCTTTCACAATCCGTTCAGCCGCGTGCCCATCTCCAAATGGATTGGCTGCCTGTGCCATCGCTGCGTGGGCGTCAGGGTCATCCAGCAACTGGGCAGATTCCCGGACAATCCTTGCCGGGTCGGATCCAACCAGCTTGAGGACACCCGCTTCCAAACCTTCGGGGCGCTCGGTCACTTCCCGCAGCACCAGGGTGGGCACACCCAGCCCGGTTGCTTCCTCCTGGATACCTCCCGAGTCGGTTAACACCAGTGTGGCGCGCTTCATCAAATGCACCATGGGCAGGTAATCCAACGGTGGCAGAAGGGTGATGTTCGGCACGCCTGCCAGCAACTGGTAAACGGGCTGCTGCACATTGGGATTGAGATGCACAGGGTAAATCAAGTGGATGGAGTCGGAATATTGCTCCGCCAGTCCTCGCAGCGCTTCGCAGATATCCGCAAGCGGTTTGCCGAAATTTTCACGCCGGTGGGCGGTCACCAGCACCAGCCGGCGCCCGCCCGGTCGAATCCCGGTTCGATCCAGCAATTCCTGTGTTTCGGTGGGCATGGGATGGGTGACGATTTTCTGGAGGGCATCAATGACCGGGTTGCCTGTCACAACAATGCGTTCATCCGGCACGCCTTCCCGCAGCAGGTTCCGGCGGGCATGCTGGGTCGGGGTAAAATGCAGATCAGCAACCACCCCGGCAATCCTGCGGTTGATTTCCTCCGGGAACGGCTGCCACTTGTCATCCGTCCGCAAACCTGCCTCCACGTGCCCAACCCGGATTCGGTTGTAGTAGCAAAGCAGGGCGGTCGTCATGACCGTTGTGGTATCGCCCTGCACCAGCACCCAGTCCGGTTTCTCGGATTTTAACACCGGGTCCAGGTGGGTCAGAATCCCGGCGGTCAGGTCCGCCAGGCTCTGGTCCGGGCGCATCAGGTTCAGGTCAATATCCGGAACAATCTTGAATACGGAAAGCACCTGGTCCAGCATCTGGCGGTGCTGGGCGGTCACACACACCCTGGATTCCACTCCCGCGGTGGCTGCCAGTTGCAGTACCACCGGAGCCATCTTGACTGCCTCCGGGCGGGTTCCAAAAATATTCAACACGTGAATTGTCATTACCGGGGATCCTTTCCCACGCCCAAGCGGTGGATGGTAAACCCGGCAGCCCGCCATGCCTGGGGAGACCATCCTCCCACACAATCCATTGCGATTCTGGCGGATGTCAGCCCAGCCACACTTGCCGGGTCCAGTTCCCGCAATTGCTGATGCCCCACCAGGAGCAGCAATGCATCCGCCCCGGCAACAGCCTCGTCCAGGGAAGGATGGGAGGTTGCGCCCGGAATCACAAAATCTGGTTTGAAGGGTTCAAAAACTTGCACAGTTGCGCCTGCGTTCACCAGCAGGTGGATAACCTCAACGGCAGGGCTTTCGCGCAAATCATCCACGTCCGGTTTGTATGCCAGACCCAGAGCGGCAATCGTCTTCCCATGAAGGTTGCCCAGGCCGCGCTGGACCATCTGCAAGACAAACCGGGGCTGCGAGTCATTGACATCCCGGGCAGTATGAATCAGCGGCGTCAGGTCTGGGGCTGCCTGCACCAGGAACCAGGGATCCACGCTGATGCAGTGTCCACCCACACCCGGACCCGGATTCAGAATTTTCACCCGCGGGTGCCGGTTTGCCAAACGGATCGTCTCCCAAACATCCACGCCAAACCGGTCTGCCAGCCGGGAAAATTCGTTGGCAATGGCAATATTGACATCCCGGTAAGTATTTTCCATCAGCTTGACCATCTCTGCGGTGGTGGCATCCGTCAGGATGATTTCCCCGCGCACAAAGGTGGCATACAGATCACGCCCTGCCCGGGCAGATGCCTCGGTGACACCACCGATAATGCGGGTGTTTTCCACCAGTTCCCGCAGGATTTGCCCGGGTAAAACCCGCTCCGGGGAATATGCCAGGTGGAAATCTTCACCTGCAACCAGCCCGCTTTTTTCCAGGATGGGGCGGACCACATCCAGGGTCGTCAGCGGCGGGGAAGTGGATTCAAGCACCACCAGGTTGCCCCGGCGCAAGGATGGGAGGACCATCTCTGCAGCAGAAATGACATAGGAGAGATCCGCCGATTTATCTTCATGAAAAGGAGTGGGAACAGCAATGACAAAAGCATCCGCTTCCGGAACCTGGCTGCTGACCGTCAACTGTCCGCTCTGCAGGGCATCCTGGACCAGGCTGCGCAGTCCCGGCTCGTAGATGTGAATCTGCCCGCCCCGCAGACCATCCACGATCCCCTGATTGACATCCACACCCACCACCCGGATGCCGTGCGTCGCAAATGTACTTGCCGTGGGCAGTCCAATATACCCCAGCCCAAGAACACAGACCGATTGGAAATTCATAAAACCTCGATTGCTCCAGTTGTCAACATTGTGCAGGCTGAATTATCCCATAACAATGGATGATGGGGAAGGCTTTCCCTTTTCAGCCGGTTTTAACCAATCTCCAATTCCTGACATAATTCCTCCCATCTTCCTGGCGGATCTCATCCCGCCATTCCCCATTTTATTCAACACAAGGATCACCAAATGGTTCCTCCACGCAAGCCGCAGATTCTGTTTACTGTATTTATGCTGGCATTCCTGCTGGCATCCCTGGCTCTGCCCCAGGCGGTCACGCTGGCAAGCCCGGTTTTGTCTCCTCAATCAGACACTATCCTTACACCCGTGGTAACGATGGATGTCAGACACGACACCTCCATTCCCCTCCGGCAAATGCAAGCCCTGCCGCCGCCGGATCAACCAGCCGCAGAAGTCCAGCGCATGGATCGCCCGGGGCTGGAAGGATTTCCCGCGAATGACAGCACCGATCCCGATCTGATTCAACAAAATCGCGGGCTTGATTCCATGCCCGTGACCACCGTGAATTTTGACGGCATCCCGGGCATCAATAATGTCCATCCACCAGACACCAACGGAGACGTGGGACCCAACCATTATATGCAATGGGTGAATCTCTCCCTCCAGGTTTGGGACAAGGAGGGTAACAGCCTGTTTGGACCAGTCAACGGCAACACCATCTGGCAGGGTTTTGGCGGGATTTGCGAAACCACCAACAGCGGCGATCCCATCGTCCTCTATGACGAGTTGGCGGACCGCTGGTTTATCAGCCAGTTTGGGCTTGGTTCCACCTATTATCAGTGTATTGCCGTCTCCGCCACGCCGGATCCCACCGGCGCCTGGCACCGGTATGCGTTCCTGTACAGCAATGGCTCCGTGATGAACGATTACCCCAAGTTTGGGGTCTGGCCCGATGCCTACTACATGTCCGCCAACCAGTTTTATGGGGATTACGGTGTCGGCGTGGTGGCGTATGAACGCGAGAAGATGCTGCAAGGCTTAACCGCCCGGCAGGTTTACATTAACCTGCGCCCGGTCAACTCCAATTTCTGGGCGCTGCTGCCATCCGATTATGACGGAACCCCGCCACCGGCGGGTACCCCCAATTATTACCTCTCCTGGGACGATTCCTCCTCCGGGATCAGCCCCAACGATGCCATCCACATCTGGGAGTTTGATGTCGATTGGAACAACCCCGCCAACTCCACGTTTGGCATCAACGGTCAACCAAACCTGACCATCAACACAGCCAGCCTGGATCCAAACATGTGCAACTGGGATCGCGACTGCATCCCGCAGCAGGGTGTCAGCCAGGGACTGGATGCAATTTCCGGACAGGCAATGTACAGGGCACAATACCGCAACTTTGGCACGCATGAAACCCTGGTTGGAAATGTTACCGTGGATGCCGGCGGGGACCATGCAGCCGTGTACTGGTTTGAACTGCACAATTCCGGGTCGGGCTTTCAGATGTACCAACAAGGTGTCTTTGCCCCGGACGACGACCACCGCTGGATGGGCAGTGCAGCACTGGACGGCATGGGAAACCTGGCTCTCGTCTACAGTGTCTCCAACAGCGACATGCACCCTGCCATCCGGTATGCCGGCAGGCTGGTGACTGACCCATTGAACCAGCTCACCCAGGGGGAAGCCACCCTGTACCAGGGTCCGGCATCCTCCATCAGCACATATTACCGGTGGGGAGATTACAGTATGATCGGCGTGGACCCGACCGACACCTGCACCTTCTGGTTAACCTCGGAATACATGCTGACCCAGGGCGTTCGCACCTGGGCAACCCGGATCGGCGCATTTCAATTTGGCAATTGTCAGGGTCCCAATGCCGGTACCCTGCAAGGCTATGTCATTGATCAGGGCACCCAGCTTCCCATTGAAGGGGCGGTTGTGTCCGTGGGTTCCGTCTCCACATTGACGGCTGCGGATGGGAGTTACTCCATGCTGCTCCCAGCTGGAACCTATGATGCAACAGCAGAAGCATACGGGTATGATCCCATCACAGAAACAGTGGAGATCACTTCCCAAAACGTCACCGAAAAGAATTTTTCCTTGACTGCACTGCCGCTCATGCTGGTAAGTGGAACAGTGACGGATGGAAGTGGACATGAGGGGATGCCTCTGTACGCCCTGATTGATATCGGCGGTGCGCCGCTGGATCCAATCTATTCAAATCCGCTCACGGGCGAATACCAGGTGATGCTGGTGCAGGGATACACCTATGCATTTTCCGTCTCAGCAGTCGCAGCCGGTTACCTGCCCGTATCCCGGGATGTTACCGTTCCGGAAACCCCGGCACCGGAAGACTTCGAATTGCTGTGGAACCCGGTGGAATGCACTGCTCCCGGTTACAGCTGGACCACGGATGGGTTGTATGAAGCCTTTGAATCCGGTGCAATTCCAACCGGCTGGAGCATTGTGGACAACCGGGACAATGGGCAGGTATGGCAATTTGACAATCCCGCAAGCCGGTTAAATTACACCGGCGGGGCTGGCGGATTCGCCATTGTGGATAGTAATTTCTATGGAGCAGGCGGGACCCAGAATACCGAGTTGATCACCCCCGCACTGGATCTCTCTGACCAGACCACCATCCAGCTCCAATTTGATACGGACTTCAACCAGCGCTCAGTGGAAATCGCCCATGTGGACGTCAGCAGTGACGGTGGAACCACCTGGACGAATGTTTGGGCAAAAACCTCCGATTTCCGCACCCAGCACGTGTCGCTGGACATCACTCCCCATACAGGCGATAAAACCAACGTCCGCGTCCGGTTCCATTACTATAACGGCGTCAACGGTTATTGGTGGCAGGTGGATAACGTGCAAATCGGGCAGGACCCCACCTGCGAGGCAATTTCCGGCGGACTGGTTGCCGGGCAGACCCTGGATGCCAACACCGGCATGGAACTGAACGACAGCCCGGTATCGTCCAGCCTGCAGACAGTCCATTCGTTTGCAACGCCACTGGATGAGAACATCGGGGATGGATTCTTCATTGTCTTCGCTCCGGCAGGTGAAAGCACCCTTTCTGCAACCCATGCAGGTGGATATGGAACAGTTGCTGATTTTGTTTCCGTGGAAGAAGACCTGGTTACAGCCCACGATCTGAACATCCCGGCGGGTATGATTTCTCCTGTTCCCGGCAGCATTGAGGTGACTCTTGGCGAAGGAATGTTGAAACTGCTGGAAATCCACCTTCAAAATACGGGGGGCGTGGATGCGGAATTCAACCTCACCGAAATGGCTGGACTGCCATCCAATCCCGAACCAACCGGACCCTATGCCAACCGCGGGCGCCTGGTGGGACCCAAGCGGATGAGCGAGACATCCGCGGCGTACGTTCCTGCACACGATTATCCAACCGCACCCGACTGGGAAAATGCCGGTGAA
>Ga0208196_1000502_pt1 | contig 51452 bp, 61 predicted proteins | sample AD_JPNNA7_MetaG_FD_184443 | JGI IMG/M metagenome (GOLD analysis project Ga0208196, IMG submission 184443) | Active sludge microbial communities of municipal wastewater-treating anaerobic digesters from Japan - AD_JPNNA7_MetaG (SPAdes) (version 2) | ecosystem: Engineered > Bioreactor > Anaerobic...
CCGCAGGTGTCGAAGCAGTATTGGATCGAGGCGAAGCGGGCCGCTCCCGAGTATTTGGAGCAAATGGGTATGTTCTTTGCCATGCTCGGCGGCAATCTATCCCCTGAAAACGCCGAGTACAACGTATCCCTACTGATAAATCACATAGGCGGTTCTTCGGGGACCAGCGACGCCAAGGCTGATCTGGCTGCCCAGGCGCTCTACATCAAGAAGAACAACATCACGCAGTCTTTCTATCCGTCTGCCGTCAACGTCGATCCCGAATATAACACCGTCACCATTGAGGGGGAGATCATTCGCAATATCGGCACGACAAGGATCTCTCGAGAAAAAATGTTTTTGCGTATGAAGTTCTATCTGGAGAATTACAAGCTCTGGTTACAGGAATTTTACACCGAATATCCTGGCCGGGACAAAAAGGCGGCCAAGGAAGAACGAGAGGAACTCGAGAAGGCCAAGAAAAAAGAACAAGAAAGGGCTAAAAGTGGAAAAGCGGCACAACAATAAGACAATCTACTGCATGTGCCTGTGTGCCATGGTCGCATTTCTGGCAACCATGATCGTGCCGGTTGCATCTGCTCTGCAAACTGTGATGCTCTCAGAAGGAAAGACTCAGTTTATCGACCTTTCGCAGAAGGACCTGAACGTCATCAAGCTGCCGGGAGTGAGCGGTTTGAAGGCTTACACGGTAAGCCGCATTCTCGACGTTAAAGTCGAAGGGGACAGCATATACATCAACGTCCTGGACAAGAACGCCACGGCGCCGCAGGAGTTATTCATTGTTACATCCGGCGGCACTTACCTGCTGATGCTGGTTCCCAAGGGTGTTCCCGCCGAGATGGTAATTGCCCGGACCCCGGCGGAAAGCCTGCACGACGCTACGCTGTGGGAGCAGAGTCACGACCACGTAAGCGGTCTGAAGGACCTCATGAAAGCAATGTACCTGGAATCTCCTCCCATGGGTTTTGCAGTAAACAAGGACAGCCGGGAAGTGCGAACATGGCAGGGAACGCAGAGAAAGGTGATTGCGCGGTACGTCGGGGCTTCACTGGAGGGCGAAGTGCAAATGTTAACAAATGTCTCCAGGGAAACAATCCGGGTGGTGGAGAACGAGTTTTATGACCGGGGGGTGCTGGCCGTATCGGTTGACCGTCACGAGGTGCCGCCGAAGGGAAGCGCGACGATTTACCTGATCAGCAGGTCCGCAACGCAGAAAGACATGGATTCCATGCTCAAGCGATACAGCCCGTTAGAGATGTTGAGAGACACAGGAAGACCTCGAAAAGATTGATAAAATGGCTAAGAGCAAAGATCAGATAATCGCCGATATAGGAAATAAATTGTACGATTTAAAACTAAACTTATTGGACGAAATTGACTTGTATCACCAATACTTCAAGCTTACGCCGGAGGTGTTGACTTGGGTATTGCCCGTTGCGTTGTTAAACGATGCGTCCAAAACGGCCATTAGGCAAGGTAAGCTGAGAGATCAGCTTGCCTTTGCGTTTGCACCCTATAGGAGCCACCCATGTTTCGATGAGGTATTTGCTCTGTGCATGAACCAAAACGGGTCTGAATGGTGGAAACATGCTGATGTAGAAACAGCCTTTAGGAATCAAGACAGCAAGCTCCTCGCCCGGCTTGAGCGCAAAAATAAAAAATCGCGCCACCTGTAAGAACAACGATATTAGGAGAAAGCAATGGGGAAATTTGTTGTAAGAATCATCAGGAGTTTCCGTATCAAGGAGGATGTTTGGAACAGGTTCCGCACAGCCGCGAAGGAAGACAAATTCTGGATGAGCCATATGATGGAAACGATGATCGAAGGCTATCTATCCAAAAGACTCTTGAAATCGCCCGCTGCCGACGGCAGAGGCGCCGGTGAAACCGAAGGAAGATCCGATGCAGCAAAGTCTGCGGATTAAAATAGATCGCGTTACCTACGCGAATCAGACAAACGGCTTCGTTGTGATTCGAGGCAAGGGCGGTACTTCGATTAGGAACACCCAAGACGTTACGGCGGTGGGCATTCTTCCCGATGCGATGTCCACGACGGACCTTGTAGGCATGGAATACATGCTCCAAGGGGACTGGAAGGCCGATGCAAAGTATGGCCGGCAATTCTCCTTCGCCAGCAGCCAAATGGTCGGAAGCCAGCTCCACCAGTTTCTTGCAAAGCTCGTCAAGGGTCTGGGCGAGAGCATGGCAAAGGATCTTGTCGATCATTATGGAGAGGGCCGCCTTGTCGAGATACTGGACAAGGATCCGGAGATTTTGCTGGAATTCAAGGGAATCAAGGAAAAGAAGCTTGCCCGTATCAAGGCGTCCTGGGAAAAGCAGAAGTGTCTCCGGGAGCTGTCCGATTATCTGCTACCCGCCGGAGTTACATCCAACATGCTGGTGCGTGTATATACCCAGTTCGGCGCGGACGCGGTGAGAAAGGTCAAGGAGAACCCTTACAGTCTCACGGAAATTACGGGCATCGGGTTCAAAACCGCCGACAACGTGGCTCGCAAGCTGGACATTGCCTTTGATTCGCCTTTTCGGATCCAGGCTGCCATTATCTACGTACTCTACAAAGCGGCAGACGACAGTGGCCACACCTGTATGTCCAGCTTCGATTTGTGCATAGAGCTACGCGAAATTCTCGACACAGATACGGAAAAGGTGTCCAATGAAGCAATGGAGGACGCTCTTTACACGCTGGCCGCAATGGGAAACGTCATCGTCGATGAAGCGGGCGTATCCATTGCGTCTTATCGGCATATGGAGCGGTGGCTCCTGAAGTTCTTTCAGAGCCGCTGCACTGGCAATTATGCCGCCATTGCCTCTCCCGAAAAGGCGGAGCAGTTCATCGCCCGGTCGCAACACTTCCTTGGCTTTAAGTTTTCCGCTGACCAAAAGAACGTTATTTGCCGTATAGGGGCGGGCAAGAGCAGAGTTTACGCCCTCCTGGGCTATGCCGGTACGGGCAAGTCAACCATTTCAAGAGCAATTTTAGACTTTCTCTCGGAGAATTTTTGCCGGCGAGAGGACATTGTGTGCTGCGCTTTTACGGGCATGGCCGCGACCAGAATCAAGAAGCTTACCGGCTACCCGTCCTTCACCATCCACACTTTGCTCAAATATCAGGGGGACAACAACTTTGCCTTCAACAAGGACAACCGCCTGCCCTTCCGGGTTATCCTCCTTGACGAGGCCAGCATGGTCAATCTGCCCCTGTTTTACCGGTTGGCCCAAGCCATTGCGGACGATGCGCTTTTTTTGATGGTGGGAGATCCAGCGCAGCTTCCTCCCATTGGCGCCGGCAATGTTTTTTGCGATATCACGGCTTCCACGCAGTTCCCGAAGACGATCTTGACCGCAATCTTCAGGCAGGACGAGAATTCCGTGCTGGTCCACTTTGCGAACCAGATACGCAAGGGAGAGGTTCCTGATGGGTATGCTAAGGCCTATTCGGATTATCGCTTCATCCTCCAGGACATACCCAACTACTTCACCCTCAAAAAGGAAAAGCCGGAAGAGGAGCTAAGGAAACTCCGGGACGCCAACAACGAGAAGATCCGGGACAAGATCAAGGAGATTGCATCGGCGATGGTTGCTCAACTGTCCCATCCTGCGTGGGACTTCCAGGTGTTGACCCCAATGCGAAAAGGCATCCTGGGAGCCGAAACGCTCAATCCGGCCTTGCAGGGCATCTTCAACCCCTCCGGCAGGAATCCCGTGGAGGCATTTGGGATCACGCTCCGGGAGGGGGACAAGGTGGTGCATTTGCGGAATCAGGACATGGAGACTGTGTGGTATCACCCGCACATTCTGGAGGGTAACATACGCGACTACAGAAAGCAGCGTGTATTCAATGGTTCCGTTGGCCTTATTATGAAGATTGATCACGAAAATGAGGAGTTCTTCGTGCTCTATCCGGGTCAGCTCCTCGTTCGGTACGAGTTCGATCATATCCAGCATCTCATAGACCTGGCTTACTGCCTGACCGTCCACAAGGCGCAGGGCAGTCAATACAGGGTTGTGGCCCTGCCTCTGAGCAACAGCAGCTACATGATGCTCAACAACAAATGGTTCTACACTGCCCTTACCCGTGCCGAGAGCGTCGTCTTTCTGGTCGGGCAAATATTTGCCTTCAGGCGTGCCAGTACGAACATCGACACGACCAAGCGGGTCACATTTTTGAGCATTTAGCGCGGAGAAAGAGTCTTTGAAGATATACATCGCAACATCCTGGAAAAACGAAGAGCTGGCTAAAATCATTGCCAATCTTTTGCGGTATGATGGTCATGAGGTGGATTGCTTCTGCGATACCTCTACTGGCCGGTACTGCTTCCGCTGGACCGATCATTTCACGAGAATCGAGGATGCGAATGTCTTTTCTTTTTTGTCTCTGCCGGAAGCACGCCGGGCGTTTGAGGAGGACAAAAAGTACCTCGATTGGTGCGATGCGGTGGTGATGATCTATCCCTGCGGCAATTCCGCCCATCTCGAGGGCGGCTATGCGAAGGGATGCGGGAAGAAGCTCTATATTTGGGGAGCCTTTCCGCCCGGCTATTTTGAGAACATGTACGGTTTTGCTGATAACATCTTTGGCCCCGACGACCTCGATCAACTGCGGGACACGTTGCGGGGCGGGGAGGCCCGCCACAATCAAAGGGATAATAGGGGATATGGAAATCTTTCTGCTCGGTCTTGGTAGCGTTGTCGCCTTGGTGCTTGGCTGTGTTTGTTGGAACATGGACAACGAGGCCAATAGAGATAATTGAGAATATGCACACAAAGCGCGTTCAAGAGTCTAAGGCAACCGCCCGGCCCAACAAAGCATTGTCGTCTTGCAGCGGCTGCCAGGCAACGAGAAATCATCGAACAGGCCAACCTCACATACTACTGGTGCGGCCCGATGTTGTCTTGTGTGGCAGCGTCCTGGAGAACAGCAAATGTCAGATTCAAATTATCCATGATCACGGCATTACAGAGATCAGAATAGATTGCAATTAAACAGGCATGGCCCGTTTTGAACAGAAACAGCTTTCCCTTACCGCCTCCCCCTTCTGCTCGCCCGGATACAAACGGGCCGTCATCGCCAGAACCGCGTGCTGAAGGCGTGCAGCAGGCAACTGAGCAGCAAAAGCCGGAGCCGTTCGGGAAAGCACCACCCTGTCAAAAAAAATTGTGGTCGCAAGAAGCGCCTTTTACTCCCATTCCAAGATTCAAAAAAAAGAGAAGAGGCGCTGCTGCTCGCACAACGCCGAATGCAGGAGCATCGCCAAGGTCGCACCAAGGCACCAAGCCGCACAGGTATGTAAGGCATCCCCTTTGGGGGACATTCCTGTATGGCCCGTGCAAAAAGAGAGAATCGCAGCAGGAAGGACAGATAGAAATAACCAACATGCCGCCCTTTGCTCGCAGGCCAGAAAAGCCAGGTAAGAAACCGTCCGCAGAAGCCCTGCCGGAATCCGGGGCAAGCCAGGCGCTCGCCCCTCCTGAAGTGCCCGCAGCAGCTCCTGCAACGACCGTGGATTCTGTGCCGGAGCCGCCCCAAGAAACGGAAGTACGAAAGCTGGAAGGTGGGGCGCCATCCGAGGCTGAAGAAACCACCCCTGCTCCTGCAACGACCGTGGAGGCAGAGGCAGAGGGAGGGTCGAAGCGGAAAAGGAAGCGGAGAGAGAAGCAGGGGATAGACCAAACGCCATCTGAAGGTGGGGCGCCATCCGAGGCTGAAGAACCCACCCCTGCTCCTGCAACGACCGTGGATTCTGTGGAAGCGTCGCCCGACCAGGCTGCCCAGTCCACCCAGTCGGCCGGACGCGCCAGTTCTCTCTTCGGGCGGCTATGGCCCTTCTTGGGTCGGTCGTGGCTGTATGTCGTGCGGCTGCTACGCTCTTTCCTCACTCTGCTGCTGCAAAAAATTTCTCCGCAGGCCAGGAGGCGCATTTTGTACGCAGGCGTCATCTGTGGGGTTGCCGCCCTGCTTGCTCTGGGGGTCGTCATAGCCCGCGCCAAATATGTCGCCGGCAAGCCCGTAACGATGGAGGAACAGGCATTGCCAAAAACAGGAACCGTTTATGCGTACTCCACCACCAAGGCGGTGGCTCCGTTCACGATAACGGGACATCCGAGCAAGCATTGCCTCGTGAAGCTGGTCCGGGAGAGTACCGGGGAGCACGTCATGTCCGTGTTTATCACCGCCGGTGGCAACAATACGGTAAAGGCTCCCCTGGGCGACTATGTTGTCCGCTGTGCTATCGGATCCACATGGTACGGCCCGGAGCAAGCATTTGGACGTGACGGCACCTACATCCAAGGAAGCGAGCCGCTTGAATTTTGGATTGACAAGAAAAACCGCCACATGTGGGGCAACACCTTAGATGTTGGCTTGGCAGTCGAGAAAGGGTCTTCCGGCGGGCATACACAAATCTCTTGGAGAGAATTCAAACAATAAAGAAAGGAAAGACGTGAAGACAGAAAAGTTGATGGACCACTTGCAGGCGGTATCTGTTATTGCACGCGGGATGGCGGCGTGCGCCGGGTTTAACAATAATGTACAGCAATGTTGCGGTATCGCCGGTTATTTGCACGACATCGGCAAGGCAACTTCCATAGGCCATCAGGCGGAAAGCATGGAACGGCCAACGCATCACGAAATCGGGTGGGCCTACCTTGCCGGCTATCTGAGGCCCACCGCAATAAAGGAACTCATCCTTGACGCCGTGTACTGGCATCACGCCCAGGTTATGAGGGGAAGCCTCTTCTCCCTCCTGACCCAGGAATGCATCGAAGATAATCAAGACCATCGACGAAATCGCCTTCCAGACGAACCTCCTGGCCCTGAATGCCGCCGTGGAAGCAGCACGGGCCGGTGAGGCCGGCTCCGGGTTCGCCGTGGTAGCAGAAGAAGTGCGTAACCTTGCGATCCGGGCAGCAGACGCGGCGAAAAACACTTCGGGGTTGATTGCCGGTACGGTAGCAAAGGTACAGGATGGAGTGGAGATCCTGCGAATAACCAATGATGATTTTAGTGCAGTGGCAACCAGCGCAACAAAGGTGGCCAACCTGATCAACGAAATAGCTACCGCGTCAATCGAGCAAGCGCAGGGGATCGAACAGATAAACAAGGCGGTCGCGGATATGGATAAAGTTGTGCAGCAGAACGCCGCCAATGCGGAAGAGTCTGCCAGCGTCTCGGAGGAAATGAGCGCCCAGATTTACGCGATGACCAATATCGTGAGGTCTTTGGCCGCAATAATTGACGGTAGATCTTCCGCCAAGGAAGGCATGCCGTTAGCCGCGGCCAGGATGGTTTGAGCGAAATCGCAAGAGTAGCAAGCTACGATAACATCCCATGCTGAACTCTACTACGCCAACCAACCTCACAGGAGATAGTCCACATAAATTGCTTGACATGTATGATAGTTGCTGATAGATAGTCACGTACACAGTAAATACAACAACACAGAGGCGGAAAGCCGATGGTCATTGTATGTATCAACAATAAGGGCGGTGTTGGCAAAACCACAATTACAACAAATATCGCGCACGGCCTGGCGAATAGAGGGAAAAGGATACTCGTGATAGATCAGGACCCGCAGGCGAATACCACATCTATCCTTGCTCCCGAATCTCAAAGAACAAACACAATCCACAATCTCTACACAGAAAACGAATCCGTAGAGAAGTATATCCATCCGACGCCCTATGAGTCTCTCGATGTCATACCGAATGAAAACGCCACGGCTGCTATGGAGATTGAGCTATATCGCAGTGTGGCGTCCAGTTATCGTCTGTTGCGAGAAAAAACGAGAGACTATGCGATCAGCAACTACGATCATACGTTGATCGACTGCCCGCCCAATCTTGGGATATTCGTGATGATGGCCTTAGTCGCTGCCGACAGCGCGATCGTGCCCGTCGAAGCAGGCAGTAGATTCGCGATCGACGGCTTCATTGCAGCGTTTGAAGCGATTGAGATGACATCAAAAAAACTCAACCATAATCTCCAATTTTTGCGTGCGGTGATCAATAAAGTCGATATGCGTACATCCATATCGAAAACGTCCGTCGAGTATTTGCGTCGCCAGTTTTCCGATAAAATATTCAATACCACGATCCCTCTGAATACAGACGTCATGAAAGCGGAAATGAGCCGTCAAACGGTTTTGCGGCACGCCCCCCACAGCACCGGCGCCAAAAGGTTCCGGGCGCTGACCGAGGAATTGTTGGGGATAATCTCAAAAAATAATCTGTGAGGGAGGAAGCGGCGGTGCCATAGCTCCATAACAAGATGCACCGCGCCGCCGGTTTGGTTTCCATGAGCAAGAAGAAAAAGACCATGATGGATTTGATTGAGCAAATTGGGGACGATCCACGGTTCAGGAGTACCATGGAGGTCCTGCACAGTACATCGGGGCCATTTTCCGAGAATGCAAAAAAAACAGAAGAGGCACGCATAACAGACGAACAGACCAACAGACCGTCAGACCGTCAGACCGTCGGACCGTCAGACCAACAAACGGTCATACCGTCTGTTAGGCAGACCGTCAGACCAACAGACGGTATGACTGTCAGACCGTCAGACTATCAGACTATCAGACCGGCAGACCGGCAGACCAACATACTGTCAGACTGTCAGACCGTCAGACCGTCAGACCGTGTATCCGACAAGCAGGCTGCGCCTCAAGACGTTCTTACTCTTCCAATCAATCAAGCTTGCATACTCGAGTACCTGATAACCAAACCGCAGGAGGGATTTACTTGTTATAGGGAGATTCACGAAGCAACAAATATCACCATAAGCCCTGCTCGTGATGCCATTATGCGATTAACCCGCAAAGGCTTTATGCAAAAACTGACAACAATTCGAAAACCCGTCCAGGGGTTTTTATATTCTCTCAACAAATCGCTTTGTGATCATTTTATTCGCATAGGCGGATTAGAATACATAAAATCTCTACAACAGACTGTCAGACTGTCAGACCGTCAGACTGTCAGACTGGCAGACCATCAGACTGGCATACTGTCAGACCGTCAGACCGACAGACTAACAAACGGTCTGACAGCACATAGTAGTAGTAGTACTATTGAAATAAAAACTACAACTAAAGCGCCTCCAAAAAAAGACGCCCCCAACGATGATGCATTCGTACTTGTGGGCCCCGAAATGCTCTATTGGATCGAATCGGGCATGCAGGAGCGGCAGGCGCTCAAATGGTGCGATGAATTCGATGTCAAGCCCGTCGAGTTGAGACGGCAACTTGCGTATGCGCGATGGGACCTGGTGGAGAACAATAAAGAAAAGGACATTCGCACCAACGCCATCAGTTGGGTGTACGGATGCCTAAAAAAAACGGCCTGCTGCTACACACCGCCGGATAACTACCTTTCGCCGGCAGAGCGGCGGGCGAAAGAACTGAAGATAGCACGGGACAAAGAGGAACAGGCACAGCGGGAAATTAGGTCAATGGAAATAGAAGATAAATTTAGAAAAATAATGTCCGAACCCGAAGGACCAGAATACAAAGAATTGTACGATCAGCTATCCGATTTTGAAAAGAAATTAGTGAAGGGCAGCAAGATATTGGAAGCCACGCTCAGAGCAAAATATTTCGCATTGCAAAACAGCTAATTCTTCTTTCGTTTCGCAGTATAAATATTCTTTTTTCCCATGAAGTTCAGCAGGCCAGGCCGCGAGCAATCCAGGATTCTGGCTATGGCCGCCACAGGCACTTTCTTCTCCAGAAATGCAAGTATTTCCGGTTCCTTTCCGTCAAGTTTTGATTTACCCTTTGTACCCACGGGTCTCCCCAACTTTTTCCCTTGTGCTTTTAAAGCGGCCAAAGCTGCCTTTGTTCTTTGAGACACGAGATCTCGTTCCAGTTCGGCCAGCAGAGAAAAAATCGTTACCATAACCTTTGACGTTGTATCGTGTTCTCCTTGCAGGTCTATGTTCTGCTTGATGGAGATGATCCGGATATTTCTTTCTACCAAGCCGTTGACCAGGCCGATGACCTCCGGGATGGACCGGCCCAAGCGGGACAATTCGGAAATGATCAGCGTATCGCCAGGTTCAAGTTTTTCCATCAGCTCTTCGATACGCCGGTCCTTTGCCGTTTTCCGGGTTGAGACGGTAATCATGATGAATTCGCTAATTGCCATCTGGTTGCGGTGGGCGTATTCGAGGATTTCATGGCGTTGCTTGCTCACGTCCTGCTCATCCGTGGAAACGCGCACGTAGGCGATGACGCGTGGCGTATGCTGTGGATTCTTTTTATGTTCTTTGCCGTTGTTAGCCACTTAACCTACCCTACCTGACCATGCATCCAAGAATATCTTTGTCCGCACATATGCATCGCCACTCGTTGCAGAGGATGCATCGGCATCCAATGAATCAACCAAATCACTCAGCAAGGCAAGAACCTCGCTTGTAATGTCGAGAAGTTCCATGGTTTCTGCTGATCTCCGACCGGTATGGCAGATACGGTAGAGAGTATTCGCAGTTACCTTCGCCTTGGATTTCAAAGCCTCGACATCGTTGTTGTTTGTGGGCATCTATTTTTCCCTTTTTTTTTTTAATTATTGGATGTTCGCCAAAGTAATATCACCGAAACGCTCCAGAGACAATGTGAGTTTACTCCGCGCCGACATTTTCGCGGGGCGAGGCACTTATTGCTCCTCCACGGGTTCTTTGCACCGATCGCTCGTGCAATAGGCCATGTTGCCCATCACCGTTAACGTGTACCCATCCACAACAATCGACCCGAAGCGATCTCTTCCCAAGGTTTTTTCAGTGAAAACAATGTAGCCTGCCTCCTCCAGCTTTTTTGCCACCTTGCTTTTCGACTGGAGAAGACGGCCATCAAGGTTTGCGGCAAAAACTTTTTCAAGAAACAATAGCTCGCTCTTTTTCAAATTTCACGCCTCCTACTTGTGTTCCTACAGCGCATATGCGATCCGCTGGCTTTGCAGCGCGTACGCCTTAGCGATCTGTTCCTCCCTGCTGTTGAACAGGTCGTACTCGGCGATCTTGAGATCCTGCATCAGCCGCCGCTCGCTTGCCGCGTTATCCTCGATGGCGCCGTCTTCCAGGATGTGCCGTATCGCCAGCCCGTCATCCGCGTGCATGCTGAGGTGGCGGCAAATGAGGATCATCCGGTGACAGGCGATGGGATCCTTCTCGGCGCACATCATCGCCACGCGATATCTCTCCATGCCCTTCCTCAATCGCTCGATGCCCTGGGCGAACACCTCCGTTGCTGCCAGGCGCTCGTAAACTACCTTGCCGTTATCGTAGCAGGCGGGGTCTTTGCTGCGCGGCCCAAGCTCATCCCCCAGGTAAACGTAGTGGATGCGTTTTTCGTGAAGCACGTCTTTTATCGCTTCTCTGTTAAACTGTGAAGCGGCGATACTGTATGGAGTGGACCGAACATCCGCAACCGCCGTAATGCTGTGCGTTGACAGTAGATGCAGGAAGTGATCGACGGTATGGTTGGAATGGCCTATCGTCCATATTTCAGGCATTGCGTCTTCTCCCGTTTAATCCTCTTCTTCTGATCACTTTTGTGCCTTCCGGTGGTGCCGTCCAATTAAGACCTTTCCGGTAGCCAACTGCGTAGGAGTCGGTAGCAGACAGCAGGTCGCCGTGATCAACATCAAGACCAGAGCGAATCCATCTGGCCGCCACCTGCCCGTCTTTTACGCCCAGGACGAAACCATACCTGTATATCTCCTCGTATGTCATCCACTCCCATCCCGAAATTCGATCTTGTTGTCGCGAAAGACAAGGCCCTTGTATTTGCCGGGTGGATCTGTAATGCCGCAATGGGCATAAATGGTGAGCCATCCGATCTGCACGTACCACGTCTTGTATCTGCTCCAATTCCCTACTTTCCATCTCCAGAGATACCCAAGGGACCAGCCATTTCGCAGGCCGATTTCACCTATGCCGTTGTCCCACAACAACCAGGTGATCCAGGGATCGAAAACTTGAACCCGGCCGTCCGGATAAATGGTTTTGGAATAGCTTCTGTGAATTTGCATCTATCTCCTTTCTCTTTATATTTGTCGTGACATCATACCGGACAAGGAATCCCGTTCCGTCTGACTCCGTATGCAATACTCTCATAATTTCGGCATAAGCCGGCGATGGAGGGGAAACGGGCTATCGGAACCTGCAAAGGCTTTTCGTCTCCCGTGTCCATGAGCCTGCTTACGGCAACATCTGCGTCAAGCAGGGGAATGGTTTCCGAAGTGTTTAGCATAAGGACTAAGCACCCATCATCCGTCAGTTTTAAGTTTGACACGCACCTTTCACCTTCTCCACAAGCGAAAGACCTTGCTTCTTCGTGCGAAGAAAAACCTTTTGTTCGCACAGTTACTATATACCCATCCTCCCCGTTCCACACAGTAACCGCCTCATATTTTTCTGAACCTTTGCAATTTTCCATAACTTCCCTCCTCCGTTCTTTCTTTATCTATAGGTATTGCGGACCTATGGCCCTTCCGATTCCCAAAACGATAACACTTCATGTTTGACATAGACGATGACGCCGCCAATCCCTATCGGTGCAGGGTTGCCGGTACAGGCCCCGTCAAACCATGCTTCCGCTGATATGCCGCTCATCTTAGCCCCAAAACGCGAAACTCAACTCTCCAGACCCACTCATTGTTTTCCCATGAACCTGGATAGAGTTTTTGCCAAAGGGCGGCAAAATCTGTGTACGGCTTGCCTGTGTCGATTCCGGCGAACGGCCATCCCTCCTTCAGCACCTCATCGTGGGGATTGTCGCAATCCCGTATCCGTTCCGGGCGAACCGACAGGATCTCCAGGAGGATTCTGGCCGCCCATTCTGGCATGTCCTTGGACGGATACCATCCACTATCAATCACACCTTTAGCATCTTCGGCCTTGTACAAGACAGCGCAGCCTTTAGTGGGTTTCATGCCCCTGATCACATGTTGCCACTCTTCCTTGACAAAGACGATTTCGCCTGGCCGATATGGGGGGACGACACCTCCTCCGTTGGGATATGCAGTATTTGCAAAATCTTCCGTTACGCGCAATGGTCCCCAAAAGATCCATGTGCCATCAACATCGCACGGCGTAGCCTGCTCCCACTCATCTGGCCGATCATTTAAAAAATGAAGCCCCTTGAGACGTCGCGTCACTGTTTTGCGTCCGTCCATTAAAGATGAAATCATGCTTACCCCAAAACTCAAGCCCTTCAACCGGCCCCCACCTCCGTCATCATTTCAGAGATCCACCTCTTATGTTTTTCCTCGAAGTTCTCGATGAAGTCACGCGCAAACTCCAACGTTTTCTCCTGTTTGTCTAAGACATGGGAAAAGAATGCTGCTTTGTCCGCCGAAGTTCCGAGACCTTTACTCTCCATGAGCTTCGCGAGCTTTGCCCTCTGCTCGTTCGTCATCGGCGTTTTCTCCTGCATCGTAGCTGCTATCTGTACCTGCCGCTGGTCCTCTCCGCCGGCTTCATCCTCCTGGCGTCGAGCGTCTTTTCGGTGCATGTCCGTCGTCGGTGCTGCTTGCTCTGCTGCGGGCATTGCCGGAGGCACGATGTTGAGCATCCAATAATCCTTGAACTTGCCCTTGTCGTACTGAATTTTGACGGGCACTCGATTCAGGGTCATTTGCAATCCGGTGATCCTACCATAGATGTCCCGGAGGTTTTTCAGTGTTGTCCTGATCATCGCGGAGGACCGTTTCGACTTTGTATAGACGACAAACTGGCCGCCCAGGGACACGCGAGGAATCAGGATATGAAATGCACCTGTCAAAGCGCACTGCTTGTTTTCCAGGAACTCGCAGGGGCAAGTCTTCTGAATACGGTTCCCCGTCTTGAAGTCCCGATCGTATCCGATCCCCCCGCTACCTATACAGCGCAGGCTGCCGCCTCCCACGAAGCGCCGGTAGGCCTCCTGAAATACGGCGTCCACGTCTTCGTCGGGCAGCATGAAGTCGATCCGGCATGGGTTTTCGCCGTACACCGCCGCAACTTCCGGCGGTACGGTAAAATGCCTCCCGTCCCTGGGATGCTTGATTACACCAAGGACAGGTATTGATGCGATTCTTTGCCGCCCCTCGTTCATGTCCCCACCTCCTCAATCGCTAATGCAGACATCGACAACAAAATCTCCATGACTTGTCGTAAACGGAATGATGATGCTTGGTCCTGCCAAAACGTGGTGAATCGAGTGACCTTCTCCGGCCACAACGGTAGGAATGGCGGCTGAGATCGACAGTCCTATCCCTTCCAACTTTTTACGGGCTACGCCCGACACCATATTAGTAATTTCTCCCACGGCATCCTGGATTTCGCTGGTGATTGTGTCCGTCTGTTCCCCCAACAGATTTGACACGATATGAAGAATGCAGTTTTTCGAAAAAGTTAGCGCAAGCGAGCCTTTGGCCCCCCCGGTCATCCCAATTATTGCCGAAACATCTCCTTTGGAAACTTCGTCTTTCTTTAGATAGGGCTTTCCGGCAACCGGCTCAACAAAAGCCATTGTTTTTAGAACTTCGATTGTCGCTTCCAAAAAAGCGTTGATAAAACGGACGTCCATTCTTCCTCCTTTTTGGTTGCCAGTCTCTCCTGGCCGTCAAGCCTCACGATACCCGGCTTTCGGTTTCGCTGCCACTTCAGACCGGCCTCAATGCAGCGACTTGAGGTGTTCCGATCTCCCGGTCTGGTCTCCGGGGTCACGCGCATTGGCTCCGACAGGTAGTCTGCGCGGCGTTTGTTATCCTTATTTAGCTGGCACTTTACAGCATATTTATCGCACTGTCAAGTATAAATGTCATATTCGGATTAAATTATATTTATTTGGTTTGTTTTATATGACTATAATTGCTTACGTTAAGCGTATGACTTAAACAGTCGTTTATTATTGACAATCATACTCCAAAAGTTTGTCCGGCGGCATTGCATTTTCCCCGTCATCGCCAATAATGAAGTCGTCGGACTCCCGCAAATCAATGAAGTTATCTTTGCCTGGCGCTACCACAAAGTAAATATCCGTCCTTTCTGTTTTTAATGTAGTAGTCGCACTCCGCAGCGGTGATGAGATCGAAGTTGATTGCCTCATCTGGGAAGAACCGATAGCTGACCCGCCGCTTTCGGGGACGATATCCCTCGTACCTGGTGTAAACGTAATCCTCAGTATTGTATCGAACAACAAAGCTGCCCTTGGTCATGTAGTGGCCATCGTCTCCCTGCGCCTCCACGAGGTATATCCGACCCCAGGGGGGAGGACTTGCCGCCGGCGTGTTTCCGAGCCGCCACAAATCATCTTTATGGCTGAATCGGATAGGCATGAGCACGATGCGCGTGCCGAGACCTATAGTGGCCTGGTTGTTCTTACAGAAATCGCTCCAGGACGGTTTCCCGTCGGTAATCCACCGGCTCTGCTCAGAGTCGCGTATCAGCTCTATCTGTGCTTTTGAAAAGATCCCTTTGGTCAGATTGACACCCTTGAGACCATTCCCGAATATTGACGACCGTTCGATGAGGCCCTGGAGATAAATCAGCCCGTACATGTAATGCTTGTGCCTGTTGTTTAGGTCTTTTTCTGCCCAACGTGTCGGATACCCCTCGTTATCCCGGTGTTTAGCGATGATGTTTTCGTACTCGTTTTGGGTGGGAAACACGCGTTCTCGTATATGGACGTTCCCGTAAATCCGATAGAGATTGCCGCCGTTGCGCACCAGGAAATACGACTTCATATTTTCTGCATTCAGCACGGCGTTTTCCAGGGGATCGCCGTAGTCCTTGCTGTACCGCCTGACCTGGAAGACGCAGACGCTCTTTTCACGGTAAAGAAAAGTTTCGTAGTGCCGGGCAATCCATGCGTCAAACTCTTCGATGCGGGAAAAGTCGATGCCATCAAGCGAATCCGGATCCCAGGCTCCCATCTCTTCGTCCATGTAAAGAACCTCTTGAAACACTGACAGGGGCGTGTCGTCGGGAGCGTTCGACCCCGAGAGCAACTGAATGATCTCCTCCCCCTGCCCCATGTAGGTGCAGACTGCGTAAAGCAATTCCTGCTTTTTCTTCAAATCCTTCTGGATCGCTTCCACGGCTGCTTGGCACTGCCGCCGCATAACTTCCAATTCGTGCTTTTTGCGCTGAAGCTTGTCGTGGCTATCCCGCAATGCGGCTTTGCTGCCGCTGATGGTAATTGCCTCGCCGTTGATTACAACGCTTGTGATCTGGCCGGTTGTTTCATCATCTCCGGTTTTTTCAGGGAGAAACGAAGAAGACGGCAAATGGTGCTCGGAGCAGTCCGCCAGGGGGAGGTCGTGAATTTTCTTCTGGACCTTGCGCGTATCTGTGTGTGTCATCCCCGATACGGGAGACTTGACCTCAACAGCCTCTTCGACCTCGATGTAAACAGGAATCGTCGCCCCTGGCTTCGGCTCCATGACGTACCGTTCCAGTACCGAGTCGTACTTCCTGGAACACACCATATCGTCCGGCAGGTACTGCTCGGGGAAGAGTTCCGCAACAGCAAAAACCTTGATCGCCGTCTCGAGATCCGGCGCCTTGACGAGGAGCGATTTCCCGCCCCTGTTCCCGAAAAAATATCGGTTCATTTCTTATCACCCGCAATCAGCGCAACCCGCTGCATGAGGAGCATCTCCGCTTCCTTGACGCTGCACGGGTCCGTCTCCGGCAGGGTTTTGGAGTGGTCGCTGTATTTGATCTGGAACAGAAGCTCATTCATGGTGATTGAGGAATCGTCTGTGCCGGCGCGATAGTAAGCGCCGTTGTTCCTTTTTCTGACCGGCACGATCGTCTCATACCAACCGCATTTTGCCATCTTTGCCCTAAGATTCCTTCTGAAGTCTTCCGTGCCAAGCAAATCCGCGAAGAATTCATTTTCGTTGTCCCGGACCCGGTAGATTTCCAGGGGCTTGCCAAACTTGAGAGCTGCGTAGGCCGAGTTCTTGCGGTCCAGGTAACGCCCGTATGCCGTTATCATGTCGCCTATGGACAGATACGCCATTGCAGCGGAGCTTGCTGCCGACGCGGCTCCGAACAGCGCGGGCGCGAATTGCATCCCATAAAGAGCGGCATCGACGGTCAATAACGCGGCGCTTTCCACGCCGGCAAGATCGGTTTTCTTCCGTGCTTCCGCAGCCCTCAAGTCTGCAAATGCCTTCATGGACACAGCCCCGTCTTCTGCCATCTTCTTGTCGATGTCCGCCGCCGACGCCACCTCGTTCAGGGGCAGCGACTGGCCGGCGACGACGACGTATTTTTGCCCGGAGGCGCCACAACCCGCTACCATTGCCGCCATCACCGCCAGGAAGATGAGACTTGAAATGATCTTTCTCATTTTTGCCTCCCTATGATCAGGTCAACCTGTCGCTGGAGAAGCTTTTCCGCTTCCTTGACGCTGCATGGGTCCGTCTCCGGCAAAGCCTTTACTTTGTCGCCGTATTTTAGCTGGAGCATAAATTCCGATAGCGTCGCGGAAGAGTTCTGAGCATCGACATAGTAATAGGCGCCATTCCCTGGCTTCTGGATCGGGGCGACATTGATGGCCCATTGACACATTGCCGTTTTTTCCTTGAACTCCTTTCTAAAGGCTTCCGTACCGAGATAATTCGTGAAGAATCCGTACATGCCGTTTCTGTAGGAGTAAACCTCCAGTGGCTTGCTGAAAGTCAAGGTAGCGGAAGCGGCGTTTTTTTGGTTCAGATAGTCCAGATATATCTTTCTGTGTAAGCCGGTCATTCGATGGGGATCCCATCCCATGCGTTTTTTGGATGCAATAAATTCGGAATTCTCGGGATCGAGTCGTATTGTTTCAACGCGGGATGCCTCTACCCGTAGCGCCGCCGTGTTGGCGCCGAACGCCTCCATGGACACGGCCCCATCCTGCGCCATTCTCGCTTTGATATCCTCCGGGGCCGAAAGCTTGGTGGTGGTTATCTTGTGGCCATCGTAATTGAGATATTGCGGCACGACGCTTCCGGCACATCCCGCAACCATTGCCGCCGTAACAGCCATAAGAACCATCATCTTGTATCTTGCCATCTGTTTTTATTTCTCCTTTCTCATTGTTTGGTTGAGCTCTTGATATAGTGTGTCACAGTCGGACGCTAATTCGTTGAGCCTTTCTCTGACGTCCACGCGATCATCCGGCACCAACGGGATCATTGCTCGTATTTCCTCTCCATCCCGGTTCAGCCTGTGCAACAACGCATACTGATCATGGACAGTGGGGCGTGGGAAAAGCGTGCCCAGTACCTTGCGAATAACTGGCCCGAGCAAAAAATAAAGAGCAAAGGCCGAGCAAAGGCCGAGCAAAAAAGCGAAAAGCGGTGCAGTGATCGCCGTCATGAATATGCCTCCTTCTTCTCTCTTGTATCACCCATTATTTCCCCTCTTCCGTCCTATGCCGCAATCGCTTCTTGTTTGACGACTTCGTGAGCCAACATTCTGGCCCTCCGCCACGAGCCAAACCGTTTAACGTAGGTATCGGCACAAGGCTTGCCCCCTTGGATCTGGTTAAACCTTGCCGGGCTTATCCGATCAGAGTAACCTCTTAATACGGAGAGTAAGTACCAGTCGCTGTATCTCTGGGGCTGCCTGATCGTTTTTCCTTTGGTGTGACCGCCACGCGGCTTGCATACAGGGAGGTACTCGCTCCGAGGCCGGAAGTGCCGTTTCAAGTCAAACCGCTCGCATAACTGATCGAACCAGGAGGAAGTTATCCCGACAAACTCTGCCGTTGCGCGTCGCGAATAGCCCATTTTCGCAAATCCCTTAACGACATCCCGGAACGGTTCTTTGAATTCTTTCCTAACCTGGTGGACCTTTGTCATTAAAAATCGCCCTTCTTGCGATTATTCCCTTTCATAGTATTTATTGATCGCCTCACGAACATCTCGCAAGGCTATCAGTTCGTCTCTGCACTTTTGGAAATCCTCCTTTTGTGGTACACATGCTTGTCCTTTGCGTCCTGAACAAGCGGATGACACTGGTAGGCCAGGAGGCAAGAATCCGGGCATTTAACCTCCTCCGCCCATCTCAAACAGCCATGAACCGGCGGGAAGGTGCGCTTGACCCACTCGCCGTTTCTGTCGAAGAAGCAGATATGATCCACGACAGGCCGATTTTTCGGAGGCATCAAAATATCCATCTTACTCGTAACATCCTCCTAAATGGCGTATGTAATGATGTCCCGGCCCGAAGAAATGGCCAGAGGCCACCAGGCAGGGATGGTATTGCTGAGCATATCAGGACTGGGGTTTTCCATGTCCAGGCACTGCATGGCGTTGATGGCGCCCGCAAAAAACTCTGCTTGCGCCTCAAGGTACTTTCGGCCGCCTTGCTTGCCGTAAAGATGCCGGTGAGCCATATATCGCCTGATCCATTGCTTTTCGATCTTGTCCTTGATCGAAATCGTGCCATCTTGCTTTCGATATTGATTGTTACCTGATTTCATCTATCAAGCTGCCTTCCTGAACCTGCTGTCTTTCCAGGCCAAACCCATGACCGCCGCCAAGATTTTATCGTTACCCAACACCAGCATGGCTTTTCCGTGCTTTTCGATGGTTAGTTCGTACCCAGGGATAAAAGCTTCGGTTATATAGCCGTGATTGAAGTACATGCCGGTATTCACATGAGCGTGATACAAAAACTCACCCAAGGAAACATCATGCGCGTCTTTATCGGTAGCGTCCCGAGCATCGTATCGTCCGATTTGCAAGGCCTTTGGCGAAAAGACGTTCCAGTAGTTCGGAAACACCAACTCCTCGTTATCGACTCTTTCCAAGACAATCAGCTTGCCGTTCTTGCTTTTGATTTCCCACAAGCCGTCCGGCACGCAAACGCTTTCCGGCAGGGAATCGAGATCCTGTAAGTACAAATGCAAGCGGTGGCCGTCGGTGGCGCACAGGATGCCGTCCTGGGCGTGAATTTTCTGTTTGACGTATTCCCGAATATCCGGCGCCTTTGCCGCTGCCTTGCAAACCCAACACAGATTAGCAAAGTGTTCAGACAACAAGGGAATGGTTCTCGAATTTTCGATCACAATCTTCGTCATTCATCCCCCTCTGTGCCCTGCTTGGTTTCGGTCGTTTCTTCTTCTGTCGCCTCGGCCTCGGCAGCCACAGCCTCGTTATGGAGGTGGTTGCAGTGCCGGCAAATCCTCACTTCTTCAGAGGCCGGATACAGCCTTTCCGCCGGATAGTCCTTCCCGCAAAGCAGATAGACCCTCCCATCGCGTCGTTCCGAGACGAAGTGGCACCGCTTCCCCTTCTTTGTTCTTACTTTCTCCATATATTTCTTCTCCTTTCTTTGCTTTTAGTTTAAGCCGCAATCGCCAGTAGCGGTTTTGTGGCGAACAAGGAGCGGTTGACGTTTTTGTTGTAGTTCTGCACGCCTTCAAACTCCCTGATCACCGACTGAGTTTCTTCATCGCATTCTGCGTACCGTTTCTTGCCATAATCCATGGGCAACCAGCCTTTGGCGCGGCATGCGACGACATTGAAGCGCCGCAACAAGTCTTCGTCCTTGAACGTCAGGTGCATGGTGCCTTTTTTGTAGCAGGTGATGGTGAAAAACGTGCTGTCGATGTTTTTGCTTTGCTGCCTGCCCAGGGCGGCGGCCACGGCATCGACGATCGGGACGTAATTTATGTCCGCGCTGAAATAGGACATTACGATCTCAATGTCCCGCGTCACCTCTCCAATTCTCCAGGGGTCTGCCTTCCACCTATAGCCAGACGTGCAATAAGTGAAAGGCCCGTCTCCGTCGGTTCTCTGGTAACCGATGGGAATGATAATTTTTTTGTTCACCTTAAAGGCGTCGTTCGTTTTCCATCCATTAAAATAATGAATGTTTTCCTCGACAACCCCATCGCTGTAGCAATGGTCGATAGTGAATTTATCGAATATCTTGACCACTGCGTCAGTAAGCATGTCCTTGTATCCATTGATTAAATTCAAAATGAACTGGCGAATATTGTTCTCGGTAAAGTCCATCTTTTGCCGTTTTTGCAACTGGCTCTCGAACTCCTTTGCCTTGTCGGTGGTCATCCGGCTTCTGATCTCTTTGAGTTCAAGCGCCTGCCTCCAGTAGTCAACCCGGACGGACTGGATGAAATCGTTGACTTTGCTTTGGAGCAAGGATGTCAGGTCATCCCGCTTTCCAAACAATCGGGGCTTCGCCTCGCAGTTCAACCCGAGATATTTCCCGATCTTGTTGTAATTTTTGTAATAGGCAACAATCGTCTCGGTGCCTATGTCTATCGTTCTGTTGTAGGCGGCCACCAGATCCCTGATGTGATGCTTGGTCGCTACTTCCCAGTCCTGCTTTGCCGTTGAGGAGCATTCTTGTTCTTCATCGCTGATTCCGGCGAAAAGGTCCTCCTCAATATTCCGTTCTATCTTGATATAGACGAGTGCCACTTCAACACTGGTCTTACGTTCCGCGTCCAGAAATGCGTCCTGTATGAATTCTACTTCCGCATTCAGTTCATTGAGGCGTTTGGCCAGCTCTTTTCTCGTGTTGGTGTAGGGATTGCGGATTGTCTCCGCATTGAGCAGAAAGATGATCTCGCCGCGATACATAACATCTATCGCTTTGAGCAGGTGCAGGTCCCCCTGGTCAAAAGGCGGGTTGGCGATGATCAGGTCAAAATGATCGCGCCCTGAATACTGCAAGAAATCTGTGTCGATCAGGGTGACGGTCGGCTGCTGCTTTTCCAAGATCGCCTGCAATTTCGGATCGACCTCGATTGCCGAAAAAAGACAACTCTCAAACGGACGGTAAGGATACCGCCGATCGCAGTGTTCTTCTTCGATGCGATAGTCTTTCATCCTTTTGATTATCGTCCCGGCGCCCGCCGACGGCTCCAGGATGGTTTGCGGCCTGCCCTGGATTTTGGCGAGCATGCGGTCGATAAGCGGCTTCGGCGTTGGGTAAAAGGTTTCGTTATTCAGCATTATTATCCTCTCCATCCTCCAGCTCCGCCTCAACAAAATCGAAATAGAACCGGGGATGCTGCTGAAACAGCAGCGACCCTTGCATGTTGGTGGCCTTGCAGGTGACAATTACCAACGGCGCCATGAATCCATGCACGACGAAGTCCCGAGACAACTCCCGCGTGTCCCACACCCGGCCGTATATGGCCTCCAAGCCGGCACGCTCAAGAGGATTGGCGTTCATACTGGCCATCCACCGCATACGCACGGCGCCTTCATCCAACAGCAAGCTGTGTTCTTGTGGCATGTATTGCTCCTTTCTTGAAAAGCACCATGCCATGCTTTACAAAATATGTCAAGGATTATTTTTGACAAAACATATATTTTATATAAATTGCGACTTATTTAAGTATATGTTACCCGCCCTATAATCTCCAGATTCGTGAGTGTACGCAGTAGTAAATTTACCTTTAATATGCAATCGTAAAGTATATATGTAAACATACAACAATGATGGACATGGAGCCGAGAAGAAAAACACAGAGCCGTCCAACGAGATTCAAGACGGAAGTAATATGGATGATAGGGGGCCACAAAGAAATGAAAGGGGGAAACGGAATTGATCAAAGACGCCGATCTTGTCGAAGCCCAATTAAGCCACGAAGCAAGAATCGCTGCATATTTGCACAAGAGGGGCATATGCGTACACAACCATATCCTTGATCAGCGGCCTATCGTCTGTCTGGACTGCGGAAAACAGTGGCCCAATCGGGAAATCTACGAGGACGAGCGCAGGGAAAACAGGGCAACGTACTTTTGAGGAGAAAGAAGTCCATGGCGACCATCAAACAAATCAAGACAAAAGCCATCGCCCTGGTTATGGCGTTGGCAATGGCCATCTCCTCCATTCTGGCCCTGGTCGTATCGTCCATCGCCTACGGGGATTCGAGGAGGAGGATGCTGCCGGCTTATCCGATCTATGGCAACGGTCCCATAGAGATCAGGCTTTATACGGACTATTTCTGCCCTCCGTGTCGTGGGATGAAGCCCAATGTTGATCCTTTGTTGAGGGACCTTGTGCAGAGAAACAAAATCAAGCTGGCGCTAATCGACGTTCCCATGAGCAGGCAAAGCGCAGACTATGCCAAGGAATATCTCAACTGCCTGCATTACTACTCCCGCGATCTCGAGACGGCCATCACCCTTAAAACCCACTTCAATTATGCAGCGGAAAACGGTTTTCGCATAGAATCGTACCTTCACTCTGCGGGGATAGAGCACGACCAGCCCTTCAAGGATCTCCTCTCCACCGTACTGTCTTATTATAACGAGAAAATAAGGGAAGATCAGGTACGGGCAACACCCACATGCGTCATCTGTAATTATCCAGCAAGAGGGAGCAAAAGAAGCTATGTTGGCGGGAAACAGATTCTTGAGGCCTTGAAAGAAATCAGCCAGCGATAGCCGGCCTGCCAAGAAGACGCGCCTACTGCGTTGATGCACGACACGGGAAGCAAAACAGCTTTCCAAGCAAAAAGAGGAGAACAAGTGGCCAATCAAAAAATCTCAAGGATCGCTAATGTCGTCCTGCCGATCCTGGGCACAGGACTGATGATCTACTACGAGTCGTGCGAGACGACTTGCGCGAATCTTTCCGGCTCGTTTTTGGGCATAGACCTAAAGATCATTGGCATTGTATTCATGGCAGCATGGTTATTTCTCAACCTGATCGTCCTGCCGGAGGCGAAACGGAGCATCTCTCTTTTACGGACAACAATGCTGGCCGCCGCTCTGGGCGGGGAAGTCCTGCTGGTACGCTTCCAGATAGTCCACAACACCTTCTGCCCGTACTGCCTTGCTTTTCTGGCCTGCCTGGTTTTTCTGTTTGCCAGCAACGCGGCGGAAAGGCATATCAGTTGGCGTATTGCGGGAAGTGGATTTCTGGCCGGCGCAATCGCGTTTGCCCTTTGGTTTGAGGGAACCGCCGGTCCAATGCTGTTCCTGTTGGATTGACGCCCATTCCCGTTCAAACAAGGCTCCATGCCATGCTAAAAACGGAAATGTAACCGTTTGCGGCGGGATAGATGTAGAGTTACGGCGGGAAATGTAACCGTTTGCGGCGTAATTTTCGACCTTTATTTCGAGGTGCAATTCCCCATATCAAGAGCCGGTCCGATGCTGTTCCTGTTGGATTGTGACGAGTCTATTCCCCAGGCTGGAGGAAGCCCTTTTCGTTAGACCAGGCTAAAAGAAGCCCTTTTCGTTAGACCACTCACCGTCCCGCAGCCCCCCGGAGAGACCCCTCCTGCGTCGAGCGTGGACGCAGAGGTGCAATCTGACGTTCCTGCGTCGTGAGTGGACGCTGTACTGACCAGCAACAACCCTGGTTGATTCGCCCTCAACCTTGGTTGAGGCGTCGCGTCATACACCGTTATAAAAAAAATACGTCTCCACAAAAATATCTCAGCCAATGCCTCTTTTCGGGAAGTAATACAGAATAAAAGTAATACAACCGGACCAGGAAAGGAGCATGCATGATAAAAAAGGAAAGCACGGAAGGAATGCAGGTAAGGAATCGAGCGTGGAAATGGCACTATATAGTATGGGCGGCTCTCATGATCACGGCGTTTGCCTGGACGGGAACATGCGAGGCCAGGGCCAAGCATGTTTTTGAAATAGGCCCGGAACTGTCGTATATCCAGTACAAAGAACCAGACATCATGGACGAAAAGGGGCCGTCCATCGGCGTATCCGGGTCGTACGCGTATCACAATCAAATCATGGCCAGGATCGCCGGCAGATTCAGCTACAGCAGAGTGGACTACGACAGCCAGGATACCGGTTCGATCAGCGGCATCAATGATTATGGCTACGAGGTGCGTGGCCTGTTGGGGTATGATTTCACACCGAGCAAGACCTTCACCATTTCCCCTTTTGTGGGGGTCGGCTACCGATATCTGTGCGACGATGTATCCGGCAAGACCACCACTACCGGCCACATGGGTTACAAGCGCGAATCCAACTACTTCTACAGCCCCATCGGTATTGAGGCAGCCAAGAAGATCAGCAAAAAATGGTCGTGCGGTGCAAGCGCCGAGTACGATTTTTTTTGGACGGGCAAGCAGACAAGCTATCTGGGCAATGTCGTAAAGGGACTGGACAAATTGGAAAACGATCAGAAAGGCGGCTACGGGTGGCGGGCATCGCTGTTTGTGTCAAGGGCGACCAGGCGAGCCACCTACGCCCTGGAGCCATTCGTCCGGTATTGGAACATCGACAAGTCGGACGCCAAAGGCATCACGTACCGCCGCTATCAGACCGGGTGGGTCGGTTGGGAGCCGGAAAACAACTCGACGGAATATGGCTTGAAAATCAAGGTGATATTTGATTAAGGAGAAAAGCAATGGAAGAAACGCAAGAGACTCAAGAGATGGAAAAGACGGAAGAGACGACGATACTGTACGCCAAAACGAAGAAAGGGATGAGGCGCCACATTGTTCGCACACGAGACGGTAACGGACAAGCCGTGATGTACTGCGGAAAACTGTACAACGAGGAACGGCTTTATCAAGCGAGTGATACCGTGCGAGTATGCAGACCTTGCGAAAGGGAGTTCAACGCAGAAGCCGCAGGGAAAGCCGAGGAGACTGAAGGTGAGCAGGTGAAATCTGAGCAGGAGGATGCCGAGAAGGAGCAGGCGCAACAATAGCCATAGTCCGATGCAATAGTATTCCCCGCCTTAGCGGGGGTTGAAAAAGGCGCCCGTACCCCAGGCACTCACTTACTTCCGGTTCCCTTCCCCGCCGTAGCGGGGGTAGAAAGTAGTTATCCAGGTCAATCAGCCGGCCTCGAAGACAGTTCCCTTCCCCGCCGTAGCGGGGGTAGAAAGTTCCTCCTGCGCCCTCTGTTTGGCCTTTTCGGCCGTTCCATTCCCCGCCTTAGCGGGGGTAGAAAGATGCGGTACATAGGGCAAGTCTCAAAAACGCACAAAAAAACCCCTGCCAGCAATGTGGCAGGGGTTTAGTGCTTTCAAGAAGGCCGGGCAGCGGCGGCAACCTGCTGCCGCACAAAGCCCTCAATATCCTTTTTGTCGGTCACGGCGTTGTCAACCGCCCAGGTCGTCGCCAACCTGATCAGCCGGCCAACCTCCGGGCCGGGTTTCAGCCCCGTAACCTCCATGACCGTGTTGCCGTCGATGACGCTGACGTTGCCGCCGGCAACCGCCTTCCCCCAGGTTTCTCGAATATCCTCCGCCCTGCTGATGCGGGCGTTGAACATCTCGGTTGCCTGGAGGTCACACCCACGGGCCTCCTCGTCGGCCTTGGCAACAGCCGTAAGGAGATCCCAATGGGGACTCAGCGCCAGCTTTGCTACCTTGCTGGCCTTCATCTCCATAATGAGATGAAACGCCATGTGGTGCCCGATGGCAAAGCCAATAGCCTCGCGTTCCTTGTTGCTCAACTTGAGCCGCGAGGCAATTCCCCCGAACATCTCCACTCCCACGGTATCGTGGTCGTAGAACGTGGGGGAACCGGTCTTGCTGGTCCCCAACGTGGCGCCCTTCCCGATGTCGTGAAACAGGATCGCCATGTTGACGATCGGGTCGGAGCCGTCATACGCCTTCAGTGCCTCGATTGCATGCCCGAAGACGTTGCCCCCTGCCTCGGGGTGGTGCCGTAGGTCGTGATACAGACCTTTCAGCGCCGCCACCTCGGGCAGGATGATGTCCAGCAACCCCGTCCGCTCCAGTAGCTCAATGTACTGAGCGAACAGGCGGCCAGACAGGGCGGCGGCCTTGAACAGCTCCTCTCGGACCCTTTCAACCGCCAGGTTGCTGATCCGCGAGGCGTACTGCCTGATCGCCGCCTCAGTTTCTTCTTCGAGGACAAACCCAAAGCGTGCCGCGAACCTCACGGCCCGGAGCATCCGCAGATAGTCCTCGCTGAATCGGTCCGAAGGCGATCCGACGGTGCGGATTACCCCGGACTCCAAGTCCGCCCTGCCCCCAACGAAATCGACGATCTCGCCGGCGGCATTCATCCCCAGAGCATTGATTGTGAAATCACGCCTGGAGACGTCTTCCTTTAAGGAAGAAGCTACCTGAATGGACTCGGGGCGACGACCGTCCTTGTAGTCGCCATCCGTCCTGAACTGGGCCACCTCGAAGTGATGGCCCTCCGCTGCGATTACGACAATGCCAAAGTCTTTCGACTTGCCAATGTCGTAACATCGCCACAAATCCCCAATCACCTGCATCGGCATGTTTGTGGCGATGTCCACGTCCTTCGGATCCATCCCGAGGACGTGGTCCCGCACGGCGCCTCCGACAATGAAGGCTTTGTATCTGTAGTGGGAAATCTTTTTAATGATATCCAACGCCACTTCGAGAGCAGCCTTTTTCATGAGGCGCCTCCTTTCCTGCCGTGCCTGCCATTGCTGGTTCAGGAGCTTACCGGCAAATATCCAAAAAAAAGGCCGCCCGGCCCCTCGTGCGATGCGCTGGAATCCCTCTTGTGAGGGTCAGGCGGTGCGACGGGTGGGGGCGGACGGCCTTTGGATTACTTGGAGAGGCTCTTGCGGGCTTTCTCCAAGTTGATTACGTGGCCCTTCCGGGTCACGTAGAGCTTGAATTTCAGGCCCGCGAAGGGTCTGAATTTTAAATTCTTCATCTTTTCCTCCTTGCCATGCCTGCCCTTACAGGTTCAGGAACTTACAGGCTTTGAGTTTAGCGGTGACGGCTTGCCAGGCCCTCGGGAGCTTCCCCCAAGTATTACTTGCCCGTAAGGAGGGCAATGACCCCCCTTGCGGGGCTTTCTTTTTTAGGGCATCATCGCCGCAATCGCGGTGAGAGTGATACCCCAGGTGACCATGAGACCGATGAGGTATTTCATGGCAACCTCCTTTTGCCGTGCCTGCCTCCGACGGAGGGTCAGGACTTACCGGCATATCGTCATCCCGTGCCCACCCCCGAAGAGGGTCAGGTCTTACCGGAACGACATATCCTTAGCCGCGCCTGCTCCCGGAGGGAGGTCAGGTCTTACCGGCTTATCCTTAGCCATGCCTGCCCCCGATGGAGGTCAGGACTTACCGGCTTATCCTGCATTCCGCGCCTGCCCCCAGAGAGGGTTCAGGTCTTACCGGAACGAAAAAAGGCGCAAGTCATCCATTGGCATTTCTGCTGCAATGGCGACTTGCGCCCTGTTCGGCGAACCTACGAAAATAACTAACTGCTTATATAGTACTTCCCGGAAAGAGAGAGACGAGGGGAAAATTCTTTGACTCAAAATTATTTTTCGATCTGCCCCGACCGGGAAGTAATACAGGGGAAAGACGAAGGAGAATTCATGTCCCGAAGCAACAGCGTGCCTCTTGTACATCCCAAAGAGAAGCTATATTTCCGGATATCTTTGGCAATCACCATATTTGTCTATCTGATCCTGGCGATCACGGTTACGGGGCTGATCTATATCGCTGTGGCCGCCTGCATATCGTTGCTGCTGCGTGGCTTGTATGTCGGCAGTATTCGAGCAAACGGCATCCGTGTCTCTGAAAAGCAATTCCCGGAGGTCTATCGCATAGCTGCCGACCTTGCGGAGAGAATGGGAATACATCCCGTTCCCGCAATATATGTCCTGCAAGCGGGGGGAGTCCTCAACGCCCTGGCTACCAAGCTGGTCGGCGTAAATTACGTGGTCATCTATTCTGACGTGGTGGAGCTGGCCTACGATCAGGGCGAAAAAGAGCTGGCCTTCGTAATATGCCACGAACTCGCGCACATAAAGCGGCGTCATGTAGTTTGGCACATGCTATTTGCGCCGGCCATGCTGCTCATGGCTTCGTCCTATACGAGGGCCTGCGAGTACACCTGTGACCGATACGGCGCCCACTACTGCCCGGAAGGGGCCATTGGGGGCTTGATTGTTTTGGCCGCCGGCAAAAAGCTGTATCATAATGTCAACGCCTTTGAGTTGGGCAATCAGGTCAATACCGAAACGGGCTTTTGGGTGTCGATGGCGGAAACATTATCGTCACACCCGACATTGCCCAAAAGGCTGACCGCCCTGGGCCTTGAGTTATCCTCGTCAACTCCCGCGAAAAGAACAGGTACAGACGATGCAAGATCGTAATACATTCCCCCATCCAAAAGAAACGGCATTGCAGTTCATCAAGTCCCGCCGGAAGATTCTCGTCGCGGCGGCCCTGATAACCCTGACCATGTATCTGATGCTGGAGTTTGTGTCGGCGCGATACATCGTCGCCTTCACGCGGGACAATCATTATTGTCTGCCCTATTCCGTATGGCTGATTGACAAGACTAAGCGTCCTGGCCGGGGGGACTTCGCCTGTTTCGTGGGTCGTGGCATCCCTGGTTTCGCTGACGGCATAAAGTGGGTGAAAATCCTATCCGGCATGCCCGGAGACAAGATCGAAACCCACACGTATCCCGTGTCCGAGCGCGATTCTCACCGTAGCGTAATCGAGGTCAATGGCATGCCGATCCAAATGCGCCTCCAAGGCATTGTCTATCTCAACGATCTGGAATTCACGGTGTACGAGAAGGACACCAGGGGCCGTCCGCTACCTATGATTGCCGCTCAGGCCATCCCGCCGGGCAAGTATTATGTCCATGCCACTGCACCGCGATCCTTTGATTCACGTTACTGGGGACTGATAAATGAAGAAACTCTGGTTGGCAAAGCGACGCCACTTTATTGAGTGTTACTGGAAGTTTCTATACGGCCTTTTTCTGACGATGGTGTTCTGGGCGGGGCTGGTGTTCTTCATGTTCTTATTCGGACACCTGCCGGCGGAAGGCGCGGAGTACGATTTCAGTAGCATACCCACCGCGCCGTCGCAGGAAATGCTGGACCGGGCGCGGAAAGCCGTAACCGAGTTTCAGGAGGCAGCGACCAAAGAGGAGGTGGGCGATCTGCGCCAGGACATCCTGAACGCGCACAGCGTTGACGCCGAACGCCAGGATGCAGCCAGCAGCTCCAGAGTCGGCGCCGTACGCGGTGGCGATGCAACCCCGCCTTCCCAGAGTTCGGTCGCCCAGAATAGCGACACACGTATGTCGCATGAATCCGAAACTGCGGCCCCTGCCCTTCCCAAGCGGATTCATTTCTTCGTGTCGTTCTCCATGCCCATAAGTTCCCTGTCTCGATCTTTGCTTGAGGTCATGGAACTCAGAAAGCAAGGTCTTGACGCGGTGCTGGTTCTGCGGGGCTTCGTTGACAATAACATCAAGGCCACCATTGCCGCTTATGGAAAGCTGATAAAGGAAGCCGATGTGGCCGGCATGGATCTCCCGATAAACATAGATCCGCCCTTATACGAGAAGTATTCTGTAAATGCTGTTCCTGTCATGATTGCCGAATACGATAGCGGAACCGGCAGGATCACGGGCGACATAGGGATCCCCTATTCCCTGTCCAGACTGGAGCGGGAGATGGGTGATCACGGCAAGATCGGCCACACCTACCCCGTCCAGGAAGAAAGCCTCTTGGATGTAATTGCCCGCAAGCAGCCTCTTATCGAGCAGCGATTGCGGCAGAGGATAGAGACGCTGAAAAAGGAGATGTATGTGTTGAAGAAACATGACGGCCATTATCAAAAGGTAGCTGAAAATCGCGTGTACCACATTGACCCGACCTGGGAGGCCCCAGAGGACATCCTCGATCACGAAGGAAACGTGGTCGTGGCCAAGGGGTCCCGGTACAATCCGGCGGACTATGTGCAGCTTGGCAGCCACATAATCATAGACGGCAACGACCCCGCGCAGGTGAGGATGGCCCTGTCGGGCGGATACCGCACAATGATGATCATCAGCGGCGATCTGAGCAAGCTGATCACGAAACACCGGAAGCGGTTCTGGTTTGCGCCTGACGAGGTGCTGGACAAATTTCGGATACAGCGCGTGCCGGCGATAATAGAGCAGGAGGGAAAGCTTGTCCGTATCACCGAAAAGAAGCCTGATTGAGAACATTCTTGCAGCATCAATGACGTTTCTGCTGCTGGCGCTGATTGTGGTGTCGCCGGCAAATGCAGACGCGCCTCGTTGTGAAAACAATTTCCCTGATCTGGTCAGCGACATCAACTGGAAAACGGTGTTTCCCTTCCGGTTAGGTGGGCACGTCATCATGAATTACGGGGATATGAAGGACAACAACGTAACCGAGAATCCTGATGACTTTAACCCGAGTTCCATTATCTGTTTTTGTGAAGACACTGCGCTTGGTTATGACCGCCTGGGATCATACATATCGTTCTGGGAGCCGGCCCGAGTAATCGAGGTAGTGCGGCAACCCAACTGTTTTCCGTTTCTGTTCGGCATGGATTTTGGGGACGCCCTGAATATGTTTGGCGCTTTCGGCACTCCCGGACAGGGCAATTCACCCAACACGGTGGAAAAGGCCTTCTACAACGTTCATTATTACACCTTCCCCGTAATGGCCGTCATGGATCTGATCGTAGGGGCGGAGTGGTGTACGGACTGGTATCAGGATATTGATTTGATGTACTTCTCGGAGGTGGATCCCACCTGGAACAACGACGAGCTGTCCATCTTTACCAATCCGGAAGCCATCGCATTCGGCAATCCCATTGCTCAGTCTTTGTGCTCTGTGGATTGCCTGGCGGCCACCGCCGGATTTCCGCTTAACGCTCTGTTTTGGTGTGCCGGCTGTTGGGGCAGCATGTATCCGTTCACCGGCAATACCGGCACGGTCGGCTCCCCGGTTCGCACCACGTCCCTGCTCATGGCGCGTCTGCTTTCCCGGCTTGCCCGCCTGCCCATTCCCCCTGCCGTGGAATACGACACCAGCTCGTCCACGGCCAAATGCGGTGGCCATGTCCGGCCTATCCTGAAAAAGAGCCAATACAAATTTCAAACGCTTTTTCCCATACCGCAAACAGAATGGTCCCACTCCCTCGGCAGCTCTACTTTTGCCTGGGGTGAACACCGGAATATACCCGCAACAGGCGAGCACCAGATATACATGATGTGGAGGAAGCGGAATTGCTGTCTGAAGCTGCTGTAAGAATCGTTGCTCGCTTCCTGCTCGTTGTTTATCTCCTGTTCAGCGTTGACGCTCATGTCTGGGCGGAAGACTTCTCGTCTGCGTTAAACGCGGGCAGTTCCCTGGGACAATCGTCTGTCGGCGCTTTTAATCCCCAGAATCTTACCCAGACCTTGCAGAACCGGGGGATTGATACGTCGGCCAGCAGCATAACGCCCCAAATCGACCAGGGGCAGGCCAGCAGGGGCCAATACGAAAATTACTACTCGAATCCCGGCGGTATGACGGGAGCTACGTCTGAAATAGGCGATTTCGTTAACAACTCCTATCAAACGAGGACGGTTTACGACTTGTCTCACGATCCTGCTTTCGGCAACAAATGTCTGGCAACGGACGTCGAAGGCAACTGTACTATGTGGAGCAGTTCAGACAGCACCATCAAGAATGTCTATCCGGATTGCGAAGAGGTGAAGATACCGATCTATGATGATCCTCCCACGGAGTCCTATTGTACGGGCACGCGCAACCTGGATATGGTTGACTGCACGGTTAGGACCTATTCGCGCATTGAAACGGAAACCATTGACACCCCATGCGAGGAAGCTATCATCGACTACAGGCCTGGTCAGATATATGCCGTCTGCAAGGACTATTATGATTACTGGAAGCAGTATATGGGAACCGACTCCTTCCGAGACGACTGCTATTGTCCCAACAATCCAAATGGATACGGCTGCGGTGACTACGTGTCAGACTTTATCCTGGATGCCCCGCCGGAAGGCGCCGATTACCTGGGAAGGCGGTTATCCACTTCCTTTAACACCTGTACGGAAGCGGAAGGATGGGACTATGGGAATTGGAATGTTTACGATTGGTACAGAAAATATCGTAACAGCGTAGTCGAAAGGATGTATCTCGATCACGATTCCCCGTGCGGAGACATGAGCCAGTTTTCGGCATGCACGTTAAACCGTCTCGAGCAATGCGATTCCGCCGGCGACAACTGTGTCGTCCGCATTGAGGATGCCGTTTCTACCGGAGCTTCTATCGTCCCGCCGGCAGCCCAGTTGTGCAGTTCCTTTTCCGGGTCCCTCGAAAACTACACAATGTGCATGGATAACAATCTCGTCCTTAACGATCACACCCTGACAACAACTAAAGAGGAGTCAACCTCCGGCGGCCTGGTCCGCCATTACGGAGGCCCGGACATTCCCACTTCCCAATGGTATCAAAACGGTTGGTACGTAAAGAGCCAATTTGCATGCACGGCGCCAACGGACAACTGCCAGTCGCTTAGGGACCAGGGATGCACACTATATGCTCAAACCTGTGCTGATCCCAATGATCCCTATTGCCAGTCCGTCAATTACACATACCGATGCGGGGGTACGGGCGGCATAGTGGGTTACGATGTAGCCGTGGTCTGCGACGGCAACATCCGTTGCATGGGCAGCGAATGCAAGGAGACGAGCTATGATGCCAACAAGGATTTCAGCAAGATGGCCCAGGTGGCCGAGATCATGAACGCCCTTCGCATGGACAGCACGGACGTGGAGATTTTTCCAGGCAATCCTCAGTCGTGCCAGGTGGGTCCCATCTACTGCTGCAACGCGAACACGGGTGGAGTTTCCATGTTCCAATATGCGATGGCGATGAAATCGGCTTACACCCTGTATTCCACTATGACCACGGGCATAACAGGGGCATCTGGAACGGCGGCGGCAATGGCAGAGTCAGTTACCACGACATTCAACCTCTTGGGACAAAATGTTGGATTGGCAACGGTAGCAACGGAAAAACTATCAACAGGCGTCACTATGACCACATTGACATCTGAGTTGGGGGCAACTGGGGTACTAACCGAAACCTCAGCAGCAGGCGCAACAACCGCCTCAATAGCGCCTTATTCCATAGCACAACCATTGATGTACCAATTAGCGACAGCGGCCTCGGTCGTCGGAGTGATAATTTCCGCTTATGTCATCGCCACCACCGTTTATCAAATGGTCTTTGCCTGTACCGAAGAAGACATGGTTACATCAATATCTCTGGGATTTGCCCTGTGTCATCTGGTAGGCGAATTGAAGACCGGCGATTTCCTGGGGATGAAGCTGAAAAGCCGCAATGTTTATTGTTGCTTCAACTCCATTCTTGCCCGTCTTGTCCATGAGCAAGGCCGGCCACAGGTCAATCGTGGGTGGGGCTCGGCGGAACAGCCTGATTGCGCGGGGTTCTCCATTGGGGAATTCGCTGCCTTGGATTTCTCGCAAATGAATTTAGCGGAGTACATGCAGTACGTTCAGGCAAAATCGAACATATCCCCCGCCGAGATGGAGGCCATCAAGGAGCGGGCGATAACGTCGGCAGGCGCCGGAAGTCCTCCCCCATAAGGATCACGCCGGGGACGATCCCGCAATGCGCGGCATTTCAACTTCGACCATCAACGGACTTACATCATGGGTAATGCCCCGGTAAAGTTCGCCGTATGTCCGCAGGTAGAAGTGGCGCTTCGGCAACTGAAGCACCTTTGACGCCAATATCTGCTTTTCTTCAGTTTCACGCAGGGATATGCCGCCTCCGAGGGACAGGATGGATTGAAACTTCTTCTTTGTAGGAGACGAATCCTCCATGTATTGCGCCGTGGCGGGATGATTGACGAGCATATACATCCAGGTGTTGATGTTGTCGATGATGCTGGTTGTAACCTCCAGGCCGACTTCCTCTTCCATTTGTGATATGCTCTGCGTATAGAAGTGAATCCAAACATTGGCGCCACCGCCCTTGTTGAATAGCTCTTGCACACCCCGGTACAGGATGTTGTGGCCTTCGTCCAAGTGCAAACACAACGGAGGCTTGAGCTTCCGTCCGGAGGCGAATACGCGCCCGACCATGCTCTTGATCATCGACAGCAAAACCCGCCCGATAATGTGGGCCGTGCGATCAGTCAGCATGGAGCCGGTATTGCAGAATAGGATCACACCCTCGCCGGATTCTATGCGTCTTACGAATTCGTTATATTCGGCCTTGCCAATGATTTTCCCCGTCGTGCCCGAAGTCAGGGCTGATAGCGTGGTTCTGAGCGAAGACGACACTTTGGCGAAAAAGTCCTGGGGCGACGACAATATCTGCTCCATGCTTGCCACCAAGTCCTCGCTGCCCGGAAGGGATGCGATTGATTCCTTGAATTTCGTCAGCGTATGCCAAGATGAGTATTGCTTTACCTTGAGGAAGTTTATGGACATCGGTTCATTTTTTCCCTCCACTTCGTTCTTGACCCGCTGCTTGAGGGCGAATCCTGCTATGACGGCGTGTGACACCTCCTGCGCAACGGCAATGAAGTAGTCTTCTTTTGCCTTTATCCCGGAGATGATGTGGTTAACCAGTTCCTCCTCCATATAATAATATGCCAGGGGATCGAGCATGATAGAGCTGTCCGGAAAAATCGGATTCAGCATCATGACCTCCCTGAGCCTTCCGCATTCGGCAGCAGCCTGGCATACCCTGCCCAGTAGCTCGGGATCGCCCTTTGGATCAATGATGACTACGTTACAGCCCTTCTTGATGTCTTGCTCGACGATATTCTCCATCAGCTTGGACTTGCCGATCCGCGTGGTGCCAAAACAGCCGAAATGGCCGCTACGTTCGGAATCCTGGATAAAGATTTCTCGTTCCTTGTTGAGATCCCGTAGATTTACCCCCCATCCTAAGCGGGTTATCTGGCTGTGATGCTTGCTCACCGAGCACCTGTCATTGATTTGAAGCAATTCAGATAGATCGTCCATACATTCCTCCATGCTCGTATATTACTTCCCCTGCCATGATTTTCGTCATTTTCCCCTTTCCGGGAAGTATTATATAGGCAGTTAGTTATTTTCGTAGGGTAACCGAAAAGGGCGCAAGACGCCATTGATGCAGAAATGCCAATGGATGTTTTGCGCCTTTTTTTCGTTTCGGCAAGTCCTGACCCTCTCCGGGGGCAGGCACGGAACGTAGGTTCAGCCTGTAAGCTCCTGACCCGTAAGGGCAGGCATGGCAAAGGAGGAAAAATGACGGAAAGGAGGAACGGCGGGTTGTTGGGAATGATTAACCGGCTGTGGCAGAAGATGTCACGGCCCAAACCCCGGCAACAGCGCCGGGCAAAAGAACGCATTTCCGATCATGAGGTCGAGGAGGCCCGAAGGGTCAACCTCGCCCACCTGATCGAAAGCCTCGGCTACAAGCCGAGGTGGTTCAGCGCGGAGAAGGCGATGTTTTCCTCGCCGCTCCGGGTTGAAAAAACGCCGTCGTTCACCGTCTCGTACTACAAGGGACGGTGGGGTTGGAAAGATTGGGGAACCGGAGATTCCGGTGACGCAATCTCTTTCGCCCAGGCTTACTACGGCCTCAGCTTCATCGAGGCCGTCAGGAAGCTCAACGGCGGATTTTCGTTCAACGTCCCGTCGTCCGCCCCGGCGCCATCGGCCCGGTCCGAGTACGACGAGGACAAGATCAAGTTCGTGCGGAAGCTGCACAGTGACCGCACGGCCCTGATGTCCGAGAAGGAGCGCCGAATCATACGGCTCTACTTCGAGGACAAGGAAGTGACTCTTTATCCCGAAATGGCGGTGGTCATGTACCACTCCTTTAAAGATAAAAAGTCATTCGTCGCCATCCCGATGCCCCACGCCCGCTGCATTAAGGGTTTGGAATGTCGGGAGATCGGCGGCACGGACCGGAAGACTTTAGGCAACAAGACCCTGTGGTATTTGGGTCGAAAGTCTTCACGAGTGCTGGTCACGGAGTCGATCCTTGACGCCCTGGCCGGCGAGATCGTCCTTTCCGATGATACCCTATCGCTGTTGTCAATCAACGGCGTCGGAAACGTCGGGAAGCTGGACGGCGTCCTGGCGAAGTTGAGGCCCAAAGAGGTACTCCTCGCCCTGGACAACGACAATCCGGGCCGTGAGGCCCAGGCAACGGCTGTGCAGATAGCGTCGCGCTACGCGGACAGAGTGATCGAAGTTGATCACCATATCCGTGCAGGCGTAAAGGATCTGCACAAGCTGTTACTGCCGGCGCGACAGGCAAAATCTGTCGCAAAGGCGGAATAAGGGGGCGTAGTGGAACCAATACTCCCCCCCTACGAGGCCGAATGGGGCGTCCGAACCGAAGGCCATAATGCTTCGGGCGTCCTGAAAGACACGGCGATGTTCCTGACCTCTTATGGGGAGGGAATATTCGTCGGGAGCCTCAATGATGGCTGCGGAAAGCGCCGCACAAACCTCATTAAGGCAAAAGACCATCGGGAGCACATAATAAGATACCTGGAGGCCAGGAGAAATCTCGGCTATCAGGTCACCGAAATATGGACTCTCGGAAAAGGATGGCAAGCCCATCCTGCCACAATGCCAGTGGAGGTCCCGCAAGTCAGGCGGGTCAGGCTGTCCACGACATTGAGGTGGTGGCAGGAGCAAGGCCCCGAGTGGTTCTAAGCCGGGGCGAGGCGTCCTGCCACCTCCGTAAAATCCGATAACTCCCCTCTCTGCAACCTGGGCGTGTACCTGCGGGACACTTTAGCATCCCGCATGGGGATGTGCTCACAGTTGCGGAACCGGGGTCTCAAGCCAGGCAAGACCTGAACCTCGCAAGGGCAGGCATGGCAAAGGAGAAAGGGATGAAAATCACCTGGTTTTTTGATGTCGTTTTGGCAGGCGGGCAGAAGGTCCGCCGCGTGGTTGTAGAGGACAAGGAGGGGCGGAAGCACCTCCTGGATATACCCCTGTATCCCCTTCGCAAGGGGGAGAGGGGGGTTCTCCTCAAAAGAGGGGCAAAGTTAGTGCCCGCCGCCGCCGCCGAGGCGGCGGTCAAACGAATCATTCCGTGGGAAGAAGGAGGAAACCTCGTAATAACGAGGTAAACTTCCTCTTCCCCGTTCCTATCCCCGCAAGGGGGGTCTATTGCCCTCCTTACGGGCACGTAATACTTGGGGGAAGCTCCCGAGGGCCTGGCGAGCCGTCACCGCTATTTCTCAAGCCTGTAAGCCCTGAACCGAATGGCAGGCATGGCAAGGAGGAAAAGATGGAAGAAAGCATAAATAAGCTGTTCGGGGGTCTCAAGGCCCCCGATACAGTAACCATGAATGTCCGGGAAGATACTGCCGGACATCCGATGATCCCCAGACAGAAGCCGTATCGGTTCCGTCAGGAGCCGATGTCCGACTTTCTCGGGTGGTTGAAGGGGGCAAGCGGGTTTGACCCCCTCCTCATCACCGGCCCCACCGCCTCCGGCAAATCCAGCCTGGCAGAGCAGGTGGCAGCGCGGCTGAATCAGCCCGCCTACATCGTGCCCTGTCACGAACGTATGGAGGTGCCCGACCTGTTTGGGCGCTTCGTCGTCCGGGACGGGTCGATGACCTGGGTTGATGGTCCGGTCATCGCGGGGTTGAAAGACCCTGCCGGTGCCTGGATCATTATGGATGAGTTTGACTCGATGGAGCCTGGTGCTCTGTTGGGTCTAAACCCCGTTTTGGAGGGACGGAAATTCATCGTCCCCGAGACAGGGGAACTCATCGACCCCTTGGCCTACGGGGCCAAGATCGTCTGTACCGGCAACACTGCCGGTCTGGGCGATCAGACCGGAGAGTACCTCGCCACCAAACGGCAGAACGTCGCCACCATGGGACGGTTTGCCGTGATGGAGGTGGGTTATCCCACCAAGGAGGAGGAAATCGAAATCCTCCTGTTACACCGCCCGGACCTCCCCAAGCCTCTTGGGGAGGGAATGATCAAGGTCGCCAATCTCGTCCGCGAGCAATACGTGGCGGGCGAGATGGAGTGCGTCTTCTGCACCAGGTCCCTGGTGCGATGGGCACACCTGGCGCTCTTCTTTCGGCGGAAAAAGGGAGTGAATTACATCATGCACTCCCTGGACCGGGCTATCGGGTTCAAATATGACCCGGTAATCCGGGAGGCGTTGCACCAGCTTGCACAACGCAAGTTCGGGAACGACGCCATCGTCGTGAATTAGGGGGGGGGTGATACTATGCCCCTTCCCACAAACTGGCCGGTAAACATTCCGGCCAATGCTAAAGAAGTCGTCTGGATGCGGAGTGACTCCGTGTCCGGCGGCAAGGACTGGATCGGCATTGCCACCGACAGAGAGTTTATTACTCACTGGGGTAAAACTGGCCATGTCAATCAGTCGCGGGTTAAGGAGAAAAATGGGTTCATCGGCTCGGCTCTCAGCAACCTGATGGCTGCCGCTGCCGGCAAAAGCCGAAAGGGGTACTGGGTCGTGGCAAGAATGACCCATGATGCCCCGGCTCCTTCCCTCAACGATCTCCCCCCTCCTCCCTCCAAGCCCTCCGCGATAGCTAAGGCTGTCGAGGCCTGGCAAAAGGAAGCATTCGCCACCGAAGGCGAATGGTTCTAAACGGAAGGAGGTGGGGCAGACATGTACAATAAAATAGCCCCTCCCCCTGGCGCTACCTGGGGAATCTGCCTCAAAAGGCGCGGCGAATATTGGATAGCCTTCCAAACCGCCGCCGCCATCGAGGTCAGATACGGGGTGAAAGAACCGCTTGTGGAGCAAACACTCCCCGCCTCTCCAGCGATCATGAAAACTCTGATCAAGCAGAGGGAGGACAAGTGGTTCAAAATGGTGGCCGAATGGAATCCGACAGAACTGTGGGTTCCACGACAGCCGCCAAGTCAACCCCACTCCTCACCAGCAACGGGCGGGGGGAAGTACGGGAAGCACGGACAGCTTCCCACTCCCCCACCAAACCGCCCCGTACCTCCTCCTCCTCCGCCGAAGCCCATGTCGATCATCGACATAGTGCAGGCGTGGCAGGATGAGGTTCCGCCGGAAGAGGAATGGTTCTAATCGGGGCTTTGTCCAAGGCCCTGAATACCCTCAACATTTACAATGTCAAAGCCTGGGCGCGTACCTGCGGGGCGCTATAGCATCCCGCACGGGGTGTGCTCACAGCTTTGGCATTTATTTCCCCGCCTGTAAGCCCTGAACCAGCAGTGGCAGGCATGGCAAAGGAGGAAAAGATGTACCAAAATATACTGGGGCAGATAGTCCTGCTCCACCTCGATATTCACGTCTGGTCCGGGCGCCGGAAGTTGGCCCCGGAAGATCTGAAACTGGCGGACGGCTCGGAACTCCCTCCGGAGTCCCTGGCCCGGCTCGGAAGCAAAAAGGTCATCGACCCGGAAAAGCTGAATGACCTGATGGCCGTCAGGTCAGAGGCTCACCGCCTCGCCCTGACGACGGGAACCCGCCTCATGGGTGGGTACGCCATCCCAGTAGGGAGGATGGCGGAGCTGAAGGAAAAGCTCGATGCCCTGATGTCGAAGGGCCGCGAGCTTAAAAACGAACTCCTTGATGGCCTGACCCAGGCCGTCGAGGAGTGGAAAGAAAAGAATCCGGGATGGGAGGCCCTTATCGACCGGGCCGACATCAACCCGGAGACCGTCGGACGGGCCATCTCCTTCTCATGGCAGGTGTATAACATCGCACCTGTCGAGGGGCAGGAGGAAGGTCTTGAGGCGGAGGTCAGCGGCATGGCCGGACAACTCCGCCACGAGATCGAGGTGGAAGCCCGCGTCCTCTGGAAGAAGTCATTCCAGGGGAAGCCGGAGGTTACTCAAAGGGCCCTCCGGCCCATCCGGGCCATGGCTAAGAAGATCCAAGGCTTGGTCTTCCTCGAGCCGGAACTGGAGGAACTCGTGAACGGCATCTGCGATGCCCTCTCTGGACTTCCGAAGAAGGGACCCGTCAAAGGGAAGGACTTTACCTCTGTGTGCGGAATCGTTGGCCTCCTCGGAAACATTCCTACCGCAGTGGCGGAGGCGGAGGCGGTTATTGCTGCCGCTGAAGCTGAAGCCGAGGCCGAGGATACGGAGGGACAGGAGGGCAACCTTCTGGAAGAGGAAACCGCCGATACGCAGGCGGTAAGAACCCCTCCCTTTATGGCAGCATCCGCCCAGGCTCCTCCGCCGGCCCCGCCTGCTGAGTGGTTTTAATGAAACGGGGGCATGACTGGCGGAAACGTCACCATTCCCCCGACATTGCATCGTTTTCCCGCCTGTAAGCTCCTGAACCTCGCAAGAGGCAGGCATGGCAAAGGAGTAAAGATGAACGAGCATAAAATCCGGCGCCGGCAGGCGCTTGTCAACAAGCGGAAACGCTTGAAAGGCAGGCTCCTGACCGCTGCCGCCATCATGGGTGTCTGTGTCGCCGTAAAAGCGATGCAGACCTATATCGTAACCCTGATAGCCGCTTTCTGAGGCGGCGAAAGGAGGAGAAAATGAAAAAGATTTCCACGGTGATCGGCGCCCTGCGCCACACCCTCAACGTCCTCGCCGACAAGCGGGGCCTCACACTTACCGTTAGCGGCGACACAGCCTGCACGGACGGCAAGCGCGTCAACCTCCCAATTCTGCCGGAGAATGACGCGACGGCGGCCCGCCTCGCGGAGGGCTACGTTGATCACGAGTCGGCCCACGTAAAATGGACCGACTTCGACTCATGGAAGGGATATGGTCAGAAACATCCTGCGGGGATGTCATGGATAAACCTCCTGGAGGACGTTCGCATAGAGCGCCTCCAAGGTGAAAAATATCCGGGGGCGGCGATCAACCTCCGACAGCTTCTCTACGAAGTCGTCGCAAAGGGGGGATTCCCCATTCCTCCCCCGAATGAACCAGTCGGAGCGTTCGAGTTATGGCTGGCGGCCCGTGAACGGCGGTTGGTCCTGGGGCAGGACGCCCTGGCGGACCGCGAACAAATCGTCGAGGCCGATTGCCGGAAACGGTACGGCAACGACTTTTGCGACCGCTTCGTAACCCTGGCGGACGGTGTGGGTTTTTGCCAGTCCACTCAGGACTGCGCAGACCTGGCGGAGAAGATCATGGATTTGATCAAGAATCCGCCGATGCCGCCGCCCCCTCCCCCGCCTCCACAAACTGATCCCCAGTCCGACCCCGAGTCTGGTCAAGACAAGGGGAAGGATGAGGATGAAGGCGACGAAGGCAAGGAAGGCCGGGAAGGCGAGGATGAAGGCAAAGGCAGCAATGCCAATGCAGATCCCTCTGCCGACCAGGAAGGCGAGGAGCAAACGGAAGGCGGCGACTCAGGGAGCGATCCCGATTCGTCGCCTGACGACGGCGAACCGTCCGATCCCTCCCCCTTCTCCGATGGCGGCAATTCCCAGTCCGACGAAGGGAACGACGCCGGCGAGGAAGGCGAGGACCAGGACGGCTCCGGTAACGCCGCCGGTTCCGGCAAGGACGGAGAGAAGGATGAGGAAAGCAACTCTTCCACATCCTCCGGCTCCCAGTCCGACGACGGGACCGAAGATGGTGATCCGTCCCCAACCGGACCCCAAAGTTCCAACGGGGCTGGTGGGGATAGTTCCGCCGTACCCGGCGACGCCGATCCCTCCCCCGAATCTTCAGGCATAGCCAAGGCTCTCAAGGCCCTGGCGAACGCCGAGGAACCAGAGGAAGGGGAGGCCCCAGACCTGGGTTCTCAGCTCGCCAAGGCCCTGAATGAGATTGTTCAGACAGGTGCCAAGGGCGACGGCGATACTCCGCTTGTTATAGCGAATGAATCGCCGAACCCCCGAGCGGACGTCCCCTTGCTCCCACAGCAAGAGGATGGGATGCGCGAGGCGGTCGTCAAGACGTCGCGCATGACGGCGCAGCTCGCCGGCCTGCTACAGTCGGCGAGGCGGAAGCCGTCCTATCCCCGCCAGGTCGGAACGCGCATTGATCCGCGTTCCTGCCACCTCATCGCCGTGAACACCCCGGAAAACCGGGTGTTTGCTTCTCGGCGGGAAAAGGTGGCGGTCAACACAGCGGTAACGCTTCTGATTGACCGGAGCAGGTCAATGGAATGGGGAAGGCAACACATGTTGTGGCCGGCCATGGAGGCCACGTACTCAACAAGCGTTGCTCTGAGCTGGATAGAAGGCGTGGTCCACAGCATCGCCTGCTATCCGGGGATGGACGGTGAAGAAGAAAACGTCACTGTCCTGAAGAAATTCGGGGAAAGGCCGGATATGCGCCAGTATAACGGCATGTACGGTGACGGGGGAACGCCCATAGCCGAAGCCCTCATGTGGGCCGGCATGGTACTGACCCATCGCCACCTCGAGAAAAGAAAGATTGTCGTGCTCTTCACCGACGGAGAGCCGAACGACGATAATCTGGCAGCACAGGCGGTCGGTGTTCTCCGAAAGAGCGGCGTAGAGGTGTACGCCGTATTCTTCGGCAAGAGCACATTCCGAGAATGGATCGACGAGGACAGCAGCAGGGTCCTCGACGACATCCAGGAATTGCCGAAAGTATTTATAACGCTGCTCAAGCAGACCCTTCTCCGAAAGGCGAAGGCGGCCTGAGCAGCACACGCAAAAGGCGTCCGGTTTCATACCGGGCGCCTTTTTTTGGCCTAAAACAAAAATATAGAAAATCTGCCCATAGATCAATTTGGCTCGAACAACAAATCCCAAAATGGCAGGCAAAATACCTCGGTATTATCCAACATAGCACTTTCAGTATGAATCAGGTTGATAATATAACCTCGATTCGGTTTATAACGATCAATGAACCCGCGAAAAGACCGCTGTATTTCAATCTTCTTCATTCCGCTGTATTTTGCTTCAAACGGTGTTATCGTAGCCCCTCTACGCACTACAAAATCAACCTCCGCCTTGTCTTTCGTGCGCCAATAATTGATCGTTGTGTCCGCAAGGGAATAGCGTTCTTTCAGCAAAGCACATATCAAGTTTTGGAAGGCAAAACCTACATCATTGCCGGATAGAACGCCGAAGCTGCCTGCGGCGAAATTTCTCAATCCGACATCGCAGAAATAATAGACTGGCGCTTTTGTGATCTCTTTTCTGACATTAGTAAACCATGGCAATACTTTCCAAATAATATACGTTTTTTCTGCATACCATAGATAATTCTTGATGGTGGCAACAGAAATTCCAAGAGTGGCTGCCAACTCCGAATAATTAACTATCTTCCCGGATTGGCTTGCCATCAATCTCACCAAATTAGTAAAGCTCTCGCTTTTTTCCACCTTCAATAGACTAACAATATCTTTTTCCAGGTAACTGCGGTATATTTCGTTGATTATAGCTGTTTTTTCCTTGTGCGTATTTGCAATAACTACCCTTGGATAACCTCCATACATGAGATATTCCCGTAACAGTTGATCTGTTCTGGCCGTTTCCACCTGGAAAAACTCACGGAGCCTGCCCGAGTAACGATACTCTGTTCTGAAATCAACAAATTCACCAAAAGATACAGTTGAAAGCTCGAACATCCTTTTCCTGCCGGCCAGGGATTCGCTGATTCTTTCCTTCAGTTCCATGCTTCCTGACCCGGAAACGACCAATTTCCAGGGAAACCCCTGATCATAAATTCCCTTCAGAAACAGGCCGGCATTTTCCTTTCTCTGTATTTCGTCCATGAAAACTATGCCCGCTTGATTTCCCAATTCCAGACGGATTTTCTGTAAAAGTGCTCCTTGTGAAGAGACATGGCGGTAATCGTCCTCAAAGTCCAGATTCAACCAAAGAGTTTTTACTCCCTTTTTGCGAACATCGGCTTCAAGTTTCTTGAGAATGGTGGTTTTGCCAGATTGACGCGCCCCGACAAGCATGGTGATCTCTGGGTGATCAAGATGCTGTTCCAAATCAGCCAACATACTTCTATGTATAAGCAGCTTTTTTCTATTCATAGTTTGATTTTAGCACGAGCATACGCAAAGTCAAGTTCTTTTGCCCAACCAAAAACTTTTATGATTTTTTCTGCCGATCATCCCCTTCCCCGGAAGTAATATGGAATAAAGGAGAGATACATGGAAAACGAAGAAACTGGTCAAATCAAAAACCCCGTGGAAACACCATCGCCCCAAGCCACCGCCTCCCCTCCCCCCTATCGCCCGGACAACATCTTCCTGGGTCTGTGCATCATCGTGTCGATACTGGCAGGCTCGTTGAGCGGCTGGCTGTTTTCAAAGGCAAATGCCGTGGATGTCTATGTTGTCGATGTGAAAAGCATTGTCGATGACAAGCGGCGCGAGCTGGTTGAGATGTACAAGAAAAATCCGACTGATGAAACGATCGCGGTAGCCGACAAAGAGCTGTCCGAATTCCTGATCCAACTCGAGCAGGGGATAACGCGACTGGGCAGCGGCACGGGCAAGATTGTACTGCTGAAGGATGTCTATCTGGCCGGCAACGCAGAAGACGCTACCGACTATCTGCGACCCAAGAAAAAGAAACACCCGAAGAAAGAATCCGGCGAACCCGACAAGCCCACAAAGGAATAAGGATGCCGCCCGCCGCCAATACGCTCAAGACCATTTCCGCCTGCCTTGCTGCCCTGGTTGTGTTTACTGCATCGGCTATCGACGCGGCGTCTGACCGGGGGAGATGGTGGGAGCATCATGACGAAGGCTGGTTCTTTTACAATGAACGGATAGCTCCCGAGCAGCAGGAGGAACCCGCCGCCCCACCGCCGCCGGCCGCCAAGCCGGACACCAAGGAAGCGCCCCTGGCGACGGAGCTGATCAAAAAGGAAGGGGACCGTCTTCTCAGCGAGGCCATGGTAAACCCGACGGAGGAAAACGTCGTCCGGTACATGCGCTACCAGAAAGAGTCGCTGGACATGTCCACAAGGCTTGCCCATATATGGCAGCGCATGCTGATGAAGTATCCCGATCTTTACATGAATACCGGCACGACGCAGGTAGATCACGACATGAAGGAAGCCGTAGATCGCCTGGGACGAAAGGCCGGCCTGTTCTTCATATACAGCTCCGGCTGCTCTGCGTGCCAGCACGCGGCGCGGGTGGTTGCCGACTTCAAAAATGCCCATCCCGGCTTCAATGTCATGCCGATAACGATTGACACGGCCCTGCCCGGACTGGAAAACACAAGGCCTGACAACGGGATAGCGGCAAGCCTCGGCGTTACGTCCGTGCCTGCATGGTATCTCGCTTACCCGGACGAAGACCGTTTCGAGCATATTGGAACGGGATCTATAACCCTATCGGATCTCGAAAGGAGATTGTACCATTATGACCTTACCCAAGATATGCGCCATTACTCTTCTTCTCGTTCTTCTGGTGACGCCGGCGACAGCGAACCTTAACGATTCGCTCAATGATATGTTCACACGTTGGGGCGGCCGGGTGAACGTCACCGATCCGGGGGCGTATAACGCGCAGACGCGGGGCTTCATTATCGGAGGATCTCTGTCGGCGCGGGTGCCGCGCACATCACTGCAACCGTTCTCATGGAAGGAGCCCTACATCAAGGCCGGCTGCGGTGGCATCGACATCTTCGGCGGGTCTTTTTCCTTCATCAACGCCGAGCAGTTTACTCAGTTCCTTCAGGCCATAGGACAAAACGCTTTGGGATACGCTTTCTCTCTGGGATTAGAAGCTGTCTGTCCTACCTGCAACGCTACAATCAGCAAACTGCGCCAATACATGAACGATATGAACAAGTATGGCATGGATTCCTGCATGGCTGCCAAGGCCCTGGTAAACACCGCCGGAGATGCAATGAACTTGTGGGACATGAAATCGTGCGAGGCGGACAAGGGAGCGATCGCCAACGGCGGTTACGATCATGTTGCCGGATACCTCACCTGTGCCGCCGGCAGCGAAGGCGAGGTGCGGCAGCAGCTACGCGACAATTCACTCTTGCGGTCCACGAATTACAACCAAGAAAAGCGCAAAGGCGCCCCCAAGGACTCCTCGACTCACCAGGCCCTCAAGCAATTCCAGTTAACCCCTGCTGAACGACAGGAGATCATGTCTCTCATCGGCACCTGGTACACCCGTTCCGATGAGGGGTCCACCTGCCTGTACGCCCGCCCAACGCTAACCCTTGCGGAGCTTGTGGAGGGCGGGTCGGTGAAACTGCTCAAGTGCGGAACCGGCGGATTCGGAGACAGCGAGATTTGCGAGGATGTAACCACCGAGGAGAGCAGTCTGGACGGGTATGCCAAAAAAGCAAGCGACACGATGAAGGCTATCTACGAAAAAATCAAGAAGGATCCGGAAGAGGCCCTCAGCGATGATGAAAAGCGATTCGTCAACGCCGTTCCCATACCGGCTATCGGGGCCATGCTCCGATCTGTTTCCAAGGAATCTCCTGATTTGGCAAAGGCCCTCATCGACCTGTCATCCGAATTGGTTGGCGCTACGCTGGCCTGGCACCACATAGAGAATTTCATTGAAATCTACGAGGGCGGCACCATGAACATCACCGCCTGTGGAATGAGGGCGGAGGATGTGCGTGAGCAGCTCAAGGAACTCAGGGCGTCCCGGCAGGAGTTGTTCAACAAATACATACAAGGATTCCAGACCCAGGTAGCCACGATACGGTTCCAGGCAAGCATCAACACGGTCATAGCCGCCAAATCGAAAGCGGTGAAAAAGGCTCTCGACTACAAGCCGGCGCAATAGCCGCCGCAATGCAAAAAGGGGTATCTTCTTGAAAGCAACTGCAATATCCAGAAAACACGCTCTTGCCTGCGTATCCGCGCTACTGACGTCGCTATTGCTGCCCGCTCCATCCTTCGCGGATACCGCCTACGAGATATATTCCTACGGGTCCGGAGACTTTCTGGCCGCCGTGTTCAACGGCATAGCCATGATCACAGGGGGCGGCGCTATGCACTCCCTGGTCAAAATGTGCCTGATTCTCATGGTGCTCTATGCCCTGATGACCACCATATCAGGATTTATAGGATCAGGAGGCCAACAAAAAGGGGGTGGAGGAGACATCTATCGAGGCGAAGGGCCGGTGACTATCATTTCCATGGCCATCACCGCCGCCGTAGTTATCGGGCTGTTTCTCACCCCAAAGTCAAATGTGGCGATAATTGACCGGATAGATCCGCAACAGTCCCAAGTTGTAAGCAACGTGCCGTTTCCGTCCGCCTTCATCGCCCACATGATGTCCAGTATCGGAGACACCATCGGCAAAGAATTTGAACAGGTATTCAGCCTACCCGATTCTATGCAGTTCCGCAATGGAGGGGTCGCCCTCGGCGCGAAATACACCGATGCGCTCATGAATATATATCCGCCAAACAGCAGCACAGAAAACATGCCGGCAGCGGCATCGTTGATTTCCAAAACAATATCAGAGTATTGCATCCGTTGCGTATTCCCTAACTATTCCAATCTGGACGGCGTTAACGGAAGCAAAACGGCAGCCCTTGACGAGCTAAGCACAACCGACGACCTCATGGCTCACCTGCAAAGACCTTTATACAGGTCCCCGAATGTAACGATTATCGCTCCCAATGAGGACGGTTATGCGTCGTGTGCCGACGCCATCGTGCTGGCGGACAATCTTTGGAATACGCACATGCCTGCCTGGAAGAAGGACCTGGAAACAAAGTTATCCGGAAATAGCGGCATATCGGGCATTGCAGCCGTGGGCAATCCCATAAATCTTGGTAGCGGGGCCTTGACCAACGAAGTTTTGTCAAGATACTTCCCCAACAGCAGCACCGATTACGATGAACTCCTCAAAACCCTGGCGCTGATTAATTTGATCCGCGAATCATATACAGCGTATCATGAGTATATGAGCGGGTCATCCAGTGCCGCAGACGACATATCCCGTAAAGCCACGACCTCCGGCTGGCTGACGGCGGCCAAGTTCTTCAATAGCCTCGTCCACACCACACGGGCCATCGCGGAAGGGCTGATCTACGGCATGTCGGTATTGCTGCCTCTGTTTATCATCTTCGGCGGCCTGTCCGCCCTGCTCTTTTACGGGAAGCTGGCCTTGTGGCTGCAAATGTGGGTGCCGATCTACATCCTGATCAACCTGTACGCCGACATAGAGGTCCAGAGGGTTATCGGCAACATTCTGCTCACCGACGCCTGCAAGGGACCATCCTTCAAATCCGTCGATCAGATAGCGCGACAGCTTGAAATGACCCTGGGATACGTCGGCATGCTCTCACCCACCGTTCCGGGCCTGGCCTGGGGGCTGGTGTCCGGTGGAGCATACGCGGCGACACAGGCAGTCCGTACCTTCGGCGGACAACAAACCGTGGCAACCGCCCAAAGCACAGGCACGCAGGTCATGGGCATGGGAAATATATCCATGGGCAACCACAGCATCAATAACGATACCATTGCCGGAAGCTCTATTCTGTCAAGCCAAATGGGGCACCAGGCAAGCGTCGTCAAGGGCGCGGAAACGGTGAAGATGCTGACCCAACAAATGAACAGATTCGGTGGCGCAAACGCCTATACGGACCTGGCCGCCACAGCGGGCGCGATCGCGGACACACAGAGACTCGGCGGTGCGTTCGGGAGCATGACGGCGGCGGGAGGCGACTGGCAGAAACTCTATAATGCAGCCATGGCCGGTGGTGCAGATCAAGTAGGTGCGAACATCGGTAAGCTGGCTGCAACAGGCGGGAGCCTGACCGATGTGGCGGCTGCCTCCGGCGCGAACGCTGCCTTCGTAACGGGCGCCGGGGGGGGGAAACTGGAGGCGGCGGGCGGTAGCGCGGAAAATGTGGGAAAAGCAGGATTTACAGAGGGAGGCGCCCAGGTATCATCGCTGAAAGGGAAAAGCGATGGTGCGGGTGGCGACGCAAACCTCCGGGCTGCCGCATACGCAGAATCGTATGGAGCAATGCACGGAACAATCGAAGCGGCCAAGAAGAGAGCGGAATTGACCGGCAGAGGCGATTGGAGGGCCGCCATGGCGGACCACAAGATGGTCCAAGCATTCACGGAATACACAAAATCCCTCGGCTTCGAGGGGTATCTAAGGGAAGTAGGCATGGGAAATGCGTCGCAAGCCATGACCCTGGGGGAACTCCAAACCCATTTCGACCGCATAGGCACATTGGCCATGGGCAAACTGGCCGGGCACGACATGGGCACGAAAGAAGGCCGGGAAGGATTCTACACTCAATTACGCACTGCCCAAGGCGTGGATGTAGCCGTCACCGACAAAAACGTTCACGCGCTCAATAAACAGATTGAGGCCCAGGGCGGAAAGACCAGGCTGAAGGTAGGCGACGTGGCCAGAATTCAGGGAACGGAGGACAAGATAACCAGCATAGGCGCGAAAACGGGAGTTGATCGGGTAGTTACTGATCACAAACAAACCACCTTGGGAAATAAAACGGATATAAACAACGGCGCGGTAAATATAACAAGCGGAACGCTCAAGACCAATAGGCATAATACGGAAATTCATACAAACGGGAAGTTTACCACAAATTACGGGGACTATACGCGAAACTTGAGCGGTACAGAAACCAGAGATTTCCAAATCAACCAAAAGCTCAGACCGGAAGGCACGTACAACTACGATGCAAAGGGAAACCTTGTCAGTTCCGATACCAACTATACTCAAACTGAAAGGACAACAGACCCCGTGCACGGTGCTGTGACAAAAATCAAAGATCAGCAAGGCAATGTTGTTAGGACAGAAGGCAGGGCAGGGTCCCATCTACATGAGGATGTGAACAAGGTAAGTAAGGACGGCGGCGTTGATTACAGAGGCATGGGGAGCGCGGGGACAAGGGAGACGGTTGAGTGGGCTGCTCAACATGTTTTTCGTCAAAATGAGGAACAAGCTAAAAATTGGGGGCAGGACGTTGCTGGTGTCGGAGGATATGCTGTAGATAGCATCTCAAAACTTGCCGGTCAATGGCTGACTGTCCGGCCCGCCCTCATGCCAAAAGGTGCTGCTGCCAGTGGTGGTGCTGGTGTTGCTGCTGGTGGAGGAATAACACAAGAAAAACTTGATGCGGCTAACCGTTACCAGGAACGCCTTGCGGCAGACTAGTGACGAGAGGATAGATAAATTGGCGAATTGGATATTACCGTACAAGCAAATAGCGTCTGACGCCGGTTTGTTTGTGATTTTTGATCAGGACATAGAGGCAGAAGAAGATCGTTTGCCTGAGTACCATCTTGCCAAGAAAGATAACCTGTTTCTTTTGCAGATAGGCAAAAGGCACCTTGTCCTTCTCGATATGTTTGTCTTGGAATGCTTGATAAGAACGAGAAAACTTCTTTTTGCCGTTAGCAGCAAAGAAGAGATTCACGGAAACATAATTGGCGTTTTGGAATTAGACGAAATGTCGATTGGGAAAATCGTAGCCCATCTTGAGGCGGCTATTTTTGCCGAACAAAAACAATCCTGATTCGCAAAAACAAAGGCCGCTTTCTCGAAAGAAGCGGCCTCTTATCGCCTGTTATTGTTGAACCACCATAACCATGCGTAATTGTAATTCCCACCGCCTGGAGACAAGAACACCCAGACGAATCCGAAAAGCAACACTCCCAATCCTAATAGGCCCGCCAGTCCACTGATAAAACTATTAAAATTGTTTGCGATGTAATTCAAACATCTGGCAGGAGAATATCCATGAGCACCTCCAAACGCTATTACAAATAGCCCCCCCACCAGTCCAA
>Ga0208196_1000509_pt1 | contig 50801 bp, 44 predicted proteins | sample AD_JPNNA7_MetaG_FD_184443 | JGI IMG/M metagenome (GOLD analysis project Ga0208196, IMG submission 184443) | Active sludge microbial communities of municipal wastewater-treating anaerobic digesters from Japan - AD_JPNNA7_MetaG (SPAdes) (version 2) | ecosystem: Engineered > Bioreactor > Anaerobic...
TGTATATGTCTTTCCATTGTAAAGAATGTTAATAAAGTACAGTCCCTCAGGCAAATTATCTATATTTACCCTTAATGGGAATCCCTTGAACTCAGTTTTATATTTAACAACTCCCGTTTTATCATATGGGCACCTCGAAAAACTACTTTTTTGGTGCTGTTGTTTAAGATAAATTTAATATTTGATTTTGAAAAAACCAAATCTTACCCCCTATTTTTTATCTAATTAACTATCTGATACATACAAAATTATTTTTTCACGTCCGGGCATACCTTTCCCCTTACAACTACTATTTTTAGTTGAGTACTGCGGCAAATATTTTACATCAGGTTCATCATACCAATTTTGCCTTAGCCCTTGAAATTCCAATTGTACGTATGAACGAACCATTCATACTGTTTTCTACAAATCCAAATAAGTGTTCGACCCTGTCACATATTCTGGATTTCTCTTTGTTTCAAGACAAAGAAAGTAACACTATATTCTATTATCCTTGAAGATTGTGATTAGAATATTCTCCGCCTACCGGCGTACAAGCTTTTACTCAAATGTACCGAAAGCCTTGCAAATTATAAAAATAACATACCAACATTAATAGTTAATAATCAACAATTTAATATGTTTTTAAGGAACGACCATGTATTAGCAAAATTGTTTGATTTGTCGTGATGCACCAATGCGAAAAACAGTAAGTCCGCTCTAAGCGAGGATAAGATCTTTCCCAGCCTTCCTGAACTCGCTGACAAACTGACTTCCAAGCTCATTATCTGTTGCAATATGTTGAATGTCGGAAAGATAGCAGATGTTTGTCAGTTCTGCCTTGCCAAACTTGCTTGAGTCCGACACAATGAAAACATCGCGGGAATTCTTAATTATATAGCTTGATATATCAGCTCTTAAAAGATCTTTAAGAGTAAATCCTGTTTTTGTCGTATAACCATCTATGCCGATAAAAGCTTTATCATAATTGACCTGATCGATGCATGACCTTGTTATTTTTCCAACAAGACTTTCGCTTTCATGCTGGTAAAGCCCTCCCATGATAATTATCCTGGCAGATTTCTCTTTCCGGAATTGTCGGGCAATATAGATGTTGGTAGTTATTATGGTCACGTTTTTTTTGACCAACTCCCTTGCAAGAAGCGCATTTACAGAACCGGATTCCAGAAGCACCGTTTCTCCTTCATTTACCAAACCGGCAACTTTACAGGCTATCCTGATTTTTTTTTCATAGTTGATCGCCATGCTGTTGTCAATATCGTCAGCATCCTGGATTACTGCTCCTCCATGAATCCTTTTAAGCAAACCTTCCGATTCGAGGAAGTTGAGATCATTCCTTATAGTGACTGACGATACTTTCAATCGTACTGCCAGCTCGCTGACAGAAATCCGCTCGTCCTTGTTAAGTAACTCCAGGATATTATTCCGGCGTTCGTTCATGATGATTCAAGTAAAAGTGATGCTGCCCCTATGACTCCGACATCGGGACCAATCTTTGATGTTACAATATCAAATGGATCAAAGATCATTGTCCTGATCCCTTCACCTTCATGGGTCGAAAATCGTTGAATGTTATAGATCATAGAATAAAGATAATATATTTATGAATAAAAGTCAAATATATTTCATATGAAATTAATATAATTTTCTAACACAAAAAGAATAGAAATACTTCCAGTTGTTTTAGACGAAAATAAAGTAGAATAAATTTTCTATAAAATATTGTGTTGGTGTATAATTTATTTAAAAAATTTTATCTATCAAACCTCTGATAAGTAATTTTTTTTTCATTATATTTGAAACAAAATAATAAATATAATTGTGATGAAAAAATTAAGCATTTTATTCATTTTTACAGCTTTACTTGTTATTTCAAGCTGTGAAAAGGATGAGGACGGCAATGGTTCCTCCGCTGGCAAAGTAGTTTATATTACCGATGACATAATTGTTCCAACCACCTGGTATGCAGATTCTATTTATGTTATCAAGGACCATGATTTCTGGGTGGAGAATACCCTGACCATTCAGGCAGGAACAATAATTAAATTTTTACCGGGGTATCATATGGCAGTTGATAATGATGGGACAATTATAGCGCAGGGTACTCAGGAAAAACCCATTGTTTTCACGTCGTTGAAAGATGATGCGCACGGCGGTGATGTCAACAAGGATGGAACAGCCACTTCTCCAAATTCTGGTGACTGGAAAAATATTTCATTAAATTCCAATGGAAATACTTTTACTTACTGTCAGTTCTTTTACGGAGGAGGTTCAAGTTATCTTAGCACTCTCGAAATATATAAGGTAGCTAGTATAAAGAATTGTCTGTTTGTCAGTAATAAAGGCGGAAAGTTTGGAGATTCCTACTATGGAGTGCTGGATGCATCGGAGGCCGGTAACCAGACTGTTATCCAATCGAATACTTTTTATAATAATTATCTGCCGATGTCCATTAATCCTATTATAAAAATTGATAATTCCAACGTCTTCAGCAATCCGGAAAACCAGAATATGAAAAATACGATGAATGGAATTTTTATTAACAGTACGATCGACATCAATCAGTCTACAAGCTGGGCTGAAACTGAAGTTCCTTTTGTCATTAATGATATCCAGTTAATTATAAAAAGTCCGGCATCACTAACGCTTGCTAACGGAGTTATCGTTAAGTTTACTACGAATGGCCATCTTTCGATTGACAATGGAGCTTCTCTTTCTTTCAATTCAAGTAATTTCTTCACTTCATTTAAGGATGATACTCATGGAGGTGACACGAACGGCGACGGTTCTGCAACATCTCCAACCAATGGAGACTGGGACGGAATTTACGATGGGAAAACGGGAAAATACCTTTCAGGAACCAATATCCTCTATGATAGTCACTAAAAATAGATATTAAAAATGGAAGTGGCTTTCATCCTCCGTTAGAAACGGTTTTTACTTTTTTATTTATCCCGGTTTTAAGTCTTTTTGCCATTAGAAGGCAACTTTTAAGTTAACCTGAGGAATACGCAATTTAGAACTTGAAATTTCATTCAAGATAAAAGATAAAAGGCACAAGATAAAAGGCTTGAAAATTCAATTTTTGTCTTCTTCCTTTTGTCTTTTGTTTTTTTCTCTTAATGCTTCCTGTTAGTATTTCCTCCGCCATCTGGCGGATCCGACTTTCTCCCTGACAATTAATGAGATTTTTTCATAAGTTTATTATTTTAGCCGGACAGTAACGATGATTTTCGGTTTTAACATTGATTTCAAACAATCGTTAACTATATGGCAAAGACAAAACCGTTCGATAAATTCTTAAATGAATACGAACAATGGTTTATTGAAAATTATTTTGTCTATCTGTCTGAACTTGAAGTAGTAAGAAAACTGATTCCGTATGAAGGGAAAGGCGTCGAGGTTGGAGTCGGCAGCGGACTCTTTGCTTCACCGCTTGGAATTAAATATGGATGCGACCCTTCAGAGACAATGAGAAAAAAGGCTTCCGAAAGAGGTATAAGCGCTATACATGGCATTGCTGAGGACTTACCTTATGAAAACAACCGTTTCGATTTTGTTCTGATGGTCACTACAATTTGTTTTGTTGATGACCCTGACAGGGCTTTCAGGGAAATTTCACGCATTCTGAAACCTGACGGAGAGCTGATAATCGGATTTATTGATAAGAACAGCCCTGTCGGAAAACAATATTCAAAACATAAAAAGGAAAGCGTTTTCTACAGAGATGCCATTTTCTATTCAACACAGGAAATCCACGATCTTCTTGGAAAAAATGGTTTTTTTATAGAAAACACTTTGCAAACTGTATTCGGGAAACTAAACGAAATAAAAGAGATTCAGCATCCGGAGCAAGGTTCCGGAGAAGGATGTTTTGTCGTTATAAAGGCAAAAAAATGAGTTTTTTGTGATGATTTTTTGCGTCGTTGGCTTTTATTATTTTTAACTCGATTTACATATAAAAATGGAGTGGTTACTTAAATTCGATCCTGTTCTGATGGCGCTGTTTGCAACTCTTTTTACATGGGCTGTTACCGCGCTTGGCTCTTCGATGGTATTTTTCTTCAAGACCATTGATAAGCGTATATTGAATTCTATGCTTGGCTTTGCAGCAGGGGTTATGATAGCGGCAAGTTTTTGGTCGCTGCTCGAACCCGCAATACAGATGACGGAAAATAAAGGCGGGACTGCCTGGCTTCCGGCAGCAGTAGGGTTTCTATCGGGCGGTGCTTTCTTGTTGATTATTGATAAAATATTACCACATCTGCATTTAGACCTGCCTATGAGTAAAGCTGAAGGAATCAAGACATCATGGCAACGGAGCGTTTTACTCGTTCTGGCAATCACACTTCATAATATTCCGGAAGGTCTGGCTGTGGGCGTTGCTTTTGGTGCTCTGACAGGAAATGCCGATGTTCAGGGACTTTCGGGCGCAGTTGCTCTTGCCTTTGGAATAGGATTACAGAATTTCCCCGAAGGCGCCGCAGTGTCAATCCCTTTGAGACGTGAAGGTTTCTCGAGATTTAAGGGATTCTGGTACGGACAATTATCTGGCCTTGTAGAACCCATTGCAGGTGTAATAGGAGCATATATGGTTACAACCATGACGGCTTTACTGCCCTATGCTCTTGCTTTCGCCGCCGGCGCAATGATTTTCGTGGTAATAGAGGAACTTATCCCGGAATCACAACGAGAATATAAAACCGACCTGTCAACCATCGGTGCGTTGACAGGTTTTACTATCATGATGATACTCGATGTTGCTATGGGATGAAACGTTTCATGAGGTAAACAATATTTTATCCTTCATCCTTATTGTCCGGCAGCCTCTTCGAACACCCTTAACTCATGTTTTGTTCCCTCGACAAAAACTAGAACCATCTGTTCCCGGATTTCAGAATCACTTTTTTGTGCCAGATTTTCAACTATTTTAATGAAATTTTCGGTATAACGCTTGTATTCTCCACCTGAATATGCGTCAATCCATTTTTTGTAAGGATTGTTTTCGACACTGTTATTATAAACATGTTCCATGGAATTGTAATATACCCAGAAACAGGGCAATAACGCAGTTGCCGCAACGGGATAGGGTGCGTTAAACGCATTGTCAATCAAAAAATCCGAGTATGCTTTGAATGCCGGAGATTTTTCTTTAGCTTCAGTGATTTTGAGCATCCGGATATAATCGTTATGAAGTGCGCGTTCAATATCGAGACCGTCTCTGGCCAGTTGAAGAAAGAAATAAGTCTCTTCGGGATTTTCAGCCCTGCCGGCAACAATGGCAAGGGCACGCGAATCGTCTATGATATACAGAACATCCTGGGAAAGATAATGCGCAAACCATTCAAAAGGTAATGTTCCGTCGGCAAGACGTTTTATAAACTGGCAATTGATGATTTGCTGATATACAGGCTGAATAACAGTCCACAACTTTTCCGTAAAAGCCCCCTGTTGTTTCATCACTTCCAGAAATTATAAAAATGATGGACAGGGCCGTGTCCTTTACCCAGAGTATATTCTGCTCCATTGACGATTGCCTGGTATATATAATCCCTGGCATTTTGTACGGCATCGTTTAAAGTTAATCCTTTAGCTAAGAATGATGCAACAGCCGATGATAAAGTGCAGCCTGTACCATGGTTGTTTCCGGTTACTACTCTCTTCGATTTCAGCTCTATCACTGAATCGTCCTCTGCATTATAGAAGATATCTGTAAGGTCATTACCGGTCAGATGACCTCCTTTCAGGAGAACTGAAACACTCTTATTCATTGATAACTTTACTGCCATTTCAGCCATATTGTTCGATTGTATCTTTTCTCCAAGCAGTATCCCGGCTTCCGGAATATTTGGTGTTATAATCCTTGCCAGGGGTATGAGTTCTTTTTTTAATGTCTCGATAGCCTCATTCTGTAAGAGTTTATCGCCCGATGCAGCCACCATGACAGGGTCGAGTACGATGTTTTTGATTCTATATTTTTCGAGTGCATCTTTTACTGCCATGATGATTTCCGAAGAGTACAGCATTCCGATTTTTACTGCATCTGTTCCGATATCGTCTAGCACTGCGATGATTTGTCCGCTCACTGCTTCGGGTGGAACTGGATAAACTCCGCTCACACCGGTTGTATTCTGGACTGTTATAGCCGTGATGGCCGACATTGCATAGCATCCGCAAGCCGAGATGGTTTTTATATCGGCCTGTATGCCGGCTCCGCCTCCCGAGTCGCTTCCCGCAATAGTCAGCACCCTTTTATATTGCCTCTCCATATTATTATGATATTACGAAGTGATCGAACCCATGTTTATTTAACGTAACCTTTTGCCCGCCTTTAATCCAGTTTATCCGTGGTTCCCCTTCGGTGATTTCCCCGATTTGTATCAGATATCTGTCGAAGGCCTTTTTGTAACCCGCATTTAATGATTCGAATGAACCAGCTTCTGCTGTAAACAGCAAAACATAATCTTCGCCTCCGGAAGTTGCGAGTTTGTCGAGATTCCAGCCTTCTCTGTATGCTGTTCTTCTGAGTGTATCCGAAACAGGTATCTTATCGAGGTCAACGATAGCTGACTTTCCCGAAGCTTTTAAGATATGCATCAGGTCGGATGAAATGCCGTCCGACACATCTATCATTGCATGTGTTTCAGGGTGACTGGCGAGCCATAATCCTTCATTTATTTGCGGTTCGGGCAGATGGTGGCTTGAAATCAAACGGAGGTTATCTTCTGTTTCCGGGAGGTTATTTAACAAAACCTCCAGTCCCCCGGCCGAATCGCCCAGAAAACCTGTCACGCACACAACCTCTCCGCTCTGAGCCATGGAGCGTAACCGGGCATTGCCTTTACTGCATTTACCTGCAACTGCCACGTTAATCGTAAGGTACTTCTTTGATTTTGTTGTGTCTCCGCCCAGAAGCTGAACATTATATTTCTGAGAAAGCTTATGATAGCCTTCCAGAAAAGCATCGAGAAATTCCACTTCGGTTTCGGCCGGAATTCCTATTGACAGAAATGATGCCACCGGCTCTGCGCCCATAGCGGCTATATCGCTCAGGTTTACTGCGAGTGACTTATGACCAAGCTGTTCGGGCGTGATTCGATGTTTCAGAAAATGAATATCTTCGATTAACAGGTCGGTTGTAATAACATAATCTTCTTTTTCATTGTAAGGTATTATGGCGCAGTCATCGCCGATGCCCAAAAAGTTGGGTAAAACCAGATGCCGGAACTTATCTGCAATTCGTTCGATGAATCCGAATTCTCCTATCTCGCTTAATTTCATTGACTGCTATTTTTAAATATGTCGATAATTTTTCTTAGTTCGCGGGCAGCTTTCATAGGGTCGTCGGCAGAGACTATGGCTGAAACAACGGCCAGGCCGTCAGCGCCAGCCATTAACACCTCGGCAGCATTTTTTGCATTGATACCTCCAATAGCCACCACAGGATGTTTTGAAACGCTGGAAATTTTACGGATTCCTGCAAGTCCAAGTGCGCTTGTAAGCTCCGGTTTTGTGCCTGTAACGAACACAGGGGAGATGCCGATATAATCAACATCCAGATTATTTGCTTCAAGAGCCTGATCGAAACTTTCGACCGAAAGCCCTATGATTTTGTCATTTCCCAGGATTTTTCGCGCAATGTTACATGGCATGTCTTCCTGACCGATATGCAAGCCGTCGGCATCGGAAGCCAGAGCAACATCGAGCCGGTCGTTGATTATCAATGGGACATGGAAATGAGCAAGAAGCTTCTTGAGCGAAATTGCAAGTTTGACGAATTCGAGCGTTGAACAATTTTTTTCTCTTAGCTGTACCATAGTTACGCCGCCTTTAACAGCTTGTTCGACAATGAACTCAATAGGCCGTTCCCGGGAAAGAAGGCGGTCGGTTACAAGGTACAGAGCGGGATCAAAGTTTTTCACAGTTTACATTTTAAAATTCTAAATGAATTAATTCATTGTGATTATTTTTTCATGATTCGACATTATATCGACTTATTATTTCTTTATCCGAGAGAGTATATAAAGCATCCAGAAAATTCGTCTGCATCGAGCCTGGTCCAGTTGATTTATCTGCTGCTATTTCGCCCGCGATGCCCATCACGGTCATCGCATGTGCCGATGCTGCATGGATATTATTATTTACAGCAACAAAAGCGCCAATAAGAGCGGTGGCCGAACAACCCATTCCTGTGACTTTTCCCATCATTGGTGAACCGTTTTTGACTTTAATCACAAAGAGATTATCAATAACATAATCTATAGGGCCGCTTATTACGATCACTGCTCCTGTTTCTTGTGCAAGTGAGGTTGCGGCGTTAAGTGCGGCTTCAGGAGAAGAGATGCTGTCAACTCCTTTTGTATTGCTTTCATTACCGATAAGTGCCATAATTTCAGAAGCATTACCACGAATAACTGCAGGACTACATTCCTTTATAATCTTAAGAGCTGTTTCGGTTCTATAAGGAGTAGCTCCTGCTCCGACCGGATCAAAAACCACCGGAATATTTTTTTCTGCGGCTGTCTTTCCGGCTTTTATCATAGCATCGACCCACTTTTTGCTAAGAGTTCCGATATTTATAACCAGGGAAGATGCTATATTTACCATATCCTCGACCTCTTCGACAGCGTGTGCCATAACAGGAGAGGCCCCGATAGCAAGCAAGGCATTTGCCGAGCTGTTCATTACCACATAATTGGTGATGTTGTGCACGAGTGGCGATTTAATACGTATAGTATTTAAATCGTCAATTAAAGATTTTATTGATATCATGATTTTATTTTTTATATGCACAGATAGCAACATAATCGCCGCAATCGAATCCCTCCACAGGCTCTTCAAGTTCATTATCGGAATACACCGGATGTTTTGTGAGGGTTTGTGCGTAAGCAAAATCCGAAAATCCCTCTTTCTGTAAGAGCATGGTTTTTTCCGCAGTAGTTCTCCAACTTGCGGCTTTTACGAATTCAATAGGATAAGGGTCGCGTGGCTGTATGCCTTCGAGCATAGGATGATCCCAGGTGCCAAGCACTTTCGCCAGACTGTAGAGCATGGCGTACGAACTCTCTTTCGGAACATCAATAACCACAATTCTGCCGTTTTTGCGTAAGGCTTTGTATGCTTTGTTGAAAGCCTTCTGCAAGTCTTTTAAATAACTTGTCGTGCCGTTAAAGAGGATAGTATCGTATTGGTTCTCGCCAAAATCGCCCTCTTCGGCAGTTTCTATTGTTACAATCATTCCGCGTTTTTCAGCAATTTCAGCCATGGATTTCGAAGGTTCAATTCCATATTTTACGGAGATATTGAATTCTTTTTTCAGAAGCATCTCGAATAGTCCGCTGCCGCACCCAACGGATAAGATATCGCCTGCATTTTTCAGGAAATGAGCCACCAGTTTTAGTTCGGAATACAACACATTTTTGTTCTTCAGGAACCATGTATCGTATTTTTCAGCATACATATCAAAACTATCTTTCATAGTAATAAGTAATAAAAAACCGCTTCGTCAGGAACGAAACGGTATATAAATATTTGCTTTAATCCAATATACCATTTCCCTCCGCTGTTATTATACATATCAGGTTCAGGGGTATTTTCTCAGCCTGTTTTTTCAAGCACCCCCAACGGTATTGGGAACAAAGATAATAAATTCAACAAAACAAACAAAACATGAAATAATATTGATTCATGGAAAATATTCCATGCGAGCGGTAATGAAATATATGTTTTAAGCAAGCAGGAATGAATGCAAGTAATCAATTAAGGATGTCCGGTTCTTTAATTTGATCAAAAAACAAAGAATAAAATCATTATTACATTCGATACAAAAATCATTGAAAGGCATTGACAAGAAATTACCTTAATTCAGAGGTGAGTAACAAAAGGCACAGGGAACTAAAAATAGAAAAATATTTTTTACTTTTGATAGATATATAAACAATTAGCGCAAAGCATAAAAGCAGACAATTATGGATGACACAAGTATAGCTTTTGTAATAATGCAGATTGGGAATACAGAATTAGATAAATTGTATACCGATATTTTTATTCCCGCTATAGAGGCTGCAAACCTGACGCCTAAAAGGATTGACCAAGATAATGAAGGGAATTTATTAAAAAAGGAAATCACAGAATGTATTGAAAAGGCGGAAATAATAATTGCCGACTTAACAAATGAAAGGCCAAACTGCTATTTGGAAGTTGGATATGCAATGGGATTAGATAAGTATAAAAACTTAATATTTACAGTACGTGAAGACCATCATTTTGAAAGTGTAAATTATAAAAAAGGTGGCCCTAAAATTCACTTTGATGTAACTGGATATGACATATTATTTTGGGATAGTAAAAATATTGATGAGTTTAAGGAAAAGCTAACTGATAAAATAAATAGAAGATTATCAATTATAAAACCTAATACAAAAAGAGTTGAAAAACCCCTCTGGGATGAGACTTGGCTAGTAAATCAGCACAATTACGTGTTTGAAAAATTCAAAACACTTGGATTTAAGAGGTATATGGAAGTTTTAGTATCTACAATAAGAGAAATATTAAATATTCCACAAAATAACTTATTGGATATTGCTGATGAATCACAAATTGACACTTTTGGTTGGCCTATTGGAATTATATATAAAAATGTACCAGAGTTTAGGCCAATGTCAAAAGCTGATGGCATTATTTCTGAAGTAAATGGGTATCCCGTAAATCCTTCATTTGATTATACATATTTGAGAAAAAACGGACAAATATTTATTTTCAGAAGCCTATATGAAGACCCTAATTTTAAGGATTCTATAATTCCGGAAGTTAGAATAAAAAGAATAACAGAATTGTTAATGTACGTTTCTCGTTTTTATTCCAGATGTAACTTGCCTGTAAATGAAAAAATAAAAATAAGTATTAAGCATTCCGGGATTTTCAAAAACACCATAAATTTTGCAAATTTTAGATTTGCACGTAAAACTCTAATTTCAAATGAAAATGAGTGTACGTCTGAATTGACTACTTCTATTTCGGAAATTGAAAGCAAATTACCAGAACTAGTTAATGATATAGTTAGCAATCTTTTTGTTTTGTTTGATTTTTACAAAATTGAATATAGATATTTGAAATCAATAGTTGACAAATTTGTTATTGATACTAATAATGACATGCGCTAACACGGCAATTAAGTAATGGTGGGCTTTGTAGGTTGCATAGTAGTGCAGTACTTCTAATTAAGTTTCTGCCTAGGTTGACAATGACTCGCTCCAAAAACCGCCACTACTTATATGCCAAACTGTTAGCTGTAAGACCTAACATGGCATCAATGATGATTGGATATTTTAAAAATAATCAACAATTATGGAAGAGATTGACGATCTAATATTATTTGAGAATGAAAATGTTAGACTAGACTTTAAAAGGGAGGAATATCATAAAGATAATTTTACTTCTTTCCTTAAAGACATCATTTCGATGGCAAATGCCTTTACAAGAGAGGATCGTTTTATAATCATCGGATTAAAACCTACCTATCCTGGAAATAGGGGAATTGTCGGATTAAGAAGTAAAATCACAGATGCTGCTATTTATCAACAACTTGTATATGAAAATATTGAACCAGATTTGGCAATAGACTATTTCTCTTACAAACTTCAACAAAATGTATTTGGGATTTTCAGGCTTTCATCTTGCAATAATCCGCCATACATGATGAAAAAGGAATTTGGGAATGGTCCAAATAAACTCCATAAGGGAGATAGTTATATTAGAAAAGGTACCCATCAAACCCGTCTGATTAGATCAGATTATGATAAATATTTGCAAAACAGGATCACAGATAATTCATTTACTGGAGAAGTTGAATTTATTCTGGAAACGAATTCATTCCAAAACGTTCTTTTAGTAAAATCATTAGAAAAAATTAAAAGACCTTCACAAGTAAAAAAGGAGAAAATTGAAACCATCCTTGAGAAAAAAAGGAAGGAAACGGAATTATTTAAAAATATGGGAATTAAGAATATTTTTCCTGGTAGTTTTAATGATTCTTTTGCAATTACGCTTGCTTCAATTAAAGGTACTGAGATACCTTATGAAAATAGAGATATTCCAACCCTTGAGAATAACTTGAAAAAGGTGGAAGGAACCTACTTAAAGCATGACCTATTTGAAATATATGAAAAGCAGGCAACTAAGTATAATCTATCCATCTACAACAAAGGAAATCAATATATTGAAGATGCAACTATAATAATTAAGATTCCCAAAATTGATGGATTATTTGTCTCAACACAAATCTACCCTGATCCGAATAAAGAATCCTATCTAAGTAGCTTTGATACATCATTTATGTATTATCCAGATGTTAAGGAAAACGATCAAGAATTTCTAATCAAAGAACATTTGGGAAACATTAGACACTTAATAAAAACAGATTCCTTTCAAGAACCATTAAGGATTATAGCATCTGATAAAATAGAGGTTGAATCCTTTGTAATAAAAATAGAGTTGTATGCAAAAAATATTTTGACAAAAATAGAGAAGGAACTTACAATTGAAATTAAAAATAGTCCTAACAGCTAACACGGACGGTGCTATGTTTAATAAACTTATCATACTTTTTGCTTATGTTTCTGCTCCCAAGGCAGCTTTGTAATGGTTCTTGCACATGGACACCCACCTTGGACCTGAATCCTTTGGAATTCGGTTGGGCAAAGCGCATCTGCATCTAAGTAAAATCCTACACCTTGACTCATTCTGAATCAGGTAAATAAGAAAATATATCGATAGAATGCCCATAGATATACACGGCATGGTCCAACTCATTTTTATACACAATCTTATTTAAATCCAATCCAATATATACTTAAAATTTTTTTATAACTTTAATGGGTAAAGTAAAATAAGACTGTGTATAAAACGCTATTAAGTTGCCGGCAAGGCTAAAAGACGACAGTGCTGTTAATAAGTTTCTTACAATACAAAGGATTTTTTGTTTAAATTTAAACCTTGACTTTATAAGGGAAATGATATTGGAATTTAACAAAATAATACAGGGAGACTGCTTAGAAGTTATGCGACAACTTCCAGATGGTAGTATTGACCTGATAATAACTTCACCGCCATACAATCTAAAGAACTCTACGGGAAACGGAATGAAAGACGGACGAGGCGGAAAATGGAAAAATGCTGAATTGGTTAATGGTTATAGCAATCACAATGACTGTATGCCACACGAAGAATATGTCAGGTGGCAACGAGATTGCCTTACTGAAATGTTAAGATTAATTCCACAGAACGGAGCAATTTTTTATAATCACAAATGGAGAGTTCAGGACGGTTTGTTGCAAGACAGACAAGATATTGTTGGCGGTTTTCCAATTCGACAAATAATTATATGGAAACGTAAAGGTGGTATCAATTTCAATCAGGGATATTTTTTACCGACTTATGAGGTGATTTACCTAATTGCTAAACCAGATTTCAAACTTGTTCCGAAGGCTAACGCACTCGGTGATGTATGGGAGTTTAAGCAAGAGATGAACAATCCCCACCCTGCTCCATTTCCTGTGGCGCTTATTGACCGTATTATCTCTTCAACTTATGCAAAGACTGTTTTAGACCCATTTATGGGGTCGGGAACAACAGCTATTGCTGCTTTAATGAATGATAGAGAATATTTAGGTATTGAGCTTTCGCCCGAATATATCAAAATGGCTGAAAAAAGAATTTCCGATTACAAAAGTCAGGGCAGAATTAATTTTTTACAAAAAGAAATGAAAGCGTGAAAGCAACAGAAATTTTGGGCGACATACAAAATCGCTGGAATAACGTTTATTGGTTTTCAAGAATGTTAATTAATAACGATAAGTATGTTGCCATTGGTAAAGAACCGAAATTATTATCAATGCTTGCAAGCAGTTTAAGACTTGTAGCCAAAGAAAGTAAGGATAAGGACACTTTGACTTTGCAAAAGCAAACATTAAGAAACATAATAGAAGAACGTTATAAAAAGACGGTTTCGAGAGATAATAGGGTTCAAAGGATGCTTGCAGAGTTAGACAAGGAAATAAATACGCCTGAAGATATGGAGGTGTTTATTTTGACTTGTGAAAGCATAATGCTACCGTTACACCAGGCAATTTCTAATATTCCAGGCAACGATAAAGAATTTACTTTAAATATTGCAAAATCCTATCTTGACATTCAAGGCGAAGCAGGTCTTGCAACAGTTATTTCATTGTGGGACGACTTAGGTGTTAAAGGCTGCCTGACAGCCGAAAGAACCGAGATTGTAAGAGCATTTACAACTTTGAGAGTTCTTCTAACAAAAGATAAATCTATTACTGAAGAAGAACGTGATATTATACTAACAGCCTTTACGCAGGAATTTGAAAGACGAGCAGCACAGAAAAGAAAGAAACGCGCAGGAGGTAGTTTAGAAGATGTTATAGACTTTATTTTAGGTTACTATAAAATCAAAAGAGCAAAAGCCCCTTCTCATTTTCAGGCAGACTTAGAAGTAGATAATTGGGTAAAGACAAAAGACGGCTGGCTAATCGGAATTTCATGCAAACGGACAATTAGAGAACGTTGGAAAAACGTAAGCAGTAGCACAGAGGTTTATAATCGTTTCAAAGTAAAATATATTTTTCACGTTGTAACTTTTGACGAAGATTTATCAGACGAAAAACTAACCTTACTTGGAGAGCAACGGCAGATTTTCTACTTACCAGATAACAGCAGACGACTTAAATACGCAAGTGAACACGTTGGACTTAAAAACTATGTAAGACCTATTTCTCAATTTATTAATGACATAAGAAAAGAGATAAAATAAGTTCAACAGCCGGTATACTCAATTGCCGGGCTGCAGGATAGCTAATTTTGGTTCATTTTGATAGCTTTCTGGCAAAACAACAAGTAGGCGCTCTGAAACAGAAACTGCGAATACCGGAATACGTTATTGTTCATTGTAATAAGACAAAACAGACGATAAAATGATAAAGGATTTTTTGCTACATAAAGACAAATGGGACGCCGACCAAATTCAGGCACATTTGGCTGCTAAAATTCGCCCAAGCCCATTTACTATTCCTTAAAAATCATGGATATTAATTATGGAAAAACAGAGAGATAAACTACCAGAAAAATATATTTTTGAAATTTTAATTTTATGAATTTGAATTAAATGACACTGTACGAAACATTAGATAAAAACCAATTGTATATCAATTTCTCTTCGCTCAATGATGCCGATTTTGCATGCACCGAAGAAGAGAAACGGTTAACAAGGGATTTTTATTCCAGCGAATTCGGGAGACTTAGGAATTAAATATTTTGAATAGAGGGTAACTAAAAAAGGCCTACATGTCAAAGCAAAAATCAATTATTGTTCAAGATACACGGGTTCAGATTTTAAATGAAAGGGAATCGGATTATATCTGCATTACCGATATGGCTAATGCCAAAGAAAATGAAAGTCGTGCGGCCGACATCATAAAAAACTGGATAAGAAATCGTTACACAATTGAGTTTTTAGGCACCTGGGAGCAAATCAACAATCCAAATTTTAAAGTGGTCGAATTCGACCACTTTAAAATGCAGGCAGGGCTAAATACATTTGTATTAAGTGTTTCAGAATGGATTGAAAAAACAAATGCTATAGGATTCATTGTTAAAAAAGGCCGATATGGAGGCACTTATGCTCATAAAGATATTGCATTTGAATTCGGCTCCAGCCATAAGTGCACTTTTTAAACTATACCTAATCAAGGAATTTCAGCGTCTCAAAGAAGAAGAAAACGACCGGCTGAAACTAAACTGGAGCCTGAACCGGACTCTTGCCAAAATCAACTATCGCATTCATACCGATGCCATTAAAGAAAACATTATTCCCGAAGATTTAAGTGCGGAACAAATCAACCAGATATACGCCAACGAAGCCGACGTGCTGAATGTTGCCCTGTTTGGGAAAACAGCCAGACAATGGCGCGAAGAAAATCCGGAACACGAAGGAAATATTCGCGATTATGCTACCATTGAACAACTGTTGGTTTTAGCAAACCTCGAAAGTTTGAATGCAGAGTTTATCAAAATGAATTTGCCACAGTCTGAACGCTTAATCAGGCTTAATAAAGCCGCTATCAGTCAAATGAAATCTTTGACAATGAATACAAATATTAAAAAATTGAAAGAGTAATGGCATTCTTATACGAAATATTCAATAATTTTTACGTTCAGAAAGCTTTGGCACAGGTTGTTATTCCCAACAGCATTGCAGCTAACCTGAAATTTGGCATAAGACCTTATCAGGAAGAAGCATTTAAACGATACATTTTTCTTGACAGAGAAGATTTGGATGAAAAACCAGATAAACCGTATCATCTGGTTTACAATATGGCAACCGGAAGCGGAAAAACACTGGTGATGGCCGGCTTAATGTTATACCTTTACGAAAAAGGGTATCACAATTTTTTGTTTTTCGTAAACAGCAACAACATCATACAGAAAACCAAAGACAATTTTCTGAATCCGCATGCTTCAAAATACCTGTTCAAAGATAAAATTATTATGAACGGTAAAGAGGTACTTATAAAAGAGATTGATAACTTTGAAGAATCTGATCATCAAAATATTAATATTAAGTTTACAACCATTCAGCAGCTCCATATTGACCTGAACAATACCAAAGAAAACAGCGTAACCTACAAAGATTTTAAGGACAAGAAAATTGTTTTGATTGCAGATGAAGCTCACCATCTTAGTTCAGCCACAAAAAGCAACGGATCATTATTTGGGAGTTGGGAAGGAACGGTTCTGGAAATCCTTAATCAGAATTTTGACAACATAAAGTCATTTGCCGATATTGGAGTGAAGGAAATCAATTATCGTCATGCTTTATCTTCGGCAAATAGTGTATCTGTTCCCAGCGCATAAACCGTAAATGATTAAACAAATTTGATGCTAAGAGTTATAGTTCAAATGAAGTAAATGGAATAAGTTTAATAATACTTTTGAGCTTCGCCCAACGAAGTTGGCTGAATTAGCAACTCTATAATAATATTAAGTCAGCCTTTTCCGCCAGTCGGTGGATTCGGCGGATGAAGTCGGGGTGGCCGGACTCGAACCGGCGACCACCTGCTCCCAAAGCAGGTACGCTAGCCAACTGCGCTACACCCCGCTAATTCCATTTTAAAGCAGTGCAAATTTATTACTACTTTTTAACTTTTCATACCTCTACCTGTTAAATATTTAAAAACAATTATCAGTTTTATATCTGTATTTCCGAAAAAATACAGATATTTGATGAACAAAATTTCTTGCTGCATTAAAATTTATTTAAAAATCAATACTAACCTCAATTGAAAATGATATGAAAATAAATTCTTTTTCTCCAAAAGGCTTAACTTTATTTGTTGCCTTTATTACAGTATTGTCTGTAAGTTTATCGGGGCAGTCCAAAAAAGCCCCGGCCGATGCTGTAACCCTTGCATACAACATTCCTGCCGGCGAGAAACTTGTTTATAGCGTTTCGACCGATGTTGCACAGCTTATAGAGGTTGAAGGGCAGACAGTTAATGTTATGGTAAACAATAAACTGGTTTTTCAAACTAAACTGCTTGAAAAGAAGAAGGATAATATGGTACTTGAGGTTACCGTAGATTCTTTAAGCACAAACGTTAATGCCATGGGAAGTGTTACACAGGCGAATATCGGTGACGTTTCAGGAAAATCCTTCAAAATGGTGCTGGCCTCTGACGGGAAGGTTATTGATGCATCGGAAGCAGCAAAAATAGAATATTTTGTAGAAGGACAGGGGGGTGGAAACTTAGGACAGACTTTCTTAAATGTTTTTCCGAAGATGTCGGCGAAACCTGTCAAACCAGGAGACAGATGGACTTCCAGAGACAGCGTTCAGACTGTGTCGGCCGGAACAAAAGTCTTACAGTCATTTGAGTATTCAAACACATACGAAGGGAACGAAGTTATCAACGGAAAAGACTGCGCAAAAATAGTTTCAGATTTCAAAGGCACTATGGAGACTTCCACCCAAAATATGGGAATGGATATTTTAGTTCACGGCCCCATTAGCGGGCAGTCGGTCGTCTATTTCGCAATCAAGGAGGGTTATGTTGTGAGCCAGGAAGAAACATCAAAGCTAAACGGTACAGTCGAAGTAACAGGGCAGAATATGACTTTCCCGGTGGTGATGAATACCACAGTGAAACTGCAATTGAAGTAGTCTCTCAACGAATAGTCGGGTTCATTATTCTAATTACGATACCGCTTACAGGCGGGCGGCCTTTAGTGCTTATCTGGCGCAGAGTGGTTATTTCATTTTTGTCGGTAAAAACCTGTATATAATATAATCCTTCTTTTGAGAAGGATAGAGGTATCTTATATATTGTGCCTTCGCGGTACTTCGATAATTCCCATGCGGGAATTCTAAGAGTTATTTCATCAGAAAAATCATCGTAACTACCCTGTCTCGGCTTTTGGCCTTCCTTCAGTGCAACCGGGAATTTTTCTCTGTAACATAAGAGGAAATATAGAAATGATTCCCCATGTGTGTCAGCCTGAAGAATAAATTTCTCATTTACAGGCAGTACCGACGGTATATTTTGAAAATCAAGATACCTGTTAATGAATTCCTCATAATATCTAAACTGATTTTCAGAGATATAGAATCCTATCCCGACGTAATTGTGAAATTTATCTATTATGTTTCTTTTGTGACCATCGGACGGAGCTTTTTCCGACATAAAACTTTCATGCCCGTTTTTCATCAACTCCAGTATAATTTCGTTGGTTTTGTCATATCTCCCGGAAGTCCATTCACCATAAGCGTTTTCCGATACATGATCATATCCCCCGGCAAATGCATAACGATGATAAGGTTTTTCACCTTTCATATTCCAGTGCGATATATAACCATTTTCAGCTGCTTCCCTGCTCATCATGTTTGCAACTCTCGACGCGAGTATGTCGAGTTTTACTGGTGGCGCATTATGTCTTTTACGGCTTTTGTTAATTATATCGAGCTGTATTAGTTTTAATCGCAGATTGTTGTCGTCATCACGGTACTCGTAAAGTCTTTTTTCATTGTTATTCAACATCTTGTAGTATTCGAAATCGGAAGTCTGTTGAGCATTAGTTTTCTGCGTTACAATAAAAAGGATGAAAAAAAATATTTTGCAAAATACTTTATTGATTTTCATATTTTATGAATTATCAAACAGTTTACAGTATAAAGTTAAAAAATAATCAAGAATATAATGCTGATATTTATTATTAATTTAATATAGTTATTTTTATTTTATTAACTTTTCAGAATTAACGTAATATGAAATCCAGAAATCTTCCGGTAAGCATGTTGAGAATATTATGTATAGTGGTTGGTTTTCTTTTTGCCATTACTGCTGAGTGTGAAAATGGATACCGCTTGTGGTTGCGATACGATAAAATATCAAATCCGACTATAATTAAGGAGTATAAGTCGTCTGTCACTGGAATATTTTCTGAAGGCAACTCACCGGTGATTAATTCAGCATTGGATGAACTGAAAATCGGTTTGTCAGGCCTTCTCGGCATTCAAATTCCTGTAACTTCATCTATTGATAGAAATGGAATCATCGTTGTCGGAACTCCTTCCGAATCGAAATTAATCTCCTCGTTGAAACTACATGATGAGCTGCAAAATTCAGGAGAGGAGGGTTTCCTGATCGTTTCTGCAAATTATAAAAAGAAAAATATTATAGTTATTGCAGGAAATACGGATAGGGGAGTATTATATGGAACTTTTCGTTTTCTCCGTCTTATTCAGACTCAGGGAGATATAAGAGATTTGCATATTTCTGAATCGCCTAAAGTAAAGGTCAGAATACTTAATCATTGGGATAATCTAGATAGAACTGTCGAAAGAGGATATGCCGGACTTTCTCTATGGGATTGGAAGTCTCTGCCAGATTCCGTATCGCAACGTTACATTGATTATGCACGGGCTAACGCCTCGATAGGCATAAATGGTACTGTTCTTACAAACGTCAATGCAAATGCCCTTGTGCTTACTCCTGAATATTTAAAGAAAGTAGCCCGACTTGCAGATATTTTCAGATCGTATGGAATACGTGTATATCTTACGGCGCGATTCAGCGCTCCGGTTGAGATAGGAAAACTTAGCACGGCCGATCCACTTCAACCCGAAGTCATAGAATAAGAAGAGTTAATTTTTATTATATAATATGAATTATTAATGAAGTATTCAAAACAAATCATAAATTTGGAATAATAAGTTTTTTGTGCCATTTTGTGTTGATGCTTGGTTACTTGGTTATTTGATGTTATGAATAAATTCTATTACGAGAACCTTATAGTTTTCCACGTAGAGCGCAAATAGAGAAAAATGAATAGAATATGTTGCTTTTGGGAATAGACGCAGGTAGTTCTTCAATTAAAGCTTCGGTGCTTGATGGTGATACAGGCGAATGTCTGGCTTCAGCATTTATGCCACAATCAGAAATGGAAATTATGGCAAAGAGAAAAGGATGGGCTGAACAAGATCCTGATTTATGGTGGGAAAATCTTAATCTTGCCGTAAACAAGTGTACAGAGGCAATTGGTAATAAGAGAAAATCTATTGGAGCAGTAGGAATTTCTTATCAGATGCACGGGCTTGTGGTTGTTGATAATAATCTTAAGCCGCTGCGACCTTCAATAATATGGTGCGACAGCAGAGCCGTAGAATACGGCAATAAAGCTTTTGAAGCTCTCGGAAAAGAATTCTGCCTTTCGCATCTTCTTAATTCTCCTGGCAATTTCACCGCCTCAAAACTGGCATGGGTAAAGGAAAATGAGCCATGGCTTTTTGAAAAAATAAATAAAATTATGTTACCGGGCGACTATCTTGCCATGAAACTTACAGGTGAAGTCCGAACTTCATACACAGGCCTTTCCGAAGGCATTTTCTGGGATTTTACGAGAGAAGCGATTTGTAAGGAGCTGCTGGATTACTTCGGTTTTGACGAAAGTCTTTTTCCGGAAGTTGTCCCTTCTTTTTCCGTTCAGGGATATCTGCTGCCGGAAGCAGCACTGGCGACAGGATTACCGGAAGGAATACCTGTTTCGTACAGGGCAGGCGATCAGCCGAATAATGCTTTATCATTGAATGTTCTTTATCCTGGCGAGGTTGCAGCTACCGCAGGAACATCGGGTGTTATTTATGGTGTTACCGATCAGAAAAAATATGATCCGCTTTCGAGAGTAAATACTTTTTTGCATGTAAACCATACATATCAGAAACCTTCACTTGGTGTCCTTCTTTGTATTAACGGAACCGGCATACTTAATTCATGGATGCGCCGCATAGCCGGGAATAACTGGTCATACGACGAAATCAATAGAATGGCTTCTATGGTACAGCCGGGAAGTGATGGCGTTTTAATAATTCCTTTTGGAAATGGTGCAGAAAGAATGCTCCTTAATAGAGATATCGGGGCACATATTTCCGGGCTGAATTTTAACATTCACACAAAAGCACATTTATTTAGAGCCGTTCAGGAAGGAATAGCTTTTTCTTTCCGTTACGGACTTGATATTATGAAGGAAACAGGTATTCATGCCGGGATTATGCGTGCAGGCGCTGCCAATATGTTCCTGAGTCCGGTTTTCAGAGAAGCAGTTTCCTGTATCACAGATTCTACTATACATCTTTATAATACCGACGGTTCAATTGGTGCAGCCAGAGGTGCAGGAATAGGATGCGGTTATTACACATCGGAAAGAGAGGCATTTTCAGGTTTGAAATCAGTTGGGGTTACAGAACCCGATTTATCGCTGAAAGGTATCTACGAAGAAGCATACACCGCATGGCTTAATCTGCTCAAAACAATTTGATTGACTCAACTTTGCGAACTTCGCAATTTCTTTGAATTCTTAACGATTAAAATATAATTAACTAATAGATAAATATTATGGCTTCAAAAATTAAAAAAGAATTTTACCCCGGAATCGAGAAAATTGACTACGAGGGAAATAAATCAAAAAATCCGCTAGCTTTCAGATGGTATAATCCGGAAGCAAAAGTTGGTAATAAAACAATGAAGGAACACCTCAGGTTTGCAGTTGCATTCTGGCATACATTCTGTGGTGATGGAAGCGATCCTTTTGGAATGGCTACAAGAGTTTATCCCTGGGACAATTTACCAATAGACGATAAAATAATGCAACGACTCGATGCAGCTTTTGAATTCTTTAAAAAAATCGGTGTTGAATATTATTGTTTCCACGATGTTGATGTAGTAGGCAACGGTACGGTATTTGAGATCGAAAAACGACTTGCAAAATATGTTCCGGTAATGAAAAAAATGCAGGAACAAACCGGAGTGAAACTCCTGTGGGGCACATCCAACCTCTTTTCTCATCCCCGTTATATGAATGGAGCAGCTACAAATCCGGATTTCAATGTTGTCGCATGTGCAGGGACTCAGCTTAAAAATGCAATAGATGCCACAATTGAGCTTGGTGGCCAAAACTATGTATTCTGGGGTGGGAGAGAAGGTTATATGACACTCCATAACACCGATATGAAACGAGAACTCGATCATATGGGTATAATGTTGTCTATGGCAAGGGATTATGGGCGCAAAAATGGGTTTAAGGGAACATTCCTTGTTGAACCAAAACCTATGGAACCTACAAAACATCAGTATGATTTCGATTCCTCAACAGTTATCGGCTTCCTTAGAAAAAATGGACTTGACAAAGATTTTAAGCTCAATATAGAAGTTAATCATGCTACTCTTGCCGGACATAGCTTTACACATGAACTTCAGGTAGCGGCAGATGCAAATCTTTTCGGAAGCATTGATGCAAACAAAGGCGATTATCAGAACGGATGGGATACTGATGAGTTTCCAACCAATATCTATGAAGTAACAGAAGCTATGATGATTATTCTTAATGCAGGAGGTTTCTCTACCGGCGGGATTAACTTCGATGCAAAAGTACGTCGCAACTCGACCGATATCGAAGATCTTTTCATAGCTCATATCAGCGGCATGGATACTTTTGCCAGAGCGCTTATCATTGCAGATAAAATACTTAAAGAAAGCGATTATCTGAAACTGAAAAAGAAAAGATATGAATCGTTCGATAAGGGTAAAGGCAAAGAATTTGAGAACGGCAAGCTTTCACTTGAGAATCTTAGAGATATTGCCAGAGAGCTTGGGGAACCCGAACCAATAAGCGGAAAACAGGAAATGCTTGAACAATTAATAAATATGTATATCTGAATAACAGAAGAAATAGAAATATAGGCATAACAATATTTTTCAAGTTTTATGAAGTCAATGGTTCTGACCGGAATAAGGGAAATTAAAATGGTGGAAAAACCAATTCCTGAAATTACTACTTCTAATGAGGTTTTAATAAGAATAAATTCGGTTGGTATTTGTGGTTCAGATATTCATTATTACAATGAAGGTCGTATAGGCAGTCAGGTTATTGAATTTCCTTTCACTATTGGACACGAATGTTCGGGAATTATAGAAAAAACAGGTAGTTCGGTTAAAAAGCTTAAACCCGGAGATCGAGTTGCAGTTGATCCGGCAATGCCTTGTTTTGCATGTTCCCAGTGCCGTGAAAGGCGTTATCATACATGTCTGAATATCAAATTTCTGGGATGCCCTGGCCAGGCAGAAGGATGTCTGTCCGAATATATCGTTATGCCCGAATCGAGCTGTTATAAGATTGACGAAAGTATCAGCTTCGATATGGCTGCATTATCCGAACCTTTGTCTATCGGACTTTATGCCACAGAACTTGCCGGAACATTGCAAAACAAAAATATTGGAATTCTTGGTTCCGGGCCAATAGGCCTAAGCGTGCTTCTTATGGCGAATAGTAAAAAAGCCGGCAAAATCTATATGACCGACCTTATAGATGAACGGTTGGAACTGGCAAAACATTTAGGTGCATGCCGGACATGGAATCCATCGAAGACCGATATAGTTGATGAGTTAATGAAAGATGAGCCTGACCTTCTCGATATGGTTTTTGAATGTTGTGGAAAACAAGAGGCTGTTGAGCAGGCATTAAGAATTTTAAAACCCGGAGGGATGCTACTAATTGTCGGCATACCTTCGTCAAACGAGTGGAGATTCAGTGCTGAAGTGCTAAGAAGAAAAGAGATTACTATTCGGAATGTCAGACGGCAGAATGAAATGGTGCGACCCACTCTCGACCTGATAAGCAATGGAATAGTGAAGCCCGAAAAAATGATTACTCATATATTTGATTTCAAACAGACTCAGCAGGCATTTGAGCTTGTGGCAGGATACAGGGATGGAGTTATGAAGGCTATGGTGCATATTTGAAGCTTTTTATAGGAAATATTTATACGAAAAGCGAAGGGAATGAGTAAATTGCGATAGTTATTAATTTGCTATTTTATTCCAATCGGGAGGTTCAACACCGAGAAGATATCTGACAAAAAAATCGCGTCGTTTTCTTTCACCGTAATTACCTCCACTTGAATGCCCTGCTCCGGGTATAAAAACATATTCGAATTCTTTATTTGATTTTATCAGAGCATTTACAAATTGTGTTGTGGAACTCGGGTCAACATTTTTATCCATTTCACAATTTATTAGCATTAGTTTGCCCTTCAGCCTCCATGCATTTTCAACATTCGACGATTCAATATATTCGGGTCCGACGGGCCATCCCATAAATTGTTCATTCCACCACATCTTATCCATTCTGTTATCATGGCAACCACAGGCTGAAACGGCGACTTTGTAAAAATCATTATGAAATAAAAGAGCGGCAGCAGCATTCTGACCGCCGGCAGAAGTTCCATAGATGCCGATACGAGAGGTGTCCATATATGAATATTTGCGGGATGCAGCTTTTATCCACAGTATCCTATCGGGGAAGCCTGCATCCTTTAAATTTTTCCAGCAGATGTCATGAAAGGCTTTTGAACGGTTCGAAGTACCCATACCATCAATTTGTACTACTATGAAGCCGAGCTCTGCCAGCTGGTGCATACCGCTTATTATTGGACGAAAACTTTTCGGTACAAAATTACTGTGTGGGCCGGCATAGATATTTTCTATGATTGGATATTTTTTTGAAGGATCGAAATTACTTGGTCTTACAATAATTCCCCATATATCCGTTACCCCATCTCTGCCCTTTGCTGAAAAGGGTTCGGGAAGTTTTATACCTGTTTGCAGAAGACGCGAAATATCGGCCTTCTCCAGTTCCATTATTATTCGGCCGTCTTCTGCGTTTCTTAGCACTACCACCGGAGGTGTATCAACTGTTGACCATGTATCAGTGAAGAACCTCTTATCGGGGGAAAAGCTAACCTCATGGTTTCCGTAACCGTCAGTAAGTCGTTTAAGTCCGGTGCCGTCAAAATTTATTCTGTAAACATGAATGAAATAAGGATCGCCTGGTTCTCTGCCGCTCGCCTGAAATATTATCTGTCTTTTATTTTCATCAACACCAATTACGCCCCTTATTACCAATTCACCCTTTGTAATCTGGTTTTTAATTTTCCCTGTTTCCGAATCGTATAGGTAAAGGTGATTCCATCCATCCCTCTCCGATGCCCAGATAATCTCATGGGAATTTTCTATATCGAACCTGTATCGTTTCCCACTGTAATCAATAAAAGTAGGAGATGTCTCGTTAATAATAATCTTACTATCGCCTGTTGCAGCATCTACTTTTATAATCTGGTAAACCTGATGTCCTCTTCTATTATATTCGTAAGTGAAATACTTCGAATCTTTGCTCCATTTTAATTCGTCAATATAATACTGGTTAGGAATTAAAGAATCATCAACTTTAATATGTTTCTTTTTTTCGACATCAAATAATTGAGGATATAACTGAGGGACTGCATCTCCAGGTTTCTGGTATTCGTATGAAAAATGCCTCGGTTGAAGCTGTTCTTCAGGCGATGATTCAATGTAATGTATTATGTGTTTTTCAGCCGGTCTCACCTTGCAAGTGATAAGCTTTTTAGAATCGGGCGACCATTTAATGAATGACGAATAATATTCTCCTGTTCCTCCATCATAGCTTAGTTGATATTCCTTATTCAAGCTGTCAGATTTTATATAAACGTTATAATTTTTAATATATGCTGTCCATTTTTTATCGGGCGACTCAACGGGTCCATTTCTTAGTTCATCACGGAATCCCCAGTTCCATACCGGTTCAAATCTTGTTCTCTCAGGTATTCTATCGCCCCTAATTATTCTGTAATTTCTTAAAATACAAATCCAGTTGTAATTATCAAAGTTAAAAGAGAAGCTCATCATGCGCTCGGTAAAGACAAGGTTTCTAATAGGCAGTTTACCTGGTTCAGCTTTTTGGCCAGTAGCCTTTTCGAAAGCTTGTGCGAAGCGAACTTGATCAAATGCTATCCTTTTTGTTCCCGAAACCGCGTCTACAATATAATACTCAATACCGTTCGGAGTATTGCTTTCATAAAGAAAGCGGCCTGTGGCATTGATCCATGTTGGCCTAACATTACCATAAAAAACTTTTCCTGCAACTATTTGCTGGAGGCGATCGGCTCTGCCGTAATCTGATGTGTCAGGCTGAGCATAAGAAGAAATTGAAATAATAGTTAAAAAAAAGATAAACACAAAAATTCCAATACACGTTTTTTCCCCTGATTTATTCATATTCCTACCTTATTATTAAGGCAAAGATAATATACCGTTTTCTTATTATTTTACTTATAATTTACCGGTTGCCTTTTTTAAGTTTTTTTAAGAAAAAATAAAATAAGGTTAAATCTTCAAAGGTGATATCTTAGAGAAAAATATCTGTAAAAGAAATCTTATCTGGAGAGGTAATCATCGAACAGTACCTGGAGAAAAGATTTTCCGGATTTTTCAGCTAAATCTGTGCCTTTACCCCTTTTAAAAGGACAATTGCCAAGTTTTATATCATAAGCTACAAAAGAAGTATCAGTAACAAAACCAAAACCTTCATTATAAGTATAAAAGGCAAAATTACCTGACCCGTTTGAGAGGATATTTTTACTGAAACGGAAATTGGCTTTTAATTTTAGTTGTGAGGCTATAGTTAATGGAAGGTCGAACTGACAACATATTTTTGTAATTATGGTGTCTCTCGCTGAAATAGCTCCTCCAAGCCATAGCATAGGTATTTTAAAAATTGACTCGGAATATACAGGAATGGTATCGGAGTTTCTTCTGCAATGATCGGAAGTTATAATTATCAATGTGTTTTTCCACCAGTCGGTTTTTTTTGCCCTGTCAAGAAATTCTCCAAGTGACTTGTCGGTGTAATAAATCGAGTTTTTGAACTGGCTTAGTATGTCGCGTCCTTTAAAAACAGGGGACATTGGAACTTCAAAGGGCTCATGACTGCTCAGGCTCAGAACAGCATACGCAAAAGGATTTCTCGATGTATTAAGTGAATCGTTCAAACGTTCAAATAATATATGATCATGTACTCCCCATTTTGAGTTCCTGTCTTTTTTGTCAAAATTATCTATTGTTACTTTTTCTTCGAATCCCATGGTAGTGATGAAAGAATTCATACTTGCAAAATTGATATCTCCGCCATACCAGAAGGATGTTTTATATCCTGAGCTATCGAGAAGTTTAAACAATCCTGGCATTGTTTGTGTTTTCCGTGGTTCTCTGATTACCTGTATTAAAGGAAGGTTTGGATAACCGCTTAAAATTGCCGGTATTGCTTTGTCGGTTCTTGAACCCGCTGCATAAAGTCCTGAAAAGTAAATGCCCTCGGGAATATATTCTTTAAATCGTGGAGCAGTTACCGAATCTTTTCGGTTAATGCCGATTATATCGCTTCCAAAACTTTCAAGTATAATTAAAAGGATATTTGGTTTTTCAGTATTAAGTAAGTATTTTGGAACACCATTATCTTTTAAAAGCATAGAAAAACATTCATAGGCTTCATTTTGTGGATAAAATTTATATGGATTTTCCTTTGGTTTTATATGTAAAGCAGTATATCCAAAATTCCATACAACATTTATTGCAGCATGATTCAGAAAAAGGTGTTCGCTGAAATAAACTGAGCCTGAATTCATAGGGGCAACGCCAAGCCCTCCTCTTATAGGTATAACAAGAAACCCTGAAAACAGGATAAATACAATAGAAGGAATAATTGGAGAAGCTATTTTGTCTTCTTTATGACAAAATTTATCAATTAATATATTACATAACTTAATAAATATAAATGTTATAATAATATCAATAACTATTAACAGAAATAATTGAACAGTGGTTGCCGAGGCAATTGCATCTTTAGGCTCTTTCAAATAACCAATAACAGAAAAATCAAGCCTGTAGGCCCAAAATGAATATATGAATGCATCACATAAAATAAGAGGAATGAATAGAATTAAAAGTATATCCGAATATATCTTGAGCCATTTTCTATACCAGTTTCCGCCAGTAAAGAACCATGGAATAGCAATAAGGAGAGGAAGGATAAGAATATATCCGGTTGCGGAAATGTCCATTTTGAAACCGTGATAAAATGCAAGTAAAATATCAGATATCCTGTAATTGGTCATTTCGTCGAACTGAACAACCAAAAAAATAAATCTGGCCAGAATAAAAAAAAACAGCCAGAATAATATATAAGATATTGTTGCTGTTATTATTTTTTTCAAAATGGTTGAAATTTATATATAGGAGAATATTACAAAAGATAATTACTGGATAAAAACTAGCTTTTATCTTCCTGTTTTGTATTATCTTTTGACTCTTTAGAAATTTTGGGTGATTTTAATTTCTTTGATGCCGATTCATTTTCAATTTTTCCCTTACTCTTTAATTCAACAGGTTCTTTTTCTTTTGAATCTTCATCTATCTCTTTTTGGGTTTTTTCCTTAATCGTTTCCTTTTTTGGTCTAGATTTTTTTTCAATAGTTTCATGAGTTATTTCCTGACCGGAGGTTTCAACAGATTTGACAACATTTTCGGATGTTTCAACAGAAGAAGCATCAGGTTCTCCAACTTTTTCCCTTTTAACTTTTTCGGTTTTTTTAATTTTCTCCTCTTTAATTGTAACTGTCTGCTGTATTACAGTGGACTTCTTAGACTTTTTCCTTGGTCTGCTAACGCCGTATGTTCCAAGAAAGATTTTACCTCTTTTTGATTTTTTATCCCCTTTCCCCATAATCTAATAGATTTTATTTATAATAATAAGGGGCAAATATATAAAAACTTTTGTATTCGATTAATTTTGTGCTATTAATGATTTAATTTCATAAATCAACATAAAGTTTAAGATCCAGATTTGTGAATCAGTTTCAATAATAATTTTAATATATTTTGTTATTCAGAAAATTTACATCACCTTTGTTGCTGTTTTACAAATATATTAAACTATTTTTATTATGAACATTTATGTTGGTAGCCTGAATTTTAAAATGCAGGAAACAGAATTAAGAGAAATTTTTGAGGAATACGGCGAGGTAACATCTGCCAGAATAATTACTGATAGGTATTCCGGAAGAAGCAAAGGCTTTGGTTTTGTTGAAATGCCTGACGAAGCCAATGCAAAAAGAGCTATCAAGGAACTTAATGGTTCCGAAGTGAAAGGGCGTAATATTATTGTCAACGAATCAGTTGAAAAGCCTGAACGAAGAAATTTTAAAAAGAGTAATTATGGACAAAGAAGGAGAGAAAATTTCAGATAAAAATTAAAAAATCACAACAATGAAAGGTAATGTAAAATGGTACGACAGAGTTAAAGGTTACGGTTTTATACAGACTGAAGACAACAAAGATATTTTTGTACACCGTTCCGGTCTTGAGGGCATCAAAGTTCTAGAAACAGGAGAGGCTGTTGAATTCGAAATTGAAGAAAGAGAAAAAGGACCTGTTGCCGTAAAAGTAAGAAAAGCTGAATAACCTTTTATCATGTTTACTGAAAAATTATTAAAGGGCTCAGAAATGAGCCCTTTTTTGATAATAAACATTAATTTTTCTATTGGATCATAAATAAAATCATGAAAATTAGTACGTGAAATTTTTTTGATATTTTAAAAGTTTTCAATATCTTTTTCATATTAGTAAAAATCTTTTAATCTTTTAATTATGTATTATTTCTATAAATTTGTACTTATGGATATTTTAACGGTCAAGATATTTACACGTACACTTTCTTCGAGGCTTGATTATATTGCGGAATTCATTTTATCAGACCTTCTGGGAGTACCTTTTGAAATAACCAGCGACAAAAGAAAACTTGGTAAAAGTCCTGTTATTAATTATTCAAATGAAGAAGTAAAGGGTACATTTAAAATTATCCCTTCGGGTCTTCTTTGTGAAACAGGAGTAAGACCTCTCGACCTAACTGTTACATGGTGGAATGGATTGCCGGTTTTTTTTCAATCTGACGATCAGTCAGATTTTCCTTTTGATATTTTTTCAGCCGCGTTTTTTATTATTACAAGATATGAAGAATATCTCGAGTTTGAACCTGATAACCATGGCCGTTTTCCTGCTTCAAAAAGTCTGGCCTTCCGTTCAGGATTCCTTAATAAACCTGTTATTAATTTATGGGTAAAAGAGCTTTCGAAGCTGCTTATTTTGAAATTTCCTAATGTGGCTTTCAAAAGGAATATATTCAGGGCTATTACAACCTTCGATGTTGACGAACCTTTCAAATATCTCGGTAAAGATATGATCAGAAATATAGGTGGTTTTTTACGTGACATGGGAAAAAAAGATATGGATGCTGCCGAAAGATATCGTATCGTGCTGAAGAAACAGAAAGATCCATGGGATATCTTTGATTATATTTTTTCTATGACAATCGAGAAAGGTAACCAGATAATAGTTTTTTTTCCTGTCGGCGACAGGACAGATTATGACAGATGGCCTTCATATCAAAATGATGATTATAGAAAACTAATTACCAGAATTGCAGAAAAAACAAAAACAGGCCTCCATCCTTCTTATTATTCTTGCGACAATACTGAAAAACTAAATTTGGAAAAAGAGCGTTTACACCAGATAACAAACAGTGAGATAATTGCAGCAAGATATCATTTTATAAGACTGAAGTTTCCTGATTCGTATTCTAATCTGGTGGATGCCGGTTTTAGTGAAGATTATTCTATGGGATTCCCTGATGAACCAGGATTCAGAGCGGGTACTTCAACTCCCTTCTTTTTTTATGATTTGTCATCGGAAAGAAAAACAAATCTGGTTGTTTTTCCGTTTCAAATAATGGATGCAACTCTTATCCAGTATAAAAAATTTCAACCTGAAGAGAGTATGTCAGTTATAAAAAATATTATAGATGAAACAAAGAACGCAGGTGGATTGTTTCACTCGTCATGGCATAACAAAACTCTTGCAGAGGGCAAGAAAGCCTCAGAGTGGAAAAAAGTTTTTGAAAATACCCTGAACTATCAAAACCAATGATTATTTACCTTAAAAATCGGGAGATTGACAGAAAACTGTGGGATACTTGTATAAGAAATTCAAGGGTATTAAAGCCTTATGCATGCTCATGGTTCCTTGATATTATGGCTCCAGGATGGGAAGCCCTGATAGATGATGAATATGATTCGGTATTTCCGTTACCGGTAAGAAAAAAAATAGGCATAAAATACGTTACAACACCTGTGTTTTTACAGCAATTAGGTGCTTTCTCACCCGATAAATCGCCGGAAAAAGCAATTAACGAATTTCTCGATTATCTTCCTGAGTTTTACAAATTTTTTGATTTATGTATCGGACAAAAAGTTGAACGTGACGGATTCAAAGTTTTTGAAAGAGCGAACTATGAACTTGACCTCTCAAGGCCTTATGAAGTGCTCTGGAATAATTTTTCGCATTCATGCTGTAGAAATATAGAAAAAGCAGAAAGAAAAGGAATAGAATTTACTTATGATATTCAACCGGAACAACTCATCGAACTTTTTATCAGGACGAAGAAAAAAATTATCAAAGGAATTAAACAAAGAGATATTGAACGACTTTTAAATCTTATGAAATTTTCTATCAAACAAGAGAAGGGCAGGATAGAAGGTGTGACAGCATCTGATAAAAGTCTTCTATTCGGGCAATTTTATTTTAACCTACCAGGATATATTAACTTATTTTTTGGTGTAAACACTGCTGACTCCAGAGAGGGACGTTTTAATTATTATTTTATAAATAAGATAATTAAAGAGAATGCAGGCAAAGAAATTATTCTTGATTTTGCAGGTTCTTCAATTCCTTCGGTAGCATCATTTATGGAATCATTTGGAAGCGTGAATAACCCTTATTATCGTATATATAAAAATTCTCTTCCTTGGCCTTTGAAAATGCTTAAATAATTCAGAAATGATTTTCTATTATGGCCCTTCTGATAAAATACTGTTAAATAAGCTCGGCATTCTCTATCTCTCTTAATTCGATGAGCTTTTCATTTTCACATTTCAATGTGCGTGCCGGATATTTCTTAAGAAGTGTATAATTATGAGTGGCGACTATAACAGCCCTTCCTGTTTTATTTATTTCCTGAAGCAGCCTGATAATTCCATCCGATGTTTCCGGATCGAGATTACCCGTTGGCTCATCGGCAAGTATTATATCAGGATCATTCAATAAAGCCCTGCCTATTACCACTCTCTGCTGTTCACCACCGGAAAGCTGATGAGTCATTTTATAACCTTTCAGCCCAAGCCCCACCTTATTTAATACCTCGGTAATTCTTGTTTCAATTTCCCTTTTGTTTTTCCATCCTGTGGCCCTCAATACAAACTCCAGATTGTCATGAACATTCCTGTCAGTAAGAAGCTGAAAATCCTGAAATACAATCCCGAGTTTCCTTCTCAGATATGGAACTTGCATTTTTTTAAGCTTTCGTAAATTGAATCCTGCAACGGTTGCATCGCCCTCCTTAAGTGGAATTTGTGCATTTATCGTTTTTATGAGACTTGTTTTTCCACTGCCTACTTTACCAATAAGATAAAGAAATTCACTTCTTTTTACCGAAAAATTGACATCTGTAAGAACAAGATGGTCCTGCTGCCAGATAGCGCAACTGTTAAATTCAATTATAGAGTCGAGTGAATGAATGTCCTCCATAAAATTTATTTTTGCCAAAATTATCAAAGAATTGATAACTAATGTTCGGTTGTTAATAAATTCGGTAATAAAGAAAAATAGTAGCCGTTTATAAGTTGTATTTTTATGCTTTATTTAAAAATTTTATATAGTTATATTTTTAGAGAAGCAGTATGATTTCTTTGATTTCTTTTTTCTTCATCTTTGTACTTTGCCATAAATTTTCAATGGAAAAATAATTATGAATAGAAAGTTAATTATAACATTAATTCTTACCCTTACTATAAATAGTCTTACTGCACAGCTTTCTTTTATGCAGGAAGAGATAAGCTCAAAATATCTCAAGGGGATGGAGTTTTATGAAAAAGAAAAATACACAGCAGCGATCAGATTCCTTGATGATTACCTTAAAAATGAAGCAGATGAAAACCTGAACAGAAGATGCAATGCCGAATTTTTCAGCGCAATGGCTTCGTTGAAACTTTTTCATCCCGATGCAGAATATAAAATGACCAGGTTTATTGCAACATATCCTGAAAGTGAACTGGTGAACGATGCAATAATGTCTCTTGGCGATTATTTTTATCAGAATAAAAATTACAGAAAAGCTGTTTCATATTACAATCGTATAAACAGGATACTTCTTACCGGCGACAAATTATCGGAATTTTGTTTCAGATACGGTTATTCGGCGATGATGACCGGTGATAAACCGACGGCTCTTCTTATGTTCAATGAAATCAAAGATATTGATACGTACTATACCTCTCCGGCACTTTATTATTTTTCTCATATTGCTTATGAGGAAGGCAAATATGAAACGGCACTTGAAGGTTTTATGAAACTTCGTGACGATGAGACTTTCGGCAGCGTTGTTCCGTTTTATATTGTCCAGATAATGTATTTACACAAAGATTATGACGGAATACTTACAATTGCCCCGGGATTATTGAAATCTGCCGGCAAACAGAGAGCGGTTGAACTCTATAGGTTTATCGGCGATGCATATTATAATAAAGGTAATTACAGCGAAGCTCTTGAGTATCTTGAGAAATACGTATCAAATGCAAAAGCCAGCGGAAGAGAAGATAAATATGAACTCGCTTATTGTTATTATATGAACGGTGAATACGATAAAGCAATAGAAATTTTTCTCGAACTTACTGCTAAACCTGATATTCTAAGCCAAAACGTATGGTTAATACTTGGTGACTGTTATCTGAAAAAGGGAGATGTAGTCAGGTCAAAATTTGCTTTAAATCAGGCATCACAACTCAATTTTGATCCTGAAATCCGCGAGGAAGCATTATTTAATTATGCCAGGCTACTATACCAAACTTCATATTCACCTTTCGGGGAAGCTATAAAGGCTTTACAGGATTATATTGAACTATTCCCTGCTTCCGATAGAATTGAAGAGGTATATAATATGCTTATTTCAGTATATACTCAAACTAAAAACTATAAGGAAGCACTTGCTTCGCTTGATAAAATTTTAAATAAAGATCCGAGATTCGAAGAAGCATATCAAAGAGTGGCATTCTTTAGAGGGCTTGAACTTTTTAATAATATGGAACTTTCGGCATCGATCAATATGTTTGACAAATCACTGAAATACGAAAAATACAACAGACAATTAAAGGCGCGTGCAATTTACTGGAGAGGGGAAGCTTATTATCGTCTCGGACAATATGAAAAGGCTATTGCCGACTATCAGGAGTTTATGGGTATCCCGGGATCAATGCTTCTTGATGAATATAAGCTTGTGAGATATAATTTAGGATATGCACTTTTTAATTTGAAGGATTATGCTGGTGCCCTTGTACATTTTAAGTCTTTCGAATCGTCGGCTACAAATGTACGACCCGATATTTTAATAGATGCACGCAACCGAATTGCTGACTGTTATTTTATTGATAAAAAATATTCCGAAGCAATCGAATATTATAATAAAGTGATAGAGTACGGGAAAATGGACGCCGATTATGCACTCTACCAAAAAGGCTTTGCTCAAGGGTTAATGAATAATCAGAAGGGGAAAGTGGAAACATTGTCAAAACTTATTACTATGTATCCTTCATCAAAATATATTCCGGGAGCACTCTTTGAAAGAGGTAGAGCCTATATAATTTTGAATGATAATATGAGAGGAGAGGCTGATTTTAACCTTATCATATCTTCATATCCTTCAAGCCTGTTTGCCCCACGCGCAATCGTTCAACTTGGTCTGCTCTATTTTGATACTGGCGATTACCAGAAAGCAATAACTCAATTCAAAAAAGTAATTGAAAATTATAGTTCAACTCCTGAAGCACGGTATGCTCTTAACGGACTTAAAAATGTTTACGTTGAAATGAATGACGTTGAATCTTATTTTGCTTACGTAAAATCTCTTAAAGGTTATGCCGATGTGAGTCTGGCAGAACGAGATTCTCTACTTTATATGTCGGGAGAACGTCTATATATGACAGGTGACTGCAATAAGGCAACAGAAGTATTCAATAATTATCTTAAGGAATTCAGTAATGGCAGTTTTCGTATAAACGCACTTTTTTATCTTGCTGAATGTTATTCACTTTCGGGAAATAAAGATGAGGCACTTAATTATTATTTACAGGTTATACAATTACCTGGCAGCGAATTTCTTGAACCTGCACTTCGCTCTGCCGCATCTATCACGTATGAAAAACAAGATTACCTTAAGTCTTTTTCACTTTATGAACAACTTGAAAAAATTACGGAAAAGCCTGATATTGTGGTCTTTGCTATGAAAGGGCAGTTAAAATCGGCATGGGAAGCCGGTGATGCTGAAAAAGCTATAAGCGTTGCCGAAAAGATTTTGAAATCAAATAATATTCCTGCTGAGCTAATTAGGGAGGCAACATTTACAGCTGCTAAAGCTTATTATAGTCTTAACCGTTATGATGAGGCATTACTGGAATTCAAAAAACTTGCCGGCGAGATTACTAGCGAGCAGGGTGCAGAATCAAAATACAGAGTTGCAGAAATACTCATGATGCAGGGAAATATCAATGAAGCTGAAAAAGTTGTTAATGAATTTGTAAATATGAATACCCCCCATCAATACTGGATGGCAAAAGCATTCATACTTCTATCAGATATAAGCATCAAAAAGGGAGATATTGTCATGGCAAGAGCAACATTGCAGGGATTGAAAGAGAATTATCCTGTGCCTGATGACGGAATTTTAAATGAAGTACAGGCAAAACTTAATGCTATTTCAACTAAACAGTAAATCATTAAATATTTTTAAAAACTGTAAAATGGAAAAATATAGAAATATACTGATTTTAACAATTTTACTGATAAGTATGCCGGCTTTTTCAATTTTTGGTCAGAAACCAGTTATAAAAAGAGAAATAACCCTTTATAATCCTTATAAACCTTCTCTTCCCGATGTGACTAAAAAAAGTTTTCTACCTGATATGACCGATACTTTCAGAATAAAAACTGAATTCAAATACGAAATTAAAACATCGCGATATACTCCAACTTATGCCATCAGTCCTTTGAAACCTGCCACTATGGTGCCTGATCCCTTAAATAAGCTTTATAACAGTTTTATTAAGCTTGGTTTTGGAAGCCATGTAACTCCTACAGCAGAACTCAGTATCACAAACTTGCGATCGAAAAAGGGAGCGATTGGTTTTTATGCAGGCCATTTTTCGGCAAACGGTAAGGTCAAACTAGAAAATCAAAAAAAAGTTTTTGCAGGATATATGGACAATAACGCGTCACTTTATGGCCGTAAATTTTTTAGTGAAAGTGTTCTTGACGGTTCAATTGATTTCAGTCAGAATACAAGATATGCTTATGGCTATGATACATTATTTTCTGATTATAACCCTTCAAAAAAAGATATAAAACTGAATTATTACTCATTCGGAGCAAATATTGGTTTAAACTCGGTTAAGACCGACTCTACTGAGCTTGCTTATAATGTGAAATTGAATTATAATTATTTCACTTCACATAAAGATTTCTACCAGAACAACATCAGGCTTGATGGCATAGCATCAAAAGAATGGAAAGGTTTCTATGTTGGTTCAGGACTTGAGTTCGATTTATATAAGCCCTCTGGAATTGTTTCTAACTCTTCACGATATCTTGTTTCTCTGATGCCTTTTGTGAAAAAAAACAGTAACGAGTGGGATGTTAAGCTTGGTGCCGATATCCTTCTCGACCGAAACCTGAATGATAATGCTAAATTGCGAATTTACCCTGATCTGAGATTTGCTTTTAATATAATTCCAGCCAGCCTTGGATTCTTTACAGAGCTTAACGGTAAACTTGAGAAAAATACTGCAGGAGAAATTATAAATATCAATCCTTATATTATTCCTGGCGATATTTTATATAAAATACGAGGAACAAGCTATCCATTAATTGTGAAGGCCGGATTTTCCGGAGAAACCGGCATTGAAGGTTACTACAGGTTATTTGCTTCTTACTCGATTTCTGATAACCTTGTTCTTTTCAGCAATTATTTTTTCAGAAACTTTTTAACACCAGATTCAATACCAATTTACATAGGCAATTACTTCCTGCCACTTTATGATGACACTGAAATATTTAATTTGCATGGAGAAATGGCAGGCAAAATAGGTAGCAGATTAAATTTCTATACAGAAGCAAACTATTTTAAATATACACTGACAAACAACCAGTCGGCATGGGGCAGGCCCGATTGGGATGCAGAATTCACAATCAAGTATAATCTGAGGGATAAAATTCTTGCTTCAATAACAGCAAATGCAATCGGCAAAAGAAAAATGCTTCAGACAGTAAATAGTGTTGAATTCAGAGTTATAAACGATAAGGTAATCAATATGCCGGCTCATATTAATTTCAATCTGGAAGCAGAATACAGATATACCAAAATCCTTTCTTTCTGGATGAGGTTGAATAATATATCCTTTTCAAGATATTATGAATGGGCATGGTATCCTTCGTATAGGTTCATTTTCCAGGCCGGCTTTACATACAGCCTTTAAAAATTTAGCCCATCAGTGTCAATTCAAATTCCTCCTATAAATTCATTATTGTCAGATTTTGTTTATTTCTTGTGAAAATAATTGATAATTTTTGGTATTTCTTTTAGCTTTTAAGGATATTATTTGTATATTTGCAAAATTATTTAATTTTCATTGAATCAAAGATTTATATAGGAATTGTGAAGTTGGATTCAAGAGCAGTAAATGGTTTTAAAACCAGAAAAAATTTCATGAATATTTTTGGTTGTTCATAGCTTTCACCGACCTGTCAGAAGGTCGGTCATTAAATGATTCCGGCTTCATAAATAATTAATAATGTATTGAAAAAATGAGTGATACTGAAAAAAGATTTACTGATGGCAATGATTATTCTGCAGAGAGTATTCATGTACTCGAGGGGCTTGAAGCTGTAAGGAAAAGGCCAGCAATGTATATTGGCGATATTGGAGTAAAAGGACTTCATCATCTGGTTTATGAAGTCATTGACAATTCTATAGATGAGGCTATGGCCGGCTACTGCAATAGAATAGACGTTACGATTCATGAAGACGGTTCTGTTACGGTTGCCGATAATGGACGAGGTATTCCAACAGGTATGCATGAGAAAGAGCAAAAATCGGCTCTTGAAGTGGTATTAACAATATTGCATGCTGGAGGGAAATTTGATAAAGATTCGTATAAAGTATCCGGTGGTTTACATGGAGTGGGAGTTTCGGTAGTAAATGGATTATCCGAATGGCTTCTTGCAGAAGTGCATCGAGAAGGGAAAATTTTTACCCAGAAATATGAAAGAGGGAAACCTGTTACAGACGTCAATATTGCAGGCGAAACAGATAAAACCGGTACTATAATAACGTTCAAACCTGATACCGAGATATTTCAGACGGTTGATTTTAATTTTGAAATATTGTCATCAAGACTTAGAGAGCTTGCATTTCTTAATAGAGGTATTCTTCTAACTTTGAGGGATATGCGTGAGATGGTTGAAAATGGTAATGGTGGTAAGCCTCGTTACGAGGAATTTTTCTCCAAAGATGGTCTGGTTGAATTTGTTAAATACCTTGATGTTAACCGTGAACCTCTTATTCCTAATCCTATATATATGGTAAACGACACCAGTGAAGTGCCTGTTGAAATAGCTTTACAATATAATACCTCATTTACCGAAAACGTATATTCTTATGTGAATAATATCAATACTATAGAAGGAGGGACTCATCTGGCAGGATTTAGAAGGGGACTTACAAGGACTTTGAAAAAATATGCTGAAGATTCTGGTGCCACTGCAAAATTAAAATTCGATATAAATGGTGATGATTTCAGGGAAGGTCTTACCGCAGTAATTTCTGTAAAAGTTGCAGAACCTCAGTTTGAAGGCCAGACAAAAACCAAGCTTGGAAACAATGAAGTTATCGGTGCAGTTGATCAGGCAGTGAGCACTGCGTTAACCAATTATCTTGAGGAAAATCCGAGAGAAGCAAAACTGATAGTTCAGAAAATAATTCTTGCAGCCACCGCACGCCATGCCGCCAGAAAAGCAAAAGAGCTTGTTCAGAGAAAAAATGTACTTTCCGGATCCGGCCTGCCTGGGAAACTGGCCGACTGTGCAGACCGTGACCCCGAAAAATGTGAACTCTTTCTGGTTGAGGGCGACTCGGCAGGCGGTACGGCAAAACAAGGACGCGACAGACGTTTTCAGGCAATCCTCCCGCTAAGAGGTAAAATACTTAATGTTGAAAAGGCCATGCAACATAAAATTTTCGATAGCGAGGAAATAAAAAATATTTTCACCGCACTTGGCCTTACTATCGGAACGGAAGATGACAGCAAAGCCCTTAATACATCAGGATTGAGATACCACAAAGTTATAATCATGACCGATGCAGATGTTGATGGCTCCCATATAACTACGCTTATTCTGACATTCTTCTTCAGATATATGCAGGAACTCATAAGTGCAGGAAATATCTTTATTGCGCAACCTCCGCTTTATCTTGTAAAAAAAGGGAAAATGGAGAAATACTGCTGGAGCGAAGAAGAGCGTGAAGCAGCAATCAGGGAGCTTGGACAGGGAAAGGAATCAGGTATTTCAGTACAGAGATATAAAGGCCTTGGCGAAATGAATGCCGAACAACTTTGGCAAACAACTATGAATCCGGAAACACGTATCCTGAAGCAGGTAACTATCGAAAGCGCAGCGGAAGCCGACCATATCTTTTCAATGCTAATGGGTGACGAAGTCCCTCCAAGAAGGGAATTTATCGAATCCCATGCTCGTTATGCAAGAATAGATGCATAAGAAGGTGTAAAGATTTTTATTTTCGCGAAGTTTTGTTTAGCTGAAGAGTCGATAACAAGCCGCATGCAGCTTTAATATCTTCTCCACGGCTCGCCCTAATAGTAGTTATTATCCCTTTTTTGTTCAAACTATCTCTAAAAACTTTAATATCTTCTATATCAGGACTTTCAAACTCGAGGCCAGGGATTTTATGGAAACGTATAAGGTTTATCCGGCATTTAATTCCATTCAGGATTTTTGCAAGCTCTTTTACATGTGCAGATGTGTCATTTATTCCCTTGAAAAGAATATATTCAAATGAAATACGTCTCTGACTTTTTATATCGTATTTTCTTATTATTTCAATTATTTCTTTTATAGGATTAGTCCTCTCCACAGGTATAAGTCGCTGCCGTTCGACTTCGAATGGCGAATGTAAACTTATTGCAAGATTAACTCTGCTCTTTTCAAGAAATGTCTTGATTTTGTCAATCAATCCAATTGAACTCACAGTTATTCTTGTTGGGCTCCATCCATAACCCCATTTTTCCGTAAGGATTTCAATGCTTTTCAATACTTCTTCAAGGTTATCTAACGGTTCACCCATACCCATATATACAATGTTATAAACGGAGCCGAATTCTGGAATGCTTCTTAACTGATTGAGAATTTCGTTAGAGGAAAGATTCCCCTGAAATCCCTGTTTGCCGGTCATACAAAATACACACCCCATTTTACATCCCGATTGAGTGGACACACAAAGAGTTGCATGATTTTTTCCAGGTATCCATACTGTTTCAATGTATTTATTATCAAGTACTTTAAAAAGGTATTTTTTCGTACCGTCCTTACTCTCAGAAACATTTTCCGGAAAAGAAAGTCCTATGGAATATTCGGATGAAAGAATTTCCCTCGCTTTTTTCGACAGGTTTGTCATTGTATCTATCGAACTGATATTGTGTTTATAAAGCCACTCGGCAATCTGCATTGCAGAATAACCAGGAAGTCCCGCACGCTTTGTTAAAGCAACAAGCTCGTTGAGTGTTTTGCCGTATAATTTTTCTTTCTCCATAATCTTTTATCTTCGTATCCTTTTGTATTAACTCTATTTTCTCAGTGAAACGCAAAACTTTTTTAAATCAGCTTACAAATTAATAGACATAAAGCCAATTTTATTACTGTCAATATGACTGGTCGGAACGGACGTATTGACAGTTAATGTAATTTATGTTCAACTTTAAAGAGTTTCATTTTTAAAGCTTTTTTAAAAAGTTTTCCAGCTATATTATTTTGTATTTATTCGGACTAAATAATTATATCCAGTTGTCTATAAGAATAACTGATTAAATCATTTCTTATAGTGTACGTTTTTATATAAAATCGTCATGCACGTTAAAGTAATGTTAAAGCCGAATAAATTAAAACAAACTTTTTATAAAATGCACGATATTTGTTAAATTTAACAAGGTTATTAAAATAATAACTCTTTGTATTACTTAAAAAAAATTAAAGGCCAGATGTTTAATAGTTGAAAAATAGATAATATGAAAACAAAACAATTCTTCGGTGGGTTACTGATGGCAATTATTGGTGCTTTAATTGCATTATTTGCCTATACGAAATTTTTCGAAAAGGACAAAGGTGTTCTTATCGCCGACACATCATCCATAAATAGCGAAAATATGAAGCCAATTCTAACTTCATATCAGCAGGTGGGGCAGGTTGACCTTACTTATGCTGCTGAGGTTACAGTTCATGCAGTGGTACATGTTACAACAAGTATGACATATTCAAGTAAAGGAATTAACCCTATACTTGAGTGGTTTTATGGAGATGTTTACCGGCAGATTCCGCGTGAAGTAAAAGGTTATGGTTCTGGAGTTATTATTTCAAATGACGGTTACATAATTACCAATAACCATGTAATAGAAAATGCCGAAAAGATTACGGTAAAACTCAACGATAACAGAGAGTTTGAAGCAGAGATAATTGGACGAGATCCGAGTACTGATTTAGCTCTATTGAAGATAAAAGCAAATGGCCTTCCATTCATTACTTACGGCGATTCGGATAATCTAAGGCTTGGTGAATGGGTGCTTGCCGTGGGAAACCCCTTTAATCTTACAAGCACGGTTACAGCCGGTGTTGTCAGTGCAAAGGGAAGGAATTTGGGAATAATGGATAGTAATTACAGCATAGAATCCTTCATTCAAACCGATGCGGCAGTTAATGTAGGAAACAGCGGAGGCGCACTGGTCAATACAAAAGGACAGCTTGTAGGGATTACAACCGCTATTTATACACCTACAGGTGTTTATGCTGGAAACTCTTTTGCAATACCGGTAAGCATTGTGAAGAAGGTAATTGATGACTTAAGACTATATGGTGTAGTTCAGAGAGCCTTTTTAGGTGTAGGCATTAATGAGGTAACTGCTGAAATAGCTGAAAAGGCAAAACTTAAGGAAATTAAAGGAGTTTATATAGCTGAAGTATATGAAAACGGCGCAGCAAAAGATGCCGGGCTGAAGGAGGGAGATGTAATAATAAAGTTCAACGGAGTAAATGTCGGGAATGTTCCCGAACTCCTTGAACAGGTGGGCAGATATCGTCCGGGAGATAAAGTTACCGTAACTTATGTACGTTCAGGTAAAGAAAACACAGTATCGGTTACCCTTAAAAATATTGAAAATACTACTGGCATAGTGAAACCAGGTGCAGGTTCAGCAGTAGTGTTTGGTGCAAAACTTGAACCTCTTACAAATGAAGAAAAGAAAATGTTTGGGATAGACTATGGCGTTAAGGTTACAGAAGTCAACGAAGGCAGATTCAAAACTCTTGGAATACGAAAAGGATATATTATTTTGAGTGTGAATGGGAAGAAGGTCAAAAGTGCTGCCGACGTACGTAATTATACTAATAACGGCGAAAATTTGACATCTATCGAAGGAATACAATCGAATGGTACATACTTCAGCTACCAGTTCAGCGGGGGATTGAAATAATATAAAATTATTTGTTAAAAATTTTCATTTTAAATAAAAAGTTATTAATTTTGCGGAAATTTTTTCAAGGATAGATGAGACAACTAAAGATTACTAAATCAATCACCAATAGGGAAAGTGCATCGCTCGACAAGTACCTTCAGGAGATTGGTAAAGAGGAGTTGATATCGGTAGAGGAGGAAGTTGAACTTGCCCAGAGGATTAAAAAGGGAGACAGGGCTGCTCTTGAAAAACTCACAAAAGCAAATTTAAGATTTGTGGTTTCGGTTGCAAAACAATACCAGAACCAGGGATTAAGCCTTCCTGATCTTATCAATGAAGGCAATCTCGGACTTATTAAGGCTGCCGAAAAATTTGATGAGACCAGAGGATTTAAGTTTATTTCATATGCAGTATGGTGGATAAGACAGTCGATACTTCAGGCACTTGCTGAGCAGTCGAGAATAGTGCGCCTGCCTCTTAATCAGGTCGGCTCACTCAATAAGATTAATAAAGCCTTCTCTAAGTTCGAACAAGAATACGAAAGAACTCCTTCTCCCGAAGAACTTGCAGATGTACTCGATCTCCCTAAAGAAAAAGTTACCGATACACTGAAAGTTTCAGGTAGGCATGTATCGGTTGATGCACCTTTTGTAGAAGGCGAGGATAATAGTCTGCTCGATGTTCTGCCAAATACCGATTCTCCTGTTGCAGATAAAGCTCTTATGGACGAATCGCTTTCCAAGGAAATCGAAAGAGCACTGGCAACACTTACTGAAAGAGAAAGAGACATTATCAAGCATTTCTTCGGTATCTCATGCCAGGAAATGACTCTGGAAGAAATAGGAGAAAAATTTGGCTTAACAAGAGAAAGAGTCAGACAGATTAAGGAGAAAGCTATCAGAAGGCTCAGGCATACTTCCAGAAGTAAACTTTTAAAGAGCTACCTGGGTTAAGAATTTTGATGATTGTAACTATAGCCGTCAGGTGAACAAACTGACGGCTTTTTTATGAATTTCCTGTTAAAAATCCGAATAAAACCTATTCTATTTAAATAAAAATTGTAATTTATCAGTAAAATAGATCTGATGGATTTCAAACTCGTATCGGATTTTCAACCTACGGGTGATCAACCCGAGGCAATAAGACAACTTGTAGAGGGTCTTAATAACGGATTACCTTATCAGACATTACTTGGTGTAACCGGCTCGGGAAAGACCTTTACTATCGCTAATGTTATTGAACAGGTACAACGCCCTGTGCTTGTTCTTAGTCATAATAAAACTCTGGCTGCACAACTATATGGAGAATTCAAACAATTCTTTCCTAATAATGCAGTTGAATATTTTGTTTCATATTATGATTACTATCAGCCTGAGGCATATATTCCAGTCACAGATACATATATCGAAAAAGACCTTTCGATAAATGAGGAAATCGAGAAGCTAAGACTTAGTGCAACTTCATCACTCCTCTCAGGCAGACACGATGTAATTGTAGTTTCATCGGTATCATGCATTTATGGAATTGGAAATCCAGATGATTTTTATTCAAATACGATACATATAAGAACAGGTCAGATTATTCCACGTAACCAGTTGCTTCGCAAACTTGTCGATAGTCTTTATTTCCGCGATGAGATTGAATTCCGACGTGGCACTTTCAGGGTTAGAGGTAATACTCTGGATATTTTCCCTGCTTATGCGGACATTGCCATACGAATTATCTTTTTCGGCGACGAAATTGAAGAAATATATTCTTTTAATCCTGAAGATGGAACAAGGGTTGAAATATTGAATGAATATATTGTCTATCCAGCCAATATTTTTGTAACAACTCGCGATAGGATAAACAAAGCTATAGAATCAATACAGTATGACTTACAAAATCAGGTGGCATATTTTAATGATATTGGGAAGAAAGAGGAGGCAAGAAGACTTGAACAGAGAGTCCAGTATGATATTGAAATGATAAAGGAACTCGGTTACTGCAGCGGTATTGAAAACTATTCAAGATATTTTGATGGTAGAGAATCAGGCACCAGGCCTTTCTGTTTGCTTGATTATTTTCCGGATAATTTCATTACAGTAATTGATGAAAGTCATGTAACCGTGCCGCAAATTCGTGCCATGTATGGGGGAGATCATTCGCGTAAGCAGACTCTTGTCGAATATGGATTCAGACTTCCTGCTGCCCTTGACAATCGCCCCCTCACACTAGATGAATTCGAGGCTCTTACAGGCCAGACTATTTACGTAAGTGCAACGCCTGCTGACTATGAATTGCAGAAAAGCGAAGGAGTTTTTGTAGATCAGGTAATTCGTCCTACCGGACTGCTTGACCCGCCTATTGAGGTTCGCCCAAGCCTTAACCAGGTTGACGACCTTATAAAAGAAATCCGAATAAGAGCAGCACAGGGAGAAAGGACACTTGTAACAACTCTGACAAAAAGAATGGCAGAGGAACTTACTGCTTATCTTTCAGCATTGAACATCCGGTGTCGTTATATACATTCAGATATTGAGACATTGGAACGAATTGAAATAATGGAAGGATTGCGCGCAGGCGAATTCGATGTTATAGTTGGAGTTAATCTCCTCAGAGAAGGGCTTGACCTGCCTGAAGTTTCACTTGTTGCTATCCTCGATGCAGATAAGGAGGGTTTCCTTCGCTCGGCAAGATCACTTACACAAACAGCAGGACGTGCAGCAAGAAATCTCAATGGAATGGTTATTATGTATGCCGACACAGTTACAGAAAGTATGAAGCAGACTATTAATGAAACAAACAGACGAAGGGCAAAGCAATTGAAATATAATAGCGAAGCAGGTATAAAACCGACACAGATAATCAAAAAGAAAGGCTCAATACTTGCAGGGCTAAGTAAGCAGGGCATAAATGTAAAAGCCTATGTTGAACCGGGAAAACCAGATATAGCTGCAGATCCTGTAGTCAAATATATGAACAGAGAAGCTCTGGAAAAAGCAATTGAAAAGGCCAGAAAAAATATGGAGAAAGCCGCCTCGGAACTTGACTTCATTCAGGCAGCATTATTTAGAGACGAAATGAATGAGCTCAAGAAACTTCTTTCCCAAAAAAATAAAACTTAAAAACAACAAAAACCATTTGAACAAATTATAAAAAACCTTATTATCCTCTGTTTATATTATTTACTGTTACAACAGAAGTAAATTGTAAACCTCAGGAACCTCCTTATTTACTTCATAAATAAATTTTCCTGCAAATAAAATTTTCAGCGAAACATGTTATTCTGTAACATTATTTTTGCAGCAAATAGCTGATGCAAGAAACATAGTTATTGCCGTCAGTAAAAAACTATTGGCGGCATGGAAATAATTCACCAAATGTTTGAAACCAAAAAGATTCTTGCCAATTAACAACGAGATTGCCGCAAAAATAATAATCAGAATACCGATTCCAGCTGAGATCCATCCTGCAATTTTTACCAGTTTCATTGTTTTTAATATCTTTAAATCCTTATCAAAATTAAAAATAATATTAATATGTTAATTAATTAAAATAAAATAAGTTAATATACCTTACGTAATGTAGATAGGAACAATTATATTTTTTATTTATATTAGCAGATTGACCCACTTTTTGATGCAAAACTTAGCTTGATCAATATTTGCCGATAATATGTTGAAAAATATAAAAGTTAATAAATAGAATATCAATTAAATACTATCTTCAAAAATTATATTAATAAGTTTTAAGGTTATTTTAGTATCTTTGTAATTGCAACTAAAATAGGGCCGGGATTTTTACTTTTAGTAAAAATAATTTTGAAGTAGTTGCATATTAATTAATTACGTTTAATATGAAAGTGGTGGATTATAAAGATTTTGAGGCTATATCACCAATTTTCAAAGGGGAAAAGGGATACAAACGGGCTGAATTACTTATGCGGATTTTCTCTTTAGATAAAGTAAATAAGGTTTATAAGAATTCGATCGAATATACAGGGGCAAAATTTACTTCTAGTTTGTTAAACGATTTGGGTATAAAATATATAATAGGTAATATAGAACGTTTAAAATTTTTGCCTAAAAAAGGGCCATTTATTACTATTTCAAATCATCCTTATGGAGGGCTGGACGGGATTATTCTGGTAGACCTGATTGCAGCTATACGTCCGGATTTTAAATTAATGGTCAATAATATACTTGCAAAAGTAAAAACAATGAAGGATAACTTTATTTCAGTTATCCCTGTAAGCAATGAAAATAAAGGAATAACCCGTGTAAACCTCGATGGCATCAGGGAAACAATAAGACATTTGTATAACGGACATCCTGTAGGCTTTTTTCCTTCAGGAGCAGTATCAGATTTCAGCCTGAAAGATTTACGTATCAGAGACAGACAATGGCAGACAAGTATTATTCGTCTTATAAAATCGGCAAAAGTTCCGGTTATGCCAATTCGTTTTTTTGATACTAATTCTTCGTTTTTCTATTTTCTCGGACTGATAAACTGGAAAATACGGAATTTAAAACTACCCAGCGAACTTTTTAATAAAAGAGGACAGAAGCCACGAATTGGAATTGGTAAAATAATATCTGTTGAAGAACAAGAACAATATAAAGATATAGAAACATTCGGTGAATTTTTAAGGAAGGCTGTCTATAATATGCCGTTACCTTCCTCATTTACTCCACGATATATGTTGAATCTTGCTGAATATCAGTTTGACTGATATTTATCTCTTTCCTTTTTTCCGATTTCTTTATTTCTTTGAAAAACTTTTTTAAGAAAATTTTTATAAAAAATTTGTTAGAGCTTATAAATTCAAGAGGAAAGAATTTACCTTAGTACCTTAAGGCAAAGAATTCGGAAGATTTGCATCATAACAGAAAAAATCGGAAGGATTAACCGGAATGTTTTTATTTTATTTAAATTTTATTTAATCGACTATTTCGTAAAACTTAAATACACATGGATTCATTTAATAAAAATGATGACGATTCAATAAGAATTCATAGAATACTCGATTCTATTTCCAGGGATAGGATGAGAACTAATTTTCTTAAAAAACCCGAACAAAAATTACTTGCTCTCCTTGTTCAGCGAGTTCCTTCGTGGATAAGTTCGGATATGCTTACGGCTTTAGGTCTTTTGGGAAATATCATTGTATTTATAAGTTTCATACTGGCTTTTTATTTTCATAGAGCCTATCTTTTGCTAGGGGTTTTAGGTTTTACAATAAGCTGGCTTGGCGATTCACTCGATGGAAGAGTTGCCTATTTCCGAAATAAGCCCCGCAAATTGTATGGATTTATTCTTGATATTACAGTCGACTGGTTAGGAATAATATTAATAGGATGCGGATATATGGTCTATTCAGAAGGATTATGGGATCTCTTCGGATATGGTTTTGTTGTTTTGTACGGTTGGGAAATAATTATTTCATTAATGAAATATAAAATTACAGGAAATTATTCAATCGATACCGGAAGATTGGGTCCTACCGAAGCGAGAATCATAATTTCTGCAATAATGGTTGCCGAAGTGCTTCTTCCTGGCTCATTAATGTATTCGGCAGCATGTATATGCCTTATTCTGTTTATAATAGATATTTTCGACACAAGAAAGTTATTGAAAATTGGGGATGAAATAGATAAGGAAAATAATAAGAAACTTACTGAGAAACCTTCCTAATAACGGCATTTTTTCGCTATTTCCAGAATTTACCACAACTATTTACATATATCAAAATTAATCGGCATTAATTTTCCGCGTAAAGTCAAAACCACAATTTTCGTATCAACTTGCAGTGAATTATTAAATGTTTGTCCTCCTCAATAATTTTACTCGCCTTTTCCTCCAGCCTGCGGATTAAACGGATGAAGTCGGGGTGGCCGGACTCGAACCGGCGACCACTAGCACCCCATGCTAGCACGCTAGCCAACTGCGCCACACCCCGTTTTGACCACCGTATCCGCCGGTTGGCGGAGAAGGTGGTATTTGATCAACGTAGCATTTAAAAAGAGCAAATCGGTCAACTTGAAAAAGCATGAAACAAAATAAAAACGATAATCCTCATCATATCTTAAAAATGACCGATAAATACAATACAAAATTAGTTAACAATTCCGATAATGCAATAACAGTTAAAACATAAAATTTCATTATTAATGCCATCCTATGATTAGAATGAAAAATTAAAAATGCATTTTTGCATAATTAAAATTTCTAAATAGAACTTAATTTGTTTGAATGGAAATAACAACATTATTATTTACTTATGGAATTTTTTAAAAATTTGGAAACTAAGAGTAACCGGGAACTACATGTATTTGAAAATGTTGAGAAAGTAAAATGTCTTATAATAGGTTCCGGACCGGCAGGCTATACTGCTTCAATCTATGCTTCGAGGGCGAATATGAAACCCATCCTGTATACAGGTATTGAAATTGGCGGGCAGCTTATAAAAACTCATAGAATTGAGAATTTTCCAGGTTTTCCTGAAGGTGTTTCTGGTACCGAATTGATGGAAAATTTAAAAAAGCAAACTGAAAGATTCGGTACAGAAGTACGATTCGGCGTTGTAAGTTCAGTTGATTTTTCACAAAAGCCTTTGAAAGTTACTATTGACGGAGCAAAAGAGATCCTTTGCGATACTGTTATAATTGCAACAGGCGCCGTTGCAAAATACCTTGGCATCGAAGCAGAAAAAAAATATGCAGGACGAGGTGTGTCGGCATGTGCAACATGTGATGGTTTTTTCTATAAGGGTAAAGATGTTGCTGTGGTCGGAGGAGGCGATACGGCAATGGAAGAAGCATTGTACCTCTCTGGTTTGTGCAGAAAAGTCTATCTAATTGTCAGACGAAATGTCCTTAGAGCTTCAAAAATTATGCAAGATAGGATTTTCAACACGCCTAATATTGAGATATTATGGGAACATCAGCTTATGGACCTTTTTGGTGGCGACGGAGTTGAAGGAGCAATTCTCGCAAAAAAGAAAGGCACTCCGGAAGAGGAGATTGTAAAATTAAAAATTGACGGACTCTTTTTAGCTATAGGTCATATACCTAATTCAGGTCTTTTTAGTAAATTCGTTGAAACGGATTCAGTCGGATATATTAAAACCATACCCGGAACATCGAAAACAAACATACCAGGTGTATTTGCTGCAGGCGACGTTCAGGATCCATATTATAAACAGGCTGTAACAGCGGCAGGCTCGGGCTGCATTGCTGCTATTGACGCTGAACGCTACCTTTCGGAACAGAGATATTAACCTTTAATACTTTAATATCGCTATTTAAACCTTCCTGTTTAACAATAGAAAAAATAATGAAAACATTCAAAAAGACTTTCAGAATAAATGTTGAGCCTTCCGATATTTATTCGGCACTTACCAATCCTTTCATTATTGAGCTGTGGACAGGTTATAAAGCAGTGATGAAGGAGGAGC
>Ga0208196_1000516_pt1 | contig 50609 bp, 29 predicted proteins | sample AD_JPNNA7_MetaG_FD_184443 | JGI IMG/M metagenome (GOLD analysis project Ga0208196, IMG submission 184443) | Active sludge microbial communities of municipal wastewater-treating anaerobic digesters from Japan - AD_JPNNA7_MetaG (SPAdes) (version 2) | ecosystem: Engineered > Bioreactor > Anaerobic...
TTGAAGCTGATGTTTACTGTTATGTCAATGAACCATTATCTGCTTACACTGGTTTGGTTGTTTATGCTGATACAACACTTAAAGATTTTTATAAACTAAGAGCTGACTTTGATGCAAATGACAGAATTAATTTCTCAGGACGCAGATCTGATCCGAATACTTTTCTTCCTTTGTTCAATAAAGATTTCAAAGGTGTAGATAATCCGGGATTATTCCCAACAGTATCTGGTTGGCACAAGATGAAAATTGAAGTTAGAAACACAAGTGAAAATGAAACAAGTTTCTGGTGTTATTTTGACGGACAACTTTTAGCCGGCTGTCCGATAGCTGATACAACTTCAACAAGAAATAAATCCGGAAGTTTTGGTTTATATGCTTTCCAGCAGAGCAGCAATGGAATTCCGGGTTATTTTGATAATATTGTGGTTGAAGAACTTCCAACGATTCTATATAGTGAAGATTTTGAATCAGGGACAGCAAATGCCGGATGGTATTATTATCCTAATCCAAGCACCGGTTTGCCTGAAGAAACCGTAGTTGCTGCACCTATGTCAAATGCTCCTTCACCTTTAGCCGGTGGCGGAAATTTTATGGGACATCTGCAGGATTTAGATGGTTCATATACCGGCTCTGCTACAGCTCTTAATGGTGCTACTTCTTTAGCTAACTACTCTATTGAAGCTGATGTTTACTGTTATGTCAATGAACCATTATCTGCTTACACTGGTTTGGTTGTTTATGCTGATACAACACTTAAAGATTTTTATAAACTAAGAGCTGACTTTGATGCAAATGACAGAATCAATTTCTCAGGACGCAGATCTGATCCGAATACTTTTCTTCCTTTGTTCAATAAAGATTTCAAAGGTGTAGATAATCCGGGATTATTCCCAACAGTATCTGGCTGGCATAAGATGAAAATTGAAGTTAGAAACACAAGTGAAAATGAAACAAGTTTCTGGTGTTATTTTGACGGGCAACTATTAGCAGGCTGTCCGATAGTTGACACAACATCTAACAGAAATAAATCCGGAAGTTTTGGTTTATATGCTTTCCAGCAGAGCAGCAATGGAATTCCCGGTTATTTTGATAATATTGTAGTAAAACAACTTCAATCAACCACATCGGTAGATGAAAAATATGATTATGGTATACCTGAGGAATTTTACTTAGCTCAGAATTATCCTAATCCTTTCAATCCTTCAACCAGTATTATTTATAATATCAAAGAAGCGGGAAATACTTCACTGATAATTTATGATATTTTAGGTGCAAGAGTTAAAACGCTTGTTTCCCAATTTCAATCAGCCGGACAATATAATGTAACATGGGATGGTCTGAATGATGCAGGAAATCAGGTAAGATCAGGTATATATATCTACTCTTTACAAACAAATAATGCAGTTATAAGCAAAAAAATGTTGCTGCTTAAATAATAATTCCCGCTCTTTTCATCAAAAGGAATTATTAAGTTGAATTAAAATTATTAAAAGACAGGTGCTGACGGTTAATGCCAGCACCTTGCTTTTATTAAGACCTTTGAGGGTGTTCTTTATAAAAAAAATAATTAATAAAACTTAACAGTTAAAATGATGTTAAATGTAAAAAGATACATATCATTTAAACGGATATTCAATTTATTCGTTTTAGTTTTGTTTGGTGCTTTATTATCATCGGCTTCTCAATCGTATGCGGGCACAACCGGAAAGATAGCCGGTGTTGTCAGAGATGCTGCCACAGGTGAACCGATCCCCGGCTGTAACATTGTAATTGTCGGATCAACAATTGGTGCGGCAAGTGATATTAACGGACAGTATTTCATAATTAATATTAATCCGGGTAGATATTCAGTTAAAGCATCAATGGTTGGTTACAGAACAGTTACTGTAGATAATGTTCAGATTATTGCTGACTTAACAACACAAATCGATTTTAATCTTGAATCTGCTTCAGTTCAACTTGAAGGAGATATTGTTGTAACTGCTGAACGCCCCCTGGTTCAATTGGATGAAACATCTAAACAATCAACCGTTACATTTGATGAAATTGTGAATATGCCTGTCAACAGTATCACCGAAATTCTGACAACAAAAGCAGGATTTACAGTTGATGCAAACGGTGATCTCCACGTAAGAGGCGGAAGGACTTCTGAAATTTCTTATATGGTTGATGGCGTCAAGATGGAAGATCCTCTTTACCGTGAAACAAATAATAATTTTAATAAAGATGCCATAAATCAGATGGTAATAATCAGCGGAACTTTTAATGCTGAGTATGGCGATGCAATGTCAGGCATTGTTAATATTACAACTCAGGACGGAGGTTCAAATTTCAAAGGAAGAGTAGAATACACAACTCCGACTTTGGAAAAATCAAAATACAGAAGAGCAAATGCTTTCCCCGGAGTGCAGGATCTGTATGAATATAAAGAAACCAGCGTGCTTGATGAAGCCTGGATCGGAATTCCCGGACAGTTAAGAGCTTCATTAAGCGGTCCTATTTTACCTGATTTAACTTTCTTTCTTTCGGGATACACACTTAATAAAGATAGTTATTTACCTCACGGTTATAATACTTCAATTGATGGTTTTGGCAAGCTGACTTATTTTGCTTCACCTACACTTAAATTTGGATTATCTAGCCAGTTTACAAATACAAAACAGCAAGGCTACAGTCATCCCTGGAAATACAGAAACGATCATCAGACACATACTACAACAAAATCTAACAGACAAATTTTAAATGCAACACATACAGTTGATCAAAGTCTGTTTTATACAGTAAACTTATCAAGATTTGAAAATAGTGCTTTAACACAAGTAGGAAATAAGCGCCCTGAAGATTATATAATCGGCAGAACCGGTGAATCAGTTTATTTTTATGTTGATGGTGATGATTCAAGATATGCTGATAACAAAACTTTAACATATCGGGGAAAGGTTGATGCAACTTGGCAGGCTAATAATTATCACCAATTTAAAAGCGGATTGGAAATAATAAAACATCAGATAGATGTTCACGAAGAATCCGCTCCATGGCCTTCAGGAGCTAATTTTAAGGATATTTATTCAAAATCACCGGCAGAATTCTCTGCTTATATTCAGGATAAAATTGAATACGATTATCTTATTGTAAATGTCGGAGTAAGACTGGACTATATAAATCCTGAAGCAACAATGTGGCCTGATGTTAGACGTTTTGGTGAATTCGATGAGAACAATAATTTTATTCCTTCAAAAGAAATTGCAGTTGAGTCACAATATGCATTCAGCCCCAGAATCGGATTGGCATTTCCGATAACTGAGCAATCAGTTTTACACTTTGCTTATGGGCATTTTTTCCAGAATCCTAATTACAACGCACTTTACTATAACATAAAAAAAGATTTATCTACTTCGCTGCCTTTGATTGGAAATCCAACTGTTAAGGCTCAGAAGACTATTTCATTTGAAGCGGGACTTAAACATCAGCTTGGAGATAACTGGGCTTTTGATATAACTGCCTGGTATAAAGATATTACTGATTTACTTTCCACGCTTCAGGTAAGTTATCTTTCAAGAGATTATGTTATCTTCTATAATTCTGATTACGCAAGCGTTAAAGGAATTGATTTTACTCTGAAAAAAAGATTTGCAGATTATTTTTCAGGCTCAATAGATTATACTTATATGATAGCTAAAGGAAATAATTCGCAGCCTCTCGGCGGATATCTTAATGCATACACACAGGAAGAAATCCCACATCAGGAGTATTTTCTGGATTTTGATCAGCGCCATAATTTTGCAGCTAACTTCGGGTTTTATATTCCTAAAGATCACGGAATCTTATCAGACCTGAATTTCAATTTTATTTTCAGAGCAAGCAGCGGATTACCTTACACTCCTTATGTCGATCCTACAGTAAGAATTGATATTAATTCAGAAAGAAAACCCTGGACCTCTTCACTTGATTTCAGATTGCAAAAACAATTTCCTGTTTCATTCTTCTCAATTGCCTGGTTCTGGGAGATTACCAATTTATTAAATAATGAAAATGTTCTGTTTGTATATTCACGAACCGGAAAACCGTTTGATAGCGGTGAGCCCGGTTTAGTTGGGTCTTCACCCGATGCTAATTATAATCCCGCTAATGTTGGTCCGCCGCGGGCAATTACTACTGGAATACAAATAATATGGTAACCGGAGAATTTTTATGTTTAGAGTTTTAATAAAGATATTTCTTTTATACCTGATTGCTTGTCTGTCTTCTATCACTCTGTATGCTCAAAATGATTGCATCAGTTGTCATAAAGATCTAAAGCCCGAACAATTAAAAAAATTAACAAAAGTAACTTCCAGTTCTGAACGCGGACTGGGAATTATGGATAGAGGGCAGGTAGCTAATTACCTGGGCAATTATGGTATTCTTTCTAACTTTCACGAATATTTTAATGAATCAATCCGTTGGCCTAAAGAAGCTTCTGATGTAATTCAATATTGTTATGGTTTAGGATTAGTTGTTGCTTCAAAGAATAATGTAATTACATCAGTAGTAGGCGGTCCATCAGATAAATATGATTGGGCGCCGAAAGATGGTTCGAGAGGAAAATTATTTTCCGGTGATGTAAAAGCTGCACCGCCGGATGAAACACCTTTTCTTGCCCTGAGTGATAATCAGGAAACATGGCCAAAAGGATATTTCGATAACAACGGAAACTGGGTTGAAACTCCTAACGAACGGCATTGGCCCGGTCGCTATCGGATTGATATTGATCCTGAATCTCCGAATTTCGGAAATGAAGTTATAGGAGAGTTTGTTTCTGACAGGGATATTTATTGCGTATTTGATGATAAAGAAAATTCCAATCCGCAAGGTCCATTAGGAATTGAAGTCGAGCAAACTGCTTATTCTTACGGAAGACCTTATGCAGAAGATTTATTAATCTGGAGTTACACCGTACGAAACATAAGCAGCAATATTTTGGATAGCATTTATCTTGGCTATTATGCAATCTTCAGACCTGATTTTGATAATGCTGATTATATAAATATTATCGATGCAAATCCAAACGATGAGCACCAAAACGGAGATTTTGTTTATGTCTATGATATAAATAATACCAAAGACGGCGCATGGGCTGGTGATCAGACAGAACTGGGAATAGTTGGTATAAATATTCTCGAAACACCAAAAAATATGGGCGTAACAGATTTTCATTATTTCAGCAGAGAGTTTGCTCCAAAAATGGATGAAGAAATGTGGGCAATTATCAGCAGCAATCCTGATAATCCAAACCTGATGGTGCCATCAGCATATTTTCATGGAGCTGATCGGCGTATGGATACCACTCATCCTGACAGCTTAAAAAAATATTTTCCAAGTGGTGCTGCAATAAACTATTTTATTATGACAGGACCTTTTACATTAAATCCCGGTGAAACTGTTAACTCAGCAGTAGGATTAGTGATGGGTAATTCCGGTCCTATTCCCAATCAACCGGATACCACAAACTTAATGAGTAATCTGAGGATGTTACAACAATTATCCAAAAGAGCTTTTCAAGGTTCAGGACCGCCAAAAACACCTATTGTAAGAGCAGTTGCCGGTGATAAAGAAGTGAAATTATTCTGGGATTCTGCAGCAGAAGATTCAAAGGATGCTTTAACAGGTAAAAAAGATTTTGAAGGTTATAAGATTTACAGAAGCGATAACCTTGGCAAAACATGGGGAACTCCGGTAACAGATCAGTTTGGAAAAGTAATCGGCTATAAACCTATTAAAATTTTTGATTTGATTGATGGAATAAAAGGACCTGATCCTGCTTTTAATCAATGGCTTGGTGATGATTCCGGAATTAAACACTCTTACACAGATAAAAATCTTTTAAATGGTGTGGAATACTGGTATTGTGTCACTGCATATGATAAAGGCAATCAGAATCCAGATAGCTTGGAACAATCATATCAATCACCTCTTGGAAGCTCAATTCTGGAAAGTAATACTGTATCTGTTGTTCCGGGAGTAAGACCTCAGAATTTTCAGCCTCCGGATTTTTCTCCGACTTTAACACCTGAAGGATCATTTCCACCAATAGGAGGAGTCTGTCAGGGATTTGTTTCAATAGAAATAGTTGAACCTGATTCAATCACCGGTGATGATTATGTTGTAACATTCGTTGATTCTACTCTTGAAGTTACCGGATCTGATACAAACTATGTGCTTGGTCTTAATCTTTACAGAATTAATGCTGTTACACGGGATACAACTCTTCTTCTTGATCATCATTTGTTTTCGGATGATTCAAAGGATAACCTTCCTGTTACCGATGGATTCAGATTAGTCGCTTTGAATACTCCGTCAGGTGTAGCTTTTCAGGGATGGACCTTGGTACACGAAGATACATCAACATTTCAATGGTCAACAAAACCTGTTGCAAAATATATCGGCGATCTTCAGACAGCTCAGGAAGAAGTTTATACAATTGATGATTACAGAATTACAATTGATACAATCGGCGGATTGAATGCAAAGCTTTATGATTACTTTACAGGCATTTTGTACGATACAATTATTTATCATCTGCCTTTAAAGGTTGAAGTTATCACTGATCCGAATAATCCAATCGATGTAAGCCAAAATACTATATTGATTGAATTTGCAGTTAAAGCTCCGTGGGATGAATATAGAAGATTTTATTACAGCAAGCTCGGATGGGATTTAATACCCGGCGGTACAGCATATTCTGCAGGCAGCTTTGGATTTTATGAGAGATATCCTGATATGCTGAATTTTGAAAGATATGAAATTGATCCGATAACAAACGATACTACATTTAGTGGTTTGGTATTACGTACAAACAATCAGCCGGATACTTATATCAATGCTGATGGAGTGACGATAAATCAAATTGCTATTGCACCTTCTCAGGGTGATCAGTTTACAATAAGAACATTTAAACCGTTCAGAAAAGAAATCAGATATGAATTCTCAACAAAGAAAGCTGAATACACTGATTCAAAAAATGTTGATTTAAGTAAGATAAGAGCTGTTCCTGATCCGTACATTGTTTCTAATGAATATGAAACTTCACAATTTGGTAAAAGATTGATGTTCAATCATTTGCCAAATGAATGTAAAATCTCGATCTACACTGTGGCAGGTGACTTTGTTAATGAGTTTTATCATAACGATAACAGAGGATTTGATTTCTGGGATCTGCGGACATATAATGATCAGTATATCGCTTACGGGCTTTACGTGTTTGTTGTTAAACTTCCGGACGGAACACAACACGTCGGAAAATTTTTAGTGATAAAATAAATTACCACTTAGTTGAACTTATAGGTTAAGTTTATGAAGAAATTAATAATAATAATGTTAGTAATTTTTCCTGTTTCTGTTTTAGCAGGAGGTTTTTCAAAAGTAGGTACTGCAGCTGCACAATTTCTAAAAATCGGAGTTGGCGCAAGAGCAATGGGAATGGGTGGTTCTTTTACTGCTGTCGCTAATGATATAAGCACCATTTACTGGAATCCCGCAGGCATTGCAAATATGGATAGACCTATTATCGGCTTTACGCATACAGAATGGTTTGCAGATATTTCTCATGATTACGCAGGTATAGTTCTTCCGATTTCTTTTTCTGACTTCATTGCTGTACAAGCAATAATGCTTAACACAGGTGAACAGGAAGTTACTACTGTTTCAAATCCTGACGGAACCGGAATATTTTATGATGTAAGAGATTTATCAATTGGATTATCTTATGCCAGACAATTAACAGACAGGTTTTCTGTTGGAGTATCAGTTAAATATGTTGTTCAGAATCTGTATAATGTTCAGGCATCTTCATTTACATTTGATATAGGCTCGTACCTGAGAACCGGATTCCATAATCTTATAATCGGAATGGCAATTTCAAATTTTGGCGGCACAATGCAGCTTGATGGTCGTGATTTGATTACGATTGCAGATATCAACCAGTCTTTCAGCGGTAACTATAATCCTGATGCAAGATTAACAACTCAGGAATATCCGCTTCCCTTGATTTTCAGGGCTGGGCTTTCAATGGATGTTGTAGGAGGAAGTGAATCTGTTTTTCAATCAGAAGATTACAGGCTTACCTTAGCTGCAGAAGGAACTCATCTTAATGATAATAATGAGCGTTTTAACTTCGGCAGTGAAATATCATGGACCGAAACAGTATTTGTCAGAGCAGGATATAAAATAAACTATGATACAGAAAAATGGGCATTAGGCTTAGGTGTCAATATACCGGTTGGTAATCAAAAAGTTGCTTTTGACTATGCATATATCAGTTTTGAAAACCTTGGTAATGTATCGCAGTTTTCTGTACAACTTCAATTGTAATTTTTTTATAAAGTAATAACAGGAGCAGTATTAAATGATTAATTATATCAGCAAAACTTTTAAAACAACACTCTTAATTCTATGCGCAGTTTTTAGTTTCATTTACCTAACAAGTTGTCAGAGTGGAGAAAAGAAAGTTGTAGAGCAGGAATTTAAAGTCTGGAAAATTCCAAATGTCAGTAATGGTGCTGAGTTCTACTTTTCACCGGATGGAAAAAGTATGATTGGAAATGCAAAATTTGAAGGCGATTCTTCTCATCAGGTTTATACATTAAAGATAGACGGAACCGATATAAAAAGAATAAACGCAATTGGTGAAGATGCTTGTTCATTTTATTTTCCAAGCGGTGATAAACTGATCTGGACATCAACAAGAGATAATCTCGATCTGCCGAAAGGCAATTGGTCTAATGCAAAAGATTATCCTACCGGAGCCGAATTATATACAAGCGATCTTGACGGAGGTAATGTTGTAAGGTTAACAAATAATAAATATTACGATGCTGAAGTATCAGTTTCACCTGACGGAAAGAAAATTTTATTTACCAGACAAATTGATGGTAAATGTGATTTATGGATGATAAATTCTGACGGAACCAATGAACATCAAATTACTTTTACTGATGATTGGCAGGAAGGCGGCGCTTTTTATTTAAACGATAGCGAAACTATTCTTTACAGAGCTTGGCTGCGCGAAGATGACGGTAAGCGCGGAATACCAATGACAATATTTACAATTAAAGATGACGGAACCAATCTGAAACAAATTACATTTGATGAAGGAACAAATTGGGCTCCGTTTCCGGCACCGGATGGAGATCATTTTGTTTATGTCCGGGTTCTTCAACCGTTTAATTTTGAAATTTATTTAATGAGTATAAGTACGGGAGAGCAAACCCGACTTACTTTTAATGATGCGTTTGATGGCTTTCCGGTAATCTCTCCGGATGGAAAATATCTTGCATTTTCATCAAACAGAGATGAAGAACCGGGAGTAAGAACTCTTTCACCTTATTTGATGGATATTTCATCTCTTAATCTCGGACCCAAATAAATATTTTTAAGAAACAAAAATTTATTGGAACTGATTGAACTTAAAAATTTTTATCGTAACCGTTTTCTTTATTTTGGGCAGTATTGAATTTATCTCATTTGCCCAAAATGAAGAAAATAAAACTGCCGATACATTGTCACATCACTCTGGTTTATCGCATCATAATTCTGATTTGAGGTATTCAGTATTTGGTCCGCCTGCGCCGGATCAATTGAAGTTCCAGCTTTCTTTTATGAATTCTAAAAAACAAAATGTTTCTGCATTCAATTTTTACAGAAAAAATCAAAGAGATAAAGTTCTGTTCCTTTCACTTATAAACAATGGATTAGATAACACAAGCCAATATCGTGTAAGGCAGATCTCCGGAGGCGCAGCCATTTTTCCGTTTAACGATGATGACAGATATCAATTAGAAGCAGGCGGAACAGTTGATAAAATTATTGACACCTCTTTTTATAACACAATTCTGTTTTCAAGATTTACATATCGCCCTGTACAGGGGCTTTGGTTACGAATCGGATTTGAATACTACAACGGTTATCAATTAGGTCACGGAGCAAATCCTTACATAAACTCTGATTTGAAATCTTATTACTTTTCCGCGAAATATAATTTTGGTTTTCTAACTCCAATGGCTGTTATAGGAAGCGGACAAATTGAACACAAAACTAATAACCGCTTTGGCGCAGGAACATTTTTATCAGGTCCTTTTAATCTTTATGCCTTTGGCGGTTATATTAAAAGCACAGATGAATCTGAAAACATAAGCACGTTTGCAATCGGCAGATGGACTCCATTCAGATATGACTATTTACCATCAGGATTTTTTGTATGGAAGCATAAATCTGATTATGATTTTCAACTCGGTGGAATTTTCTTTGGTAACCGAAATCTATTTGTTCAACCGGCTGCTTTAGGAATGGTTACCGGAATGTTTGTAAGCAGTGTTACTTTAAGAGTGAACAGCCAGTTAAGACAAAGAAAGCTGCTGGCAATTTCGGAAGATTATGAAAGCTTTGACTATTCTTTGTTTTATGTTCATCTTAATCAAAAAATAAACGATGCCGCAAACAATATTGGATTTACAGCATTTCAGTTTTATAAGCTGTTTTCCGGTATTGATTTTCTAATCTTTTCAGATCCTGTTTTGGGCTTATTTTATACTGAAGAAACAAATCCGTTATTTGATCTTAAAACTTTCAAACTCGTTGATAATCACGAAAATTATATTTCATACCAGATTGGTTTCAAAATCTTTAACGATTTCCTTTTTGAACTGATTCATTATCCGTCAAAAAAAGACTTTAAATTGCTTTTTCATATCTGTTATTGTGACCCTTTAGACATTTCAGAACCTGTAGTAATTAGTATTTTTAATTATATTTAAAATCGGAATTCAAAGTAAAATTAATAATTATTTTCACTACTACTTGAAAGAAAATTATATGGCTGACATTATTAAAATCGGAATATTGTTTGTGCATCTCGCACTTATCTTTTACACTCTTTTTATGTTCTTCGAAAGGAAAGAAAAACGGGCTTCAAACAGAGTAATTACATTCATTACTATCGCAATTATATCAGATATCATTGCAACATCTTTTATGATGATCGGTGCAACACAAACATATTTTACACTTCATGGTATTATAGGCTACACCGGTTTACTATTGATGATTATAGTATTTGTTCTTCTGATCAGATTCAGAATGAAATCCGGAAGTGAGGTTTCTATTACTAAAGGCTTTTACAATTATATGAGAATAGCATATATAGGATGGCTGATAGCTTTTTTTACCGGCGCTGCTGTTTCAATTTTCAGACACTAAAAATATCTTCACAATGAATTTTAAATGTAATTAAACAACTTATTTCAATAACAATAGAATTTATTTCTAATCTTTTTCGACATTATGAAAAAATTATTTCTTTATATAATAATATCTTTATCATTTTTTACTACCTGCATAGATGGTCAGAATAATCCATTAAAAGTTATAGCAGGCAACAGAAAAGCAGGTTTTAAGGACGGCAAAAATGCCGAATTAAACAAACCAATCCGTTTAGCACCATATAAAAATAATTCAATAATTTTTGCTGATATAAACAACCATGCTGTTCGGATTGTTACCCTTGATGGTGAAGTTACAACAATTGCCGGAGGTCCGGATAAAAAGGGTTTTAAGGATGGCTTGTCTTCTGAAGCTGAATTTAATTCACCACACGGTGTTGCATACGACAGCGTTAATGATATTATTTATGTTGCTGAAGCAGGAGCTAATATTATCAGAACTATTACAAAAAATAAAAACGGTGAATTTATTGTCAGTACTTTGGCCGGAATACCGAACGAAAAAGGATTTAAAGATGGTAAATCTGATTCTGCATTGTTTAATTCGCCGCACGCAGTGATATTAAGAAAAGATGGCGGAGTTTATGTTGTTGATATTGGTAACTCACGGGTGCGCCAGATAGAAGATGGTATTGTATCTACAGTTGCCGGAAGCGGAAAATCAGGTAATGATGATGGCAGGTTTGATGAAGCTTCGTTTGTATATGCAATAGATATTGTATCTGACGGAGAGAATATCTTTGTTGCTGATGCAGGCAGCAACTTAATCCGGAAAGTGATACCAAATAAAAGTGTAACTACTATATCATTAAACGATACTTTGAATACGCCTCACGGAATCGCTATTGATAACAACGGCAACATCTACATTGCTGATATGGGAACACACAGAATTCTGAAAGTTGATGCTCAAGGTAGAGTTACATCTATTGCCGGCACAGGTAAAGCTGGTTCTGATATAAATGAATTAAACAGACCTGCAGCCGTTTTGGTTTATGCAGGGTATTTATGGATTGCTGATTTAGATAATCATCAGATTAAAGTATTGAAACTTGATAATTAGAAAAAATTATTTTACTACTAAGGAGAATGGTATGAAAGCTTTGACAACAATTATTTTCTTATCTCTTTTAATCAGTTCGGCTATCGCTCAGGATTTCGATTCTGAAAGAATACCAATTGGCGATATTAATCGTAAATATGATTTCTGTATGGTTAAACTGGATAAAATATTTGATACCAAAGCCGGAAAAGAGATTACTTATGATGATATGATTTCTGAGCTTAAAAATTATCGTATTGTTCTGATTGGCGAATCACATACAAATCAGCTTTATCACGATGTTGAATTGAATGTAATCAAAGGATTATATGAGGCAGGTAAGCCTGTAGTTCTTGCACTTGAAATGTATAATCCAAAGCAGGATGAAGCGCTTGCAAATTGGGTAAGCGGTAAAACCGATCCAAATACATTTATGGAACAAACAGATTACCTTACCACATGGGGTCATAACTATCGTTATTATAAAGCCATTTTTGATTATGCAAGAGAAAAACATATTCCAATGTATGGAGCTAATATTGATAAAAAGTACACTTCAAAAATCGGTAGAAGCGGAGTTGCAAGTTTAACTGAAGAAGATCTTAAAAATATCCCTCAAATTGATACCACTGATATCGAACATAAATTTTTAATAAAGGTAATGATGCAGGGAATGGATGCAACTATGCCCGATCAGTTTAATAATATGTATCCTGCTCAAAGTCTATGGGATGCAGCAATGGGCGAAAGTGCAATAAGAACTGCTCAGAAACACCCAGAAGCTACAGTTGTTTTATTAGCTGGAAGCGGTCATGTAATTTACAATAACGGTATTGGAAAAATTATTCAAAAAAGAAGCAGCTTTTCATTCGCATCTGTTGTTCCGGTTGATGTGCCGATAAAAACAAAAGAAAAAGGCATGATGGAGATAAGAAAAGAAATAAAGAAAGAAAAAGCTGAGGAAAATAAAACTGATATGCCGCATAAAGAAGGAATGCAGGAAAAAGAAAAATCTCCTAATCCTCATATGCTTATGATGACCGATGATACTCCTTATAAAATCGTTGTTAAAAGTTATGCCGATTATATCTGGGGAGTTAAAGAAGTTAAAGAAGAGTTATATCCGGCATTTGGATTAAGTGTAAAAGACGAACCACAGAACGGCGGATATTTAGTCGAAAGAGTAATGCCCGGAACAATAGTGTTTGAAAATGGATTAAAGAAAAATGATATAATTCTTTCTATTGATGGAAAGACTTTTGAAAATACAACACAATTAAAAAAATATTTACAATTCAAAAACTGGGATGAACAATTATCATTCTCTCTTCTCAGAGGAGACGAGAAAGTTGATTTGTCATTCATCATCAAACCTGTTAAAGATGATGAGTAATTACAATTTTTATTCTATGGTATATTATTTCTTATCATAGATGTTAAATGGAGTAGCTATGATTAAAAAAATATTTGCATTTCTATTTTTGGCAGTTACAATAAACGCTCAAAGTCCGCAAATTCATCATGAATTAAATGTAGTAATTAAACCTGATTTTTCATTTTTGGATGTCACTGATGAAATAACAATCGATAAATCATTAGTCAAAGAAGGACTTCAGTTTAAGCTTAATAGTGCTTTAACAGTTGAACCATCAGAAATGATAACAAAATTTGATATGCAGGTTGATGCTGAAGATATCGGTATGGACTTAGATGACGCAGGAACAAAAAGTGATCTCAAATTAAATGTTTATAAAATTAAACTTTCTCCTAATGCTTCGGGAGATTTGAAATTAATTCTTAAATATAACGGCAAGATTGAATCACCGATTAAACAAAGTAAAGAAAATTATGCAAGAGGATTCAGTGAATCACCAGGAATAATTTGGGAAGCAGGAGTTTATCTTGCTGGTTCAACTTATTGGGTTCCATATTTTGGCGATGAATTAGTTTCTTTTAATCTGACTACTACTCTTCCAGAAAATTGGAAAACGGTATCGGTTGGTACAAGAACTTCAGATGAAAAGAAAAACGGGCAACACATTGATACTTGGGAATCACCAACTCCTCAGGAAGAAATATTTTTAATTGCTGCACCATTTACCGAATATAATTACCCGATGGGAAGTGTAACTGCTTATGCTTTTTTACGAACTCCGGATGAAGCGTTAGCAAATAAATATCTTGAAGCAACTGCCCAATACATGGAAATGTACCGAAAACTGGTTGGTCCGTTCCCTTATACAAAATTTGCTCTCGTTGAAAATTTCTGGGAAACCGGTTACGGAATGCCTTCATTTACACTTCTGGGTGAAAAGATCATTCGTTTGCCTTTCATCCTTCACTCATCTTACCCACATGAACTGCTTCATAATTATTGGGGCAATTCAGTTTATGTAGATTTCAAATCCGGAAACTGGTGTGAAGGTATTACTGCATATATGGCTGATCATCTTATAAAGGAACAACGCGGACAGGCAGTAGAATATCGCAGTGAAACCCTGCAGAAATTTACTGATTATGTTACTCCTGAAAATGATTTCCCGCTTTCAAAATTTTCATCACGTTTTGATCCGCCAAGCGAAGCAATTGGTTATGGAAAGACTTCAATGACTTTTCACATGCTTCGTAGAAAAGTTGGTGATGAGCAGTTTATAAAAAGCTTTCAGGTTTTTAACCGCAACAACAAATTTAAAAGATCTTCCTTCGATGATATCAGAAAAGCTTTTGATGAAGTAACAGGAAAAGACTGGCAATGGTTTTTTAATCAATGGGTTAATCGTACCGGCGCTCCTCAATTGGTTCTTGAAGATGTACAGGTAAATTCAATAAGAGGATCAAACAATGTTTCCTTTACACTTAAACAAATACAACCCGAAGAAGTTTTCTTTTTAGATGTTCCTGTTGTTATTGTTACAAAGAATGGAACTAAAACTGTAACTGTTGAAATGAATGAAAAGGAATCCAAATACAATATTACAGTTGATTCAGAACCTCTTAAGATTTTGATTGATCCGGAATTTGATCTGATGAGAAAATTAGATCCAAGAGAATCGCCGCCAACTTTTACGAAAGCATTTGGTTCAAAAAAATCACTAATCATTCTGCCTGATCAAAAAGATGCCGATTATCAGCAATACAAAGAATTTGTTGACTTATGGACTAAAGGAAATGAAAATAAATTCTCTGTAAAATCCCAGAGCGAGATCAGTGAACTTCCGGATAATGAATCAGTTATGCTGCTTGGTTTAAACAATAAATTTATTCAAGTCATCAAAACTGAACTGAAAAAATATGGTTCAGATATTCTAAGCAATGGAGTAAAATTCGGGAAGAGAGAAATTTCTTCAGATGACAATAGTTTCTACATTTCTGTTTCTAATCCTAAAAACATCAAAGAGGTTATCACACTATTAACAATTGGTAACAAGTCTGCAGTTGAAGGACTGAATGACAAACTTCCGCATTATGCTAAATACAGTTATCTTGCTTTCAACGGCAGCGAACCAACAAATATCGAAAAAGGAGTTTGGCCTGTTGTCAGCTCACCGCTGTTTAAAAATATTTCTTCAGCAGAAAGTAATGCAGAAGTAAAATTGGAAACCAGAAAAGCACTTGCTTATCTGGAACCTGTCTTTTCAGCAGAAAGAATGATGGAGATTGTAAAATTTCTTGCTTCAGATGATTTAAAAGGACGAGGGATAGGAACACCAGAGTTGGATATTGCTGCAAATTATATAGCAAAGAAATTTGAAGAGTATGGTTTATTACCCGGCAGTGATGATGCTACTTATTTTCAATCGTGGACACAGGATGTACTTGATAAAAAGAATATCGGCTTAAAAAATATTATCGGAATAATTCCGGGCACAAATCCTGACCTATCAGAAGCAGTTGTTATCTCAGCACATTATGATCATCTTGGTTTAGGCTGGCCCGATGTAAAAAAAGGTAATGAAGGAAAAATCCATAATGGTGCTGATGATAATGCAAGCGGTGTTTCAGTATTACTCGAGTTAGCTAAAAGTCTGGGCAAATCATTTAAGCCAGCCAGAACAATAATCTTTGTTGCTTTTACTGCAGAAGAAGCCGGATTAGTCGGCAGCAGATATTTTGTAAATAATTATAAAAAATATCCGGTTAATAAAATATTTGCCATACTTAATCTGGATACAGTTGGAAGATTGTTCGGCAACAAATTGATGGTTCTTAATAGTAATACTGCACGAGAGTGGAAATTTATTTTTATGGGTGCAAATTTTACAACCGGAGTTCCGACTGAATTGGTAACTCAGGATCTGGATGCCAGCGATCAGACAGCGTTTATAGAAAAAGGAATACCCGGTGTTCAGCTTTTTTATACAGGAATTAAATCTGATTACCATTCACCTGAAGACAAGGCTGATAAGATTGATCCTGATGGTCTAATAAAAGCTGCTACTATTTCCAAAGAGGTTTTAGAATATTTAGCTGATAGAACTGAACCTATGCCTTTTACCGGACAACAAAGTGACACCAACTCTTTAACTAACAAGAATACAGGAGAACGCAATGCAAGTACAGGTGCAATGCCTGATTTTACATTTACAGGCGAAGGAGTGAAAATTGCTGATGTCGCAGAAAACTCTCCCGCTGCAAATGCCAGATTACAAAAAGGTGATGTAATTATAGGATTTGATGACAAGCCTGTAAAGAATCTTACTGATTATTCTAATTACTTAAAACAGCACAAACCCGGAGACAAGGTTAAATTAACAATTATTAGAAACGACGAAAAACAGGAAGTAGATATAACTTTGTCTGAGAGATAAAATTATTTTTATTATTTAAATAATCGAAAGACTATTTATAATCTTTTTCAGGTTCTCATTTATTTGAGAACCTTTTTTATTTCATTTATCAGAATTTTTACTAATCACCTAAAGGCTATTAAATTTTATAATTGCTATGTTTGTTCAGCAAAAAAACAAATGGAAGCGGCATTAAATAATTTTGATTTTTTGATTTATTTTATTGTCTGTATAAAGTAAGTTTTAATTAATATATCTATCGTATCTTTACAACGGAATAATGCTTTATTAAAAGTATGATTAACAGCTCAACTAAATCTATCAGGACTAATATTCTGTTTATTTTTCTTGGTTTTGGCGTTATTCTTTATGCTTTATATATTCTTTTTGCCTCGCATACTTTAACTTATGAAGCACAGCCAACTAATTCACAAAAAATATTATTTGTTTCACAGAGAATTTTAGTCGGAATACTTTTCTTCGTTGCTATTATTAACATCACAAAACTTCAACTTAAAGAAAGCTGGATAGCCTGGATAATTTTCACAGGACTGTTTGCACGACTGATCCTTATCCCCTCTTCGCCAATCCTTGATGATGATTATTACAGATATTTATGGGACGGTGCAGTAACTGCTAATGAATTTAATCCTTATGTATTCAGTCCACAAGAAGTTATTGAAAAGAACCCTAGTGTACCTAAAGAAATTTTAACTCTTTCTGAAAAATCCAACGGATTAATAGAAAAGATTAATCACCCTAAAATGAATACGCCTTATCCTGCTTTAGCTCAAATAGTTTTTGCATTTTCATATTATTTATATCCGTGGAGTTTATCAGGCTGGAAACTGGTATTGTTAATCGGAGATATTTTTCTTCTGTTTTTCATTTTCAGGATACTCAGAGAGTTGAAGCTTCCATATTCTTTTGCTGCTATTTACTGGCTCAATCCGATTGTGCTTCACGAGTTCTATAACTCAGCACACTATGATTTGTTTGCATTGTTGTTTACAGCAATTTCTATTTATTATTTTCTTAAAGATGAACACATTACTGCAATGGTAACATTGTCTTTCGCAGTTGGATTTAAACTCTGGCCAATATTACTACTGCCATTATTCTTAAGAAAATTCTTTAATCAAAAAATAAAACTCATAATAAATCTGGCAGTATTCGGATTATTTCTTACCATCATCTTCATTCCTGTTTTACGTGCCGGAGTTGATGAAAATCAGGGATTAATAAAATATGCAGCTAACTGGATTAACAATGCAGCATTTTATACGCTTCTAAAAGACAGCATAACTTTGTTTACAGATACCTTTAAAATCTATTATGTGTGTGCTGATTGTATTGCAAGATGGATTGTTACTGGAATAATTATTTTTACAATACTTCTGTTAATCAGAAAACCGGCAAATAATAATTATGACCTGATGAACAAAATCGTACTTGTTATTGCGATTGCATTTCTTATCAGTCCCACACAGTTTCCATGGTATGTTACATGGATGATATTGCCGCTCGTCTTCAGTCCGAAATATTCTTTATTGATGTATGCTTTTTTAATTCCGCTTTATCATCTGAATCCAATGAACGACTACTTAAAATACATCCAGCATTTACCGGTAATAATTTTATTCTATTATGAAATTAAAAAAGGAAACAGCTTCAGATTTTTTAATTACAATCAGCCAATCGGCAAAAATGATTTTACTTAATTTATTGGAACATTAATTATTAAATAATCTTTTTCAGAAACTTTTTACAATTTAACTTCTTCAGAACCATTCAGTTTTGTGATACCTACCAAGTTTATATTTATAAAATATGGTTAGCTTTCGCACTAAAATTTTAAGTTAAATTATGGCATTATTCTTTATTATATTTTTTACTGTTTATACAACACTTAACTATTATATTTTTATCAGAGGCTGGCAGGTTTTAGCTGCTTATTCATATCTGAAAATTCCTTATGCAGTTTTGTTCGTTTTAATTGCTTATGGATATGTTTTAGCTAAATTGTTATATACAGTTCTCCCGCCTTTATTGTATGATATAATTCTTAGTGTTGGAGCTTTTTGGTTTGCATTTTTTGTTTACTTTATTCTTGTTTTGCTTTTAATTGATACTCTAAGATTGCTTAACGGATGGTTCAGCTTTTTCCCTGATTTAATCACAAATAATTATGAAGCTGCTAAAAAAATAACAGCAGTATTTATAATCCTGTTAGTAAGTATGATTGTTTTTTTCGGCAACCTTAATAAACGCGATATAAAAATAAAAGAGCTTGAACTCTCAATTCCAAAAGGCAACAGTAAAATATCAGAATTAAATATTGTAATGGCTTCAGATATTCATCTTTCACCGATAGATGGAGAAAAACTTCTTACAAGAATTGTTGATAAAATAAATTCTCTTAATCCGGATATAGTATTGTTAGCTGGTGACATTGTTGATGATAGAGCTGAAATATTAAATCAAAGAGGAATCGGCAAATCATTTAATAAACTAAAACCAAAATATGGTATATATTCAATAAATGGTAATCACGAATTTATAAATGGTGTAAAATCCTCCGATACTTATGCAGAGCAATTCGGAATAAAACTCCTACTGGATTCTTCGGAGTTAATTGACAGCAGTTTTTATGTAATTGGCAGAGAAGATGTTGCAATGCCTCAGTTTACCAATAAGCAAAGAAAAAGTTTAAATGAAATTGTCAGTAATCTTGATAATAATCTTCCTAAAATATTATTGGATCACACTCCTGTTAAACTTGAACAAGCTGAGCAAAATGGAATTGATCTGCAGCTTTCCGGACACACTCATCACGGGCAGATATGGCCTGCCAATATAATTACAAATATGATTTATGAACTTAGCTGGGGTTACCTTAAAAAAGAGGAAACACATTATTATGTTTCTTCAGGTGCAGGTACCTGGGGCCCACCAGTCAGAACAGGAAGTTCATCAGAGATTGTGAATATTAAAATCACTTTTACTGACTAAAACACAAAAGTTACACCAAATTTAAATTGATCATAAGTAATTGGTGCTTCGCTTTTAAATGGCCAGTTCATTTTATCTTTTCTCAATTCATAAATGCCGTAAGCTAAAGCATTCTTTAGTAAAAAATTTACAACCGGTCCGGCTGCGGGAGATGATTTAAATATTTTATTGATAAATCCATCAAGCAAGCCCTGTGCGGCTGCTTCAAGTAATCCACTGCCTGCCCACTTCCAGAAAAGATGTCTCTGAAAAACAACTGATCGCTCATATCCTGCATCCAGTATCAGGTTCTCGATTAATTTAAAACGGACTCCACCTTCACTGCTTGTTCCGAATCTGAATGATTTATCATAGAGATTAAGTTTTTCAATATCATCATTATTAATAAGCGACTGATTTTCAGGATATTTAAAATCAATATTGGACCAGTTCAGTGTATAAGAATAGTAAGGTATAATTGCAGAGTTTTCACCGACTTTATATCCATAACCATGTAATCTGCCAAAACCAAATCTCCACATATCAGCCGCTATCTCTGAACCGATAGCTTCTTTGCCGGCAAGTTTGTTGGATTCATTAGAAAGATATATGTATTTATATCTGTGATCTATTATGTAATCTGAATTTTCAAAATCCCTTTCTTTTATATAGCCAAGCTTTAACTCAATAAGATTAGGATTTAAAAATTTCGATTGAATATCGTGTCGATTAATGCTGCTCAATCCATATTGCAAAGAAATAGCCGGATGTGTGTTATCAAAATCAAAATTCCAGTATTTGAAATCCTTCCAATCGCTGCTTTCATTCCACTTCCAATGCCAGTCCCATTCATCATTAGTATTTGATGAATCCTGTTGTGCAATGGAAACATTAAAAGAATACAAAACTAAAAATGCGATTAATAATTTTATTTTTAACATATCTGCCTCTTTAATATTCTTAAGCCTACTTAGCCTTTTTTACTTTTAAAATCGAAGTGAAAAATTATCATTTATAATTAATCATAGAATAAACAAATCTTCGATTCAAATATATTTTCAAAGTAAAACTTTATTTACTTAATTAGTACAAACAAACCCAACATCTGATTAGCGGACATTACTATTTATCTGTGGTTTACTAAAACATTGAAAACTTTTTATATATTTGATTGAACTTTGAATAAACACTTTATTTTATGACTGAACAAATACCAAAAGAAAAACTTTACACAATCTCAAGGCTTAATAAAAATTATCCTAATTATGATAAGATTATCAGACTCCATAAAGAAGCAATTGAACAACATAATGACATCTATATAGATCCTGAAACCGGATTTGCGGTTCTAACTGCTGAGTTTCTACTTAAACGCGGATATTGCTGCGGAAGCGGCTGCAGGCATTGTCCTTACAACGAAAAGATTTAATAAAAAAGAGGCGTCTCAAAACTTATTTTTTGTCAGCCTGAACTGATTTCATATTTTGCAATGAATTCAGGTTGACTGTTGTGAGACAACCTCTTTTAATGTTTTCTGTTAAGTTTTAGCTACAAAATTATTTCATCAACATCAGTTTCTTTGATAATACATAATTCTGTGTCTCTAATCTATAAACATACATTCCGCTTGATAAGCTGCCTGCATTAAAATTAACTTCATATCTGCCCGCTTTCTGATGACCATTAACAAGATTTGCTACTTCCTCACCAAGCAGGTTATAGACCGAAAGTTTTACAAATCCATCAGCAGGGATTGAATATTTTATTGTAGTGCCCGGATTAAATGGATTCGGATAATTCTGCTCGAGTGAATATTCAATCGGAAGCTCTACCTCAACATTTACTTCATTTGAATAGCTGAAAGTACCATCATAATCTATCTGCTTAAGTCTGTATGTATATTTTCCTTCACTTAGTTTAGAATCCGTAAATGAATAAGTTTTGGATTCTGTAGTAGTTCCATATCCTGCAACATATCCAATTTTTTCGAACTGTCCATTCTCACTCATTCTTTCAATTTCGAATCCCTGATTATTGGTTTCTGTTGCTGTTTGCCAGTTCAATTCTACTTCAGTTCCATTTGCAATTGCGGTAAACGATGTTAACTCAACAGGGATAAGATACTGAATACATAAATTGTCCCAATATACATAATCATAATTAAATGAATTTCCGGAAAAGGTGATTTCTAATTGTGCGTTTTGTGAGCCCGATGCCGGAGTTGTAAAGCTTCCGGTAATTAACTGCGGGCCAATATTCCCTGTAGCATCCACCTGATTATATATTAAAGTGCTCGTTGATCCTCCATTATAAGTTACACCAACTGTAACTGTACCGCTTGGAGATGAGAAGAAATCAAAATAATAATTAAATGAAAATAGTGCGTTTTGATTATCAGGTAAATTAATTACAGATGACCTGATTTTTGATGTACCATTGAACTGAGGGCTCCAGCCCAATCTTAACTCTGGTGCTGTGCCGCCCGCATTCGTCGTATTAACAGTTGACCAATTACTCATACCTTGCGGTCCAACAACAGTCCAATTACTTAAATTAGTAAATCCTTCACACCATTCGAAAACATTTGGATCTGTAACTTTGATATAATTTGCTTTGGTTTTAGTACTGGAATAAGTGCCATCCGAAACAGTAAGCTTAACTGTATAATAACCAAAATTTGTATAAGTCCAGGTTGGATTTTTATCTGTAGCATCAACTATACCATCATTATTAAAATCCCACTGCCATGAAGTAATTGGGTTTGGCTGAGAAATTGATAAGTCAGTAAAATGTACAGTTAATGGAGCATTACCAACAGTAACATCAGCCATAAAATCAGCTGTAACAGGACCACTAATATAGCCCCGATCAGCAAAAACAGGAATTATATGTACAAGATTACTTCCACCATAGTTCAATTGATCAGCTGAGATAAATGCATTTGCTGCATCCTGCTGATTGGAGCCGCTGTTTGTCATCGAAAGTGCTGTAAGAAAATTCTTATCAGTTGCGTTTCTTCCGATTAAATCATAAATAGACATCAATGAAGAAGCCCACATTTGACCATCAGTGTGAATTACTCCTGTTAATCCTTCAGGATAATGTGCCGGATAGTTTGTTATTCTGCCGGGCCAGATTGGATTATGACCATCCCAAATGAAAACCCAGTTATAAGCAGGATCAGAAGGAGTCCAATAGCCGGTACTTCTTATATAAGAAGAAGCCCAGTAATCGCCGCATCCTTCACTCAATCCCTGAACCTGAGATAAAGAACCATTTGTTAACCAATCATGGAGTCCATGTCCAAGTTCGTGTAAAATAACACCGCAATCTTCAGCATCATCAACGCCGCCATCGCCCCAGGCAATCTGTCCGGTACTAGGAATGTAATGAGCATTATCATCCCCGTTTAATCCGTGTGGATCGAATCGTACGCCTCCGGTATATTGAAACGGATGTAATGAAATACCAAGTGTGTTGTTAATCCATCTCATTGCATTATCAACATGATAATATGCAGTAACTGCCTCAAAAGATTTATTACTTCTTGTAAAAAAGAAATCACTTGTTGGATTAGTATGCAGACCGGTAAATGGTGCTTCAAAATCTCTGATTTCTGCCCAGGGACCTTTTAATACATATACACCGCCTTCAAAAGTAATGTCGTGCAGTGCCACTAACTCACGATGAAAAGTAAGTGAATCAGAATCTGCATCATTATTATCTACAAATCCCGGTGTACCGTAAGTTGTTCTGGCATGCGTAATCGGATCAGGTGCAAATACATAACCGCTTCCTTCAACCAGTTCCGGTTTATATTTTACCGGATCATCATAACAAGCAACATCTTCAGCTCTGAAAATTTCGCCGGTTTGTGCATCAACTAAAATCTGCCACTCACCAAATAGTTCTTCGGATGGAACTATTGTTACAACCTGAGCCAGCCTGAAGGTTCCTTTATTATAATAGATACCTGGCTCACTTTTTTCAAAATTGATTATACCTTTTACTCCTAAATATCTCTTTGCCAGAATTAATGCTTGTTCGGAGCTGATGTTAATTCTTTCAAGATCGCTTACAACTTTTGAATTGTAATTTATCTTAGATCCGTTGGTAACAAACACAACACGATTATTTTTACTGATCGTTACATTAATTCTGGAATTTAATACAGGATACTCTCCTATATATTGATCGAAGTGAACGTGATAAGCGGCTGGTGTTTCTCTGGTTGTTAAATATCTCAACTCAGATAATCCGGCAGAAAATTTAAATAGATCATGATTTTCAGAAAGATACTGCTGCGCCATTTTTTCCGGTGAATCTTTTGTTACCGCATAATCCGGTTTGTAAAGAGCTACCGGAACTCCGGTTTCCTGATTAATTCTCATATTATTTTTTACAAAAGTAACCTCAGATTCATCAGGTACTAATTGCAATGATGATATAACAGGCGGCTTTTGTGCAAATGAGAAGTTTATCAGAATAAGTGCAATAAACAATGATAATTGCTTTCGTAGGTATGTATTCATTTTACCCTCGCTGGTTTTGAAATAATGTTTAATTAGTTAAGTACAAATATCTGTTTGAAAATTTAAAATATAATTTTTTAATCATCTGCTTAATTTTAAACACAGTAAATGATCGGACGGAAGTAATTAAAAAATTTGTTGTTCCTGAAATAGTTAAATCTTAAAGCTGCTGATCAAAATTAGTATTCTTAAGGAACTTTACTCCTATTATTTTGCCGGGCAAATTATTTTTCCCAGACCTATAATACATTTTGATGTTACTTGACTGCTAATATTATAATTTTATTTTGTTTGATCAATTAGAAAAGATATTTTTTTTAAAAAATATTATGTTTAACATCAATAATGAACAGAAACTTCTAATAATACGATTTATTATTTCTCTGTAAACCAGCCTAACGACAAAACTGTCAGAAATCTTAAACAATGTTGATAAAAACGTTATCGAAGATAAATCATTTTCCTGGTTTCAATAAATTCATCTGTTTTTAACTGATAGAAATAAACTCCGCTTGATGATCCCTCAGCATTCCATTTGATTTCGTAAATACCTGCTGGTTTAAATTCATTAACAAGAGTTGCAGCCAATCTGCCCAAAACATCGTAAACTTTTAATTGAACAAATTGATTACTGCCTATTACATATTTAATATCTGTAACAGGATTAAATGGATTTGGATAGTTCTGGTGAAGGGCAAATTTGTTTGGAGTAACTAAATCATTTACAGATGATATTCCGTTATTAAAATATACATCCATACTATCGATTGTTGAGTTACCTGACTGATCAAATGCTTCAACATATATCCTGTAATATGAATCATAATAATCAGCAGTATTAAGCGACAGATTTTTCTCTTCAATTGTAATTATTGAGTCACCATTACTGTTGGTGATAACGTGATGGAAATTCCTCTGGGTATCCATCCAGCTTGATGGGACTAAAATATTATCTCTTTTATAAAGCACGGTTGCGTAAGGCTCAAAATTCCCACCTGAATAAAACGGATATGAATGATTTAAAATGTGAGACATTTTACGTGGAATAATAATTTCATTATCTGAAATCCTTTTTATCCAGTAATCTATTCTAAATGCAGGCTGCTGCCAAATAGAATTGCCGGCATAATCAAATACTTTAACTATAATATCAACATTTCCTGCTAATTCATCGGGTTCCAAATAACTGCTGGTTTCATTGATACAAAAACCAAACTTCTGATCCGGAAATACATTGTCAATTACAGGCGGAATTGTATCCTGCACCGGCGTTAATGCAAGCAGCGGATTAAAGTTTATACCCCATTCATCATCATCATAAAACCAAACTAAACCTGAATCATTTATCTCAACAAAATGAATATGACCCCATTCTGAAGTCCAGGCAATTATATCACCAAGATAATCGTGCTGCCTTACAGTATCACCAACATCAACCTGAATCGTGTTTTCAATAAGATGTGCATAAAGCCATCCATTTGATCTGTCTTCTGTATTTGAATCGCTGATTGCCAGTCGCCAGTATATATCGCCGCCCAATGTCAGCACACACTTTACAACTCCATCTTTTACTGCATAAGTTGGTTCTGCTATTGGTGTAATTAAATCCAACCCCTGATGTAAATACGAATAAGCTGAACCATATCCCCCCATATGTTGTTCATAATGATTCCACACTGTCCTCATACTATCAAACGGTGCAAAGGGCCACGGAATTGGATTATATGCACCATTTTTGTTGGAAGGTTTATATGCAGGATATTCTTTAAGATATTTATTTTGACCAATCAGTGATTCCTGTTTAATTCCTTTTAAATCAAATAAAATTATTTCGCCTCTCGACTCAGATTTTGTTTTATAATGAATCCCTGCGGCAATCTGGTTATCAATAACTTTCAAATCTCTGTAAGATGTACCTGGTTCGGCAGATTCTGAGAACTTAAGCTTACCATCCGATATGGAATATACTTTCAGATTTTTCTTATCAATCGCAGCAACAAAATCATTCGCCGACGAAATCACAATTTTTCTGGTGTAAGTAAATCTGGTATTAATTGATCTAAGTAATACATTTTTATTAAAGACATCAATTTTATTTTCAGATGCAATTGCAACTAATTGATCATCTTCAGAAACAGCAAATTGAAATCCCTTAGGATAATTCTGCACAGATAAATCTTTCATAAACAATATCTGTATTCCATCAGGCGAACCCACTCCAAATAAATTACCTGATGATGAAAAACCAAAAAGGTTTGCGTTCAGATATTCTTGTTCAATCAGTTTGTTCCCCTCTTTTGAATAAAAATGCAGTTTTAATTTTCTATTGAAATGATAGGAATGATCATAAAAAACAATATTACCATAATTTGAAATTTCAACATCTGAACCGGGAACTTCCAAAAGCGTGAACAGAAGTATATCATTTTCAAAAAACCTGAAGTTTGTAAGTTTCCGCATCTCATCGGTAACTTCTTTTATATCATAAGTACACCAATAAATCCCATTCTCAGATTCTGTTTTAGCTTTCGGGTTTGTTTTATCCCGGATTATCGTTCCATTTATCGAAGCGGTAAAATCAGATTGTGCAAAGCACAAACAAGCAGATAATATTAAGATTGCAGCAAATAAAAATTTATTCAATTGATACCTCCTTATTTGCAATAAAAATCCCCCTTAATTAAGGAGAATAAAAAACATTATAAAATAAACTTACTTAAATCTCTGTCCTTAACGATCTTTTCAAGTTTTTCTTTTACAAATTTCGCATCAATCTTTACAGTATCTGATGGAATCTTATCAGGGACATCAAATAATATTTCATCCAGCAGAGTTGTAAGTATTGTATGTAATCTTCTTGCACCGATATTCTCTACCTGTTCGTTTACTTCTGTTGCAATACGTGCAACTTCTTTTATTCCGTCTTCACTGAAACTTAATTTAACGCCTTCTGTTTCAAGCAAAGCGCTGTATTGTTTAAGCAGTGCATTTTGCGGAGTGGTTAATATCTGAATAAAATCCTCTTCCGAAAGGCTGTTTAATTCAACACGAATTGGAAATCTTCCCTGTAATTCAGGAATTAAGTCTGATGGCTTCGAAACATGAAATGCACCCGATGCAATAAATAAAATATGATCGGTTTTTACAACACCATACTTTGTATTAACATTTGAGCCTTCAACAATCGGTAGTAAATCCCTCTGAACGCCTTCACGGGAAACATCCGGACCGTGACCTTTACCACCACCGGCAACTTTGTCAATCTCATCAATAAAAATCATTCCTGAGTTTTCAACACGCTCAATAGCTTCTTTTTGAACAGCATCCATATCAATCAACTTTTGCATTTCTTCCTGCGCAAGCAGTTGACGTGCTTCTTTAACAGTGGTTTTTCTTTTCTTACGCTTTTTGGGCACAATGCTGCCCATTATTTCCTGAATATTAATTCCCATATCATCCATACCAAATGGACCAAGTACCTGCATTCCAATCGAAGGCTGTACCTGAGAATCAAATTCAATCAATCTGTCATCCATCTCACCGCTTTTAACTTTTTCACGCATCCATTCACGTGTCTTCTTATTCTGGAAAGCTTCGTTTTCATTTTCGTTCACTTGTTGTTCTTCGCCTTCAGAATTAATCGAATTTGTTTGTGTTTTTCTGATTGGAGGAATTAAAATATCAAGTATCCGTTCGTCCGCAAGTTTTTCAGCTTTAGCCTGAACCTCTGTAGCTTTTTCTGCTTTGATAAGATTAACACCTACTTCTACCAGATCACGCACCATTGATTCAACATCTCTGCCAACATAACCAACCTCAGTAAATTTTGATGCTTCAACTTTTACAAAAGGAGCTTGAGATAATCTGGCTAATCTTCTGGCAATTTCTGTTTTACCAACTCCGGTTGGTCCTATAAGTATTATGTTATTTGGCATAATTTCTTCGCGCAGTACATCTTTTACCTGCTGCCTTCTCCAGCGATTCCTGATTGCAATTGCAACTGCTCGTTTTGCTTCTGTCTGTCCGATTATATATTTATCCAATTCCTTAACTATCTCAGAAGGAGTAAAAACTTTCTTTTCTACGGATTTGTTAGCCATAATTAATCAATAACCTCAACATTAATTTTATCGTTTGTATAAATGCAAATATCCGCCGCAGTTTTTAGTGATTCCTGCACAATCTCTTTTGCGGATAATTTGCTATGCTTTTTTAACATTTGCGCAGCTGCAAGTGCATACATTCCACCTGAACCAATTGCAACGATCTGATCATCAGGTTCAATAACATCTCCTGTTCCTGAAACAACAAGTGCAGTGTCTTTTGAGATGACTGCAAGCATCGCTTCAAGTCTTCTCAGATATTTATCTGCTCGCCAGTCTTTAGCAAGTTCAACAGCAGCACGATTAACATTTCCGCGATATTGTTCAAGTTTATCTTCAAATCTTTCCATAAGTGTAAAAGCATCTGCTGAAGCACCTGCAAAACCGCAAAGCACTTTTCCGTTAGCAATTTTTCTTATCTTCATTGCATTGTGCTTCATAACAGTGTTACCTATAGACACCTGACCATCACCACCAAGTGCAGCTACTCCGTTGTGTATAATACCCAATATTGTTGTTGATCTTAATTTTTGTTTCATAAATAAGTATCCCTGAATTTAAGTACCACAAATTTAGTAATATTTAACAGCAAGAAAACCAACTGAAATATTGACTGATTAAATAATATTTTGTTTTAATATGCCGGTAAACCAACCAAAAATTTATTTTGATATAAATTTTAATTTAACTGGAAAAATTCTTGGCACATTCTTCTGGTAATTTGAATAAACATCACCAAAAAGCCTAACCAATTTTTTTTCTTCATAATATGATCCGATATAAAAATATACCGTAAATGATATGAATATTGTGAGATAAGACAAATTCATTTCAGCTCTGAATAACAGAAATATGATTGAAAAAAAGTATATCGGATGCCGGCTGTATTTATAAGGTCCTTTGATCCGTAAAGTATATCTTTCATCAAGATCATCAGCAGAATATTCGTTATTTAATAATCTCTCAATCTGGTTAAAGCCCAAAAACTCTTTTATGCTGATATATTTAAAACACCATATTAATCCAGCCATTGCTGCCAATTGCGGGATTAAAACAAGATAATCATACGGTGGAGGTAATTGATAAATCTGCAGCGAAGGATGAGGTGCTGTTTCCCAGATAAAATACAAACTGAGCAAAGCAAAAATGTTAAAAAACAATCTGTAAAAGGCTATGAATTTTCCGAATAGTTTTTTAGAAATTAATTTTATCTTTTCAGATGCCAGCACTGAATGAACAAATCCATAAAGTGCTAAAAGAAATATTATAGTAACAACATCCCTCAAATATTGCATTTACATCATCTGCTTACGTAAGCGTGCCACAGGAAGCTTTAATTGCTCACGATACTTGGCTACTGTTCTTCTTGCGATATGAATACCTTCAGCATTTAATAAATCAGCAAGTCTATCATCGCTAAATGGTGCTTTTTTATTCTCGTGTTCAATTATCTCTTTTAATCTTTCACGAATGTGCTTGTTGGAAACATCTTCACCGGAATCTGTAGATAAACCTTCGCTGAAGAAATATTTCAATTCGTGTATTCCCATCGGACTCTGCACATACTTACCATTAACAACTCTGCTTATAGTTGAAATATCCATCTGAATTTCTTCAGCAATATCTTTATAGATCATTGGTTTAAGGAACTTTGGTCCTTTTTCAAAAAACATATATTGTCTTTCGAGAATTGCACGCATTATTTTCATCAGGGTTTCACGGCGCTGCTGTATGCATGCAATAAACCATTTTGCTGATTCAAATTTTTCTCGTAAAAATTTATATGTTTCTCTTTCCCTGTTATTTCTTTTTGTTCTCTTGTTTGAATTAAACATTTCCAGATACTGTTTGCTGATCGTTACAGAAGGCATACTTTTATCATTAAGAGTTATCACCCAGTTTTCATCGACTTTTTCTACAATAAAATCAGGAGTAACCTGATTCATTTCCATAGATGAAATATTCCCTTCGCCGGGTTTTGGATTCATAGTCTGGATAAGTTCAACAGTATCTTTCAGACTAACATCAGTCATATTCATTCTTTGCTTGATAAGATCGAATCTCCTTTTAGTAAATTCATCATAATGATCTTCAAGCATTTTAATTGCAAGATATTTGTTATAAGGATCGGATTTACTTTCTTTTAACTGAACTATAAGACATTCTTTTAAACTTCTGCTTGCGATACCAATCGGATCAAATTTCTGAATCCGTTTAAGTAAATCCTCGGCAGTTTGCGGTTCAACCTTAATGTGCTCGAACATTTCAAGCTCGTTAAGTATTTCCGGAAGCTCTCTTTTTAAATATCCGTCTTCATCCAGATTACCGATTATTTCTTCGCCAAGGATATAAAGGTCTTCATCCAGATGAAGCAGCCTTAACTGTTCGGTTAAATGTTCACTTAGTGTTTCTCTTTGCGGTGCAAGCGGTTGATATAGTTCTTCATCAGGACTCCGGTTGATCCTTTCATGATCAAAGTCATCATCATTCATATAATCTTCCAAAGCAAACTCTTCGTTATCCTTATCAGAATATTCATCTTCTATTTCAGTTTCTGAATCAGTATCTTTTTCTTTATCATTCTGATCAAGGCTCATTTCCAGTTCTTCTTCAAGAACAGGATTCATTTCAAGTTCTGTTTTTATACGCTGTTCTAAAGCCAGAGTATTAAGCTGCAGCAGTTTCTGATACTGAATTTGTTGTGGAGAAAGTTTTTGTGTTTGAGCAAGTCGTTGACTAAGTGAAAGCATTTTATTTACCCGTATAGTTCATTAGTTTATTATACCATTGTTCCCCATATAATCTTATTAAAGAATCTTTGCAGAATTCTGCTATTGTAATATTTTCTTCTTTACCTTTTTCAAGTGCCGGTGCACATTCACTGAATTTTTCATAACGCAATACATCTCCACCAAAATCCGAAACACGAATTGGAAAGAGATGACAGGATATTGGTTTTCTGTAATCTATTTTACCGTCAAAATAGGCTCGTTCAATCGCACACCTTGCAATGCCATTTTCCCAGTAAGAGAATACACAATCCTTGTTATTAATGCTGTTTATCAAAATTTCACCGTCTTTAATCTCGTAAAATTCTCTTGATTCAATTTCATCAATATTTTTCTGCATCAGATAGTTTTTAACTATCGGAAGCACTTTTTCAATCTCTTCAACTTCCTCTTTTCTGATTGGTGCTCCAAATTCACTATCCAGCGTACAACAGGCACCCTTACACTTTTTCAAATCACAGGAAAAGGGAATTTCTACAATCTCATCCCTTACTAAAACGTCATTTATTGCGAATATTTTATCTATTGCCATTGGAATAATTTTTGCTATTAGCGTGCCAAAATATATGCTAAAAATTCTTTTTAAAGAAACGTTTTTTTTGCTCTAATTCTCATCTTTTACCTGTTCCTGTAAAATTTGTTTACTACCCGGTTGATTTTAATCTCTTAATTCAATTACTTGCTTTGTAAAAATTACAAAAAGAAGTAAATGAATTTTAAAAACTCTGTAGTCTTATTGACCGGTGCTTCCTCAGGCATTGGATATCAACTTGCTAAAGATTTATCACTTGAAGGCGCAAGGCTTGCGTTAATTTCCAGAAGGACTGAAATTTTAGAATCGTTGGTAAATCAAATTGGCGGGCAATCCGAAATAAAATATTACAAATGTGATGTAACTGTAAAAGATGAAGTTCATAATACAATCGAACTTATCATAAAGGATTTTGGCAATATTGATATAGCAATACTCAACTCAGGAGTTTCTTATAGATCAAGTGTGCTGAATTATAATTCATCTGAAGCAGAAACAACTTTTAATACAAATGTTTTTGGCCAGATTTATTTTATTGAAGAGTTAATTCCTGATTTTATAAAAAACAAAAAAGGATATATTGTTGGCATTTCCAGTCTGGCTGATGGAAAGGGTTTTCCGAAAAGCGGATTTTATGCTGCAAGCAAAGCCGCAGTAACAATTATATTAGAAAGTTTACGGATAGAATTAAAAAAATACAATGTTAAGGTTATTACTGTTAAACCCGGTTTTGTAAGAACTGCAATGACAGACAAAAATGAATTTGAAATGCCGTTTTTAATGGATGTTGAAAAAGGCAGTAAAATTATAATTAAAGGATTAAAAAAAGATAAACGGATAATTGAATTTCCCTGGCAAACAACAATCGGTGCAAAAATTTTACGAATGATCCCGACTAAATTATTCGAAGCATTGGCTTCCAAGGAATTAAAACCAAGAACAAAATGAAAAAGTGATTTAATTTTTCAGGAAATAAATGTTTAAAAACATAGTTTTATTTATAGCTGTCCTAACTACAATCAGTTTTTCGCAAACGGATACATTACTGATTTTTTCCGAAGTAATGTTTGCACCAACTTCGGGCAATAATGAGTTTATCGAAATATATAATTTGAGTTCAACAGAAAGTGTTGATTTAAGTTTTTATAAAATTAAATATTATACATCAACTGCAGATCAAATTGTTGATGCAGGATATGGAACTGTATTATCGCCAAATTCTTTTGCAGTAATTTTTGAAAATGATTACGATATCTCTACAGGAATTTACAGCGGATTGATTCCCGCAAGCGCTCTGATTTTAAAAATAGCTGATAACTCTTTTGGCTCATCCGGAATGGCAAATACAACAAGCCGGCCTTTGTGGCTATTAACTTCAACTAATGATACAGTTGATTATTATTTTTATTCTGCTAACAACCCAACTGCAATTTCTGATGAGAAAAAAATTCTTAACCGCGATACGCTCCAAACAAATTGGGCTAATTCTTTAGTAATAAACGGCACACCCGGATTTACCAATTCAGTTTCTCCAATTAACTATGATTTAAATTTGTATTCCCTGAAATTTTCACCATCAATTCCAATCAGTGGAGATAATGTTACGATCTCTGCAAAGGTAAAAAATAACGGTATCCTTACAGCAAATAATTATTCTATTGAAATATTTAATGATGTAAATCAGGATTCTATTCCGGAATTAAGCGAAAGAATATTTTATCAGGATTATTCAAATTTGTTAGCTGGTGATTCCATAACAGTTTTAACTATTCTTAATTCCCTTTCTGCAGGTAATTATCAGATTATTGCAAAGGTTAATTTTCCTGAAGATCAGAATATTTCAAACAATCAGTTGATCAAACAATTTTATGTTTATCCTCCGGGTAATATTTATAATGATATTGTAATAAACGAAATTATGTATGCGCCTGCAACCGGTGAACCCGAATGGATTGAGCTTTATAATAAAACCAATCAGCAAATAAATTTAAAAAACTGGAAACTTTCTGATGCAACATCTACAATTACAATAACTGCTACTGACAGATTTATTGATCCAAAATCATTTATAGTTATAACAAAAGATTCCTCGATTTTAAATTTCTATAATGTTCCTTCACCAATTATTAAAGCAAATATTCCTTCACTTAACAATACAGGCGATGCAGTTGTTATCAAAGATGATCGTGGAGTAATGATTGATTCGGTTTATTATTTGCCCGGTTGGGGAGGAAATACCGGTGGAAAATCATTGGAAAGAAAATCAGCCGATGGTTTAAGCAATGACCCAACAAATTGGGCAACCAGTGTTAGTTTAAACAAAGCTACTCCGGGTGATTTTAATTCTATAACACAAAAAGATTATGACATAGAAGTAACAGATATAATTTTTAATCCGAATTTTCCATTGCTCGGCGATAATATTTCTCTCTCAGCTTCTGTTAAAAATATCGGCAAGAATAATGCAGTATTTTCAATCGAGCTTTTTGAAGATTCAGATCTTGATTCAATACCTGATTTATTTATTGAAATAATATCTAACATCAGCTTATCAGAAAATGATTCAAGCGTATATCAATTCAATTATGTAATAAACAATCTACAGACCAAGAGAGCATTCTTTGTTAAAGCTATTTTTGATTCAGATCAAGACACAACCAACAATTTTAAATACAAAACAATTGAGCCCGGTTTTCCGAATCAATCGATTGTTGTTAATGAAATAATGTTTGCACCGTTAGGCGGCGAACCTGAATGGATTGAGCTTTTTAATAATACTGAGACAGAAATCAATTTAAAAGATTGGTCTGTTTGGGATGTAATTACTACGCCGGCAAAAGCTACAATTAAAAATAATTTTTTTATTCCGCCCAAAGGATATGTTACACTTACAAGGGATTCATCAATATTTAATTATCACAGATTTATTCCATCCAACTTGTTAAAAATTTCGCTGCCATCTTTTAATAACGATCGTGACGGCGTGGTGTTGAAAGATAAACGCGGACTTACAATTGATTCTGTTTTCTATTCAAATCAATGGGGCGGAACTAATGGATTTTCACTTGAAAGAATATCTGTAACAAATTCATCTAATAATCAATTTAACTGGGCAAGTAGTTTTGATATTGAACAAAGCACTCCCGGAAGAATTAATAGTGTAACACCGAAGGAATTCGATTTATCAGTTACGGGAATATCATTTAATCCAAGATTTCCAACAATCGGTGAAGATATTTCTTTAACGGCTAAAATAAAAAATAATGGCAATCAAGCTGCTCAAAATTTTTCAGTTGAGTTTTATATTGATTCAGATTCAAATAATGTAGTTGATTTACTTTTGTCTTCTGTTAATCAGCAAAATCTTATATCCGGTGATTCTTTAACAGTTACATCAACAGTTAAAATCAATAATTTGCAAAAGAAGATTCTAACTGCAGTAAGAGTCGTATATCAACAAGATGAAGATACACTAAACAACTATTATGAAAAATCAATTCAGCCCGGTTATGCACATAATATAATTAAGATAAATGAGGTAATGTATAATCCATCGGATGGAAAGCCTGAATGGATTGAATTGATAAATGTAAGCAGTGATTCAATAAATATTAAAAACTGGATGATAAGCGATGTGCTTACAACTCCGACTAAAGGATTTATTACAAATGAAGATGTATTTATTCTTCCAAATGAGTTTTTCATAATTGCTAAGGATAATTCTTTTAATAATGCATATCCCGATGTTAACTCAAAAATTTTTTATACAAACTTCGGCAGTCTTGGTAATTCTTCAGATGGAGTAATGGTTTACGATTTCAGAAACGGAATAATCGATAGTTTATTTTATCGTTCAAGCTGGGGCAATGTAAAAGGATATTCTCTAGAAAGGATTTCACTTACAAAATTAACCAACGACAGCACAAACTGGGCAATTTCATTGGATTTAACGGGAAGCACGCCCGGAAGACAAAATTCTTTTACAAATATTCCTGCGTTTAAAAGAAATGATCTGATCATTAACGAAATTATGTATGATCCGGATAATTATAACAGCGAGTTTATTGAGTTTTACAACATAAGCGGTGATACTGTTAACATTGGCGGTTGGAAAATCGAGAATGAAAACGGTAACTTTTTCAAGCTTTCACAAACAAGTTTTTTAGTTCCTCCCAAAGAATATTTTCTTTTAATTGCCGATTCCTCAACTGTTGAATATTATAATTTAACTGGATTCGAAAACAAAAATATAATTAATCAATCGAGTCTCGGATTAGTAAATACCGGAGAAATGATTTTGCTAAAAGATGTAAGAAATAATATTATTGATTCAGTCTTTTATAATCCTAAATGGCACAATCAAAATATTGCTACAACAAAAAACAAATCATTGGAAAGAATTAATCCTTTACTTAATGCAAACGATCCGCTTAACTGGAGCACCAGTGTTGCATCACTCGGCGGAACACCGGGCTTACAGAACAGTATATTTGCAGAAAATCTAAATCAAACAGCAACTATTTCTATTGACCCAAATCCTTTTTCACCTGACAATGACGGCTATGAGGACTTTACAATAATAAATTACAACTTAACTCAGCCAATCTCGCAGGTAAGAATTAAAATATTTGACAGCAAAGGAAGATTAGTCAGAACTTTATTAAATAATCAGCCAAGCGGTCCAAGCGGCTCTGTGGTTTTTGATGGACTGGATGATGATAATAAAACATTAAGAATAGGAATCTACATAGTTTTTCTCGAAGCTCTTAATGATAACTCAGGAATAGTAGAAACATTAAAGACAGTTGTTGTTGTAGCAAGAAAATTATGATCATAGTTATTATTGATTTTAATAACTAAACCTCTTAAAACCGGAAATAAAAAATCCACTGCCGGTTGATTCACATTCTGCTTCAGTTACGATCAGGATTCTCCTCTGAGCATCAGCCGGCAATGGATACAATACAATACCGCACTCTGTTTACCAAAGTGCGATAAAATTTTTACTTATATGAATGAAGGACTTTCATATAATTTGCGCGTTCAAATTTTGAAGGATCATCAACATTCATATAGCTCATACTTCCGCGCATCTGATCAATTGATTCGTATTCTTTCTCTTCCATCCAGGCTTTTAAATTAGTTGTTACATCTGCAATATGTCCGATTCCATATTTTAACAGCGATGAAAGCATCATAGTAACTTTTGCACCAGCCATAATCATTTTAAGAACATCCTGTGCAGAGTAAATTCCGCTTGTAGCTGCAAGATCAGCATTGATACGTCCATACAGCATAGCAATCCATCTTAACGGAAGTCTCATTGCCATCGGAGTACTTAAAATTACATTCGGAACTACATCAAGGGTTTCAAGATCAATATCCGGCTGATAGAATCGATTGAATAAAACCAATCCATCTGCACCGGCATTTGTTAATTGAGATGCCATATAACTTGTTGAACTGAAAAACGGATGCATTTTTACTGCAATAGGAATTTTAACAGTTGATTTTACCGCTTTAACAATTTCGATATATGTTTTTTCAATTTCTGTACTGAATTTTTTCGGATCACTTGGCAGCAAATAAATATTTAATTCAAGTGCATCTGCTCCAGCCTGTTCCATCTTCTTTGCATAATCAGTCCATCCGCCAATAGATTTACCATTTAAACTTGCAATGATTGGAATATTAACCGCTTCTTTTGCTTTGCGGATGTGGTTAAGATATTCTTCCGGACCAAGTTTAAATTCGAATGGTTCAGGAAAATATGAAGTGGCTTCAGCAAAACTTTCTGAATGAGCTGTTGTGTGATAAGCCAGTTCAAGCTGTTCGTGTTCAATTTGTTCTTCAAAAATTGAGTAAAGAACAACTGCACCCGCACCGGCATCTTCCATTTCACGTATATTGGAAACTTTTTCAGATAACGGACCGGCTGAACAAACGATGGGCGATTTTAGTTTTAATCCTAAATATGTTGTTGTTATATCCATTATTTTACCTTATTAAATTCTTTGTTAACAATTCTAAAAAACGGAGTTAAATCTGATGATTTAACTCCGTGATATTAAACTATCCGATTATGCGCCTGCTTCTGCTTTTTGCGGATCATAGGCAGCTAATCTTTCATATTCTTTCCATCTTCTTATCACATCATCCTGAGCCTCTTTAATCAGTTGTTCTGCAAGCTGCGGATGAGATTTTGTAAGCATCTTATATCTTGTTTCCATATATGCATAGTCTTTTAGATTTATCTTCAGACCTTTTGAATCCATCTTGAACGGATTCTTTCCTTCGATTTCAAGTTCAGGATTGTATCTGTATAATGGCCAGTAACCTGAATCAACAGCAGCCTTTTGATTCTGCATTGCAGTACCCATATTTATACCGTGAGCGATACAATGGCTGTATGCAATTATCAATGACGGACCATCGTATGCTTCTGCTTCAAGAAATGCTCTTAATGTATGCTGATCATTTGCACCCATTGCAACTTTTGCAACATAAACATTTCCATAAGTCATTGCCATTAACCCAAGATCTTTTTTAGCAACCGGTTTACCGGCAGCAGCAAATTTAGCTACTGCAGCTCTCGGTGTAGATTTAGAACATTGTCCGCCTGTATTTGAGTAAACTTCAGTATCAAGCACAAGTATGTTTACATTTTTACCTGAAGCTAATACGTGATCTAATCCGCCAAACCCAATATCATAAGCCCAGCCATCTCCGCCCATAATCCAGACAGATTTTTTAACAAGATAATCCGCAAGGCTTAATAAATGTTTTACTTCACTGGTCTTTCCATTAGAGCCGGCTTTAAGCATATTTTCTAATTTTTTCTTTAGAGCTGCTACTCTTTCTCTTTGTTCATAAATATCGGCTTCATCTTTTTGCGGTGAGTTAATCAAAGCATCTACAAGATCGTTGCCGATTTCAGAGGCAAGTGATTTAAGTAGCTCTTTTGCCTGCATATTATGTTTATCAATTGCTAATCTGAATCCATAACCAAACTCGGCATTATCTTCAAACAATGAATTTGACCAGGCAGGTCCACGACCATCTTTGTTTGCAGCCCATGGTGTTGTTGGTAGATTTCCACCATAAATTGATGAACATCCTGTTGCATTTGCAACCATCGTTCTATCACCAAATAACTGACTTACTAATTTTACATAAGGAGTTTCACCACAGCCTGCACAAGCACCTGAAAATTCGAACAGCGGTTCTAAGAATTGTGAATCCTTAACTTTTGACACGGCAATTTTTCTTCTGTCAAGTTCAGGAATATTTAAGAAGAAATCCCAGTTCAATCTTTCCTGCTCACGTATTGGAAGCTGTTCAGACATATTGATGGCTTTTAACTTTGTTTCCTTTTTATTCTTAACAGGACAAACATCAACACAAAGCTCACAACCAGTACAATCCTCTACTGCTACCTGTAATGAGTAGAGCATATTTTCACCGTAATCTTTCGACTTAAAATTTGTGTACTTAAATGTTTCCGGTGCTCCTTTAAGATCTTTTTCTTCATACACTTTTGCACGTATAGCTGCATGCGGACATACAATAACACATTTATTACATTGGATACATATTTCTTTATCCCAAACAGGAACTTCTAATGCTATATTTCTCTTTTCCCATTTTGTTGTTGATAACGGGAATGTTCCATCAATCGGCATTTTGCTGACTGGTAATTGATCGCCTTCGCCGGCAATAATTCTTGCTGTAACTTCTTTAACAAAATCAGGAGCATCACCAGAAACCGGCGGTTGCATCTTGATTGTACTGGTTATCTTATCCGGAACCTGAACTTTGAACAGGTTCTCAAGTGTTTTATCAACAGCGTCAAAGTTCATCTGAACTATTTTATCGCCTTTAGCGCCATAAGTTTTCTTAATTGAATCTTTTATCAGATCAATTGCTTTTGCCTGCGGAAAGATGTTTGAAATAGCAAAGAAGCAAGTCTGCATAATTGTATTAACTCTTCCGCCCATTCCTGTTTCTTCTGCTACTTTATAAGCATCAATAATCCAGAATTTCATTTTCTTATCAATAAGATCTTTTTGAACTTTTTCCGGTAAAGAATCCCAGACATGTTCTTTATCAACCTTAGTGTTTAATAAGAATGTTGAGCCTTCACTTGCCTCTCTTAGCATATCCCATTGCTCTAAAAACACCTGTTGATGACAAGCAATAAAATGAGCTTTATTAATTAAGTAAGTTGATTTTATTTCTTTTGGTCCGAATCTAAGGTGAGATACTGTAGTTGAGCCAGACTTTTTGGAATCATAAACAAAATAACCTTGTGCAAAATAATCAGTTCCTTCACCAATAATCTTAATTGAGTTTTTATTTGCACCAACCGTACCGTCGGCACCAAGTCCATAAAACTTGCCACGGAATGTTTCATCAGCTTCAACTGAAAATGTTGGATCAAAATCCAGACTGCTATGAGTAACATCTTCAATAATACCAACAGTAAAGTGAGCTTTTGGTTTTTCTTTTAATAAGTTATCAAAAACTGCTTTAACCATCGCGGGTGTGAATTCCTTTGAAGATAATCCATATCTGCCGCCAACAATTTTCGGATAAGCGAACTGAAGTTCTCCAGCCATATATCTTTCAGAGATAGCATTAACAACATCAAGATATAACGGTTCCCCGCTTGAGCCCGGCTCTTTTGTTCTATCCAAAACAGCTATTGATTTTACAGTTTTAGGAAGTGCTTTAATAAAATGATCAACCGAAAATGGTCTGTATAATCTTACTTTAATCAAACCAATTTTCTCTCCTTTGTTAACCAGATATTCAACTGTTTCTTCAGCAGCCTGACTTCCGGAACCCATCATAACAATAACTCTCTCTGCATCCGGCGCACCTACATAATCAAACAGATGATATTGCCGCCCTGTAAGCTTTGCAAACTTATCCATATACTTTTGTACTATTCCCGGACAAGCAATGTAAAACGGATTTACAGTTTCCCTGCCCTGAAAATAAACATCAGGATTTTGAGCGGTACCTCTCATAACCGGATTATCAGGAGTTAAAGCTCTCTTACGATGTGCAAGGATAAGATCTTCATCAAGCATTGCTTTCATATCTTCTTTAGTCAGCTCTTCAATTTTCATTACTTCGTGAGAAGTTCTGAATCCATCAAAGAAATGGATAAACGGAACTCTTGCTTCCAATGTTGCTGCTTGTGCAATCAGAGCAAAGTCCATTACTTCCTGAACTGAGTTTGAAGACAACAATGCAAAACCTGTTGAGCGTGTTGCCATAACATCTGAGTGATCACCAAAGATCGAAAGTGCTGCAGCAGCTACTGATCTTGCTGAAACGTGAAATACTGTTGAGGTTAACTCACCGGCAATCTTAAACATATTTGGAATCATTAACAGCAATCCTTGTGATGCTGTAAATGTTGTTGTAATAGCCCCTGTTTGTAATGCTCCGTGCACACTACCTGATGCACCGCCTTCACTTTGCAATTCACTAACAGAGGGAACAATTCCCCAGATATTTTTTCTATTAACTGCAGCCCAGGCATCGCACCATTCGCCCATATTTGAAGAGGGTGTGATTGGATAAATAGCAATTACTTCGTTTGTATTATATGCAACATACGCAGCTGCTTCATTGCCATCGATCGTAATTTTTTTTCTTTCCATTTTTAATCCGTTTAGTTTTATTTGAATTTCATAGATTTAAGTTAAAAGATTTACCCAATAATAATACCAAGCAAATAAGCTGAAATATGAGGAATTTGAAGAATAATCAAAGAAAATTTTTAAATGTGAAGAATAAAAGCGAAGGGCTTTTCCCACTTTTAAGAATAATATTTTATGATAGTTAACTGTTGAAATTTATGAAGATTCTGTAAATAATTATTATTCTTTTGTTGTCACTAAAACATATTAAATCTAATTTTGCAAAGAGATATATTACTTTAGCTTAACAATAACATTTAAGGAGGTAAGATGGATTCTTTAACTACAGGTTTTAGCAACAATTACAAACCGATGACAATTGGTGATTGGCTGATTACTTTCATCATACAGGCAATTCCGTTAGTTGGAATTATTATGATATTTGTATGGGCATTTGGTGATAGCACACATCCGAGCAAAAAAACCTGGGCACAGGCAACACTTATTATGATGCTTATTGTAATTGTATTAATGATAATTTTCTTTGCTGCAATATGGACGTTGCTCGGTTCTATCTTTAGCAGCGGTTATAATATCAAAAGTGTTTAGATAATTTATTAACCTTCGAGGTTTAAAGACCTCGAAGGTTTTGAATAAGATGTTTACTTGAGAAGCAACATTTTCTTAGATGAAACAAATTCACCTGCTTGTATTTTGTAAATATAAACACCACTTGCAAGCTTACTTGCATCAAAGTTTACCTCATAGTTTCCTATTGTTTTTTCTTCATTAATAAGAGTAGCCAATTCATTACCAAGTATATCATAAACCTTAAGTGTAACAAATCCGTCTTTTGGTATCTGAAATTTAATGGTTGTATTTGGATTAAACGGATTAGGATAGTTTTGTTCCAATGAATATTCTGTGATAACTGCTGTGCCGGATAAGTTTAATTCAATAGGATTGTTTTTTAAAAGCACGCTTTCATCGGATTTTATTATTGCTGCAGCATATTCAGGTTCAAGATCATTATTTACTTTTAATCTCATAGCTAATGATGAAGAAGGTAAACCGGTTATATTAAAACTAAAAGTTTTTGATTTTAATTTTTCGATGCTATTACCATCCATTTGAATATTGTTCAATTCTGCAACAATAGCTCCGGTTAATTGATCTATCAATTCGACTTTAAATGATATAAATTTATTTTGCAGTTGAGCCGACGCTAAAATAGAATCTGTAACTCCGTATTCAATTGAATAAACCAATGTATTGGTTTCACTAGCCATAAAACTGTTAGTTATAAGATTTGTGTTCAAATCCTCAAGACTAAAGATACCAACTGTGTCTTCAAAGCTTTCAAAATCTATGTTCGAACCATTAAAGCTTATATCTCCTATTCTGAAGAAGTATTCAACTTCATCTTTAAATGCTACAGCCTGAATACCTGAAGCCATAACCAGGGAATTATCTTTATTTATACTGTTAAGGTTAGCTGAATGTGTAAAAGCAAAGGGAAGACTATTAGTTGTAAAAGAAACAAGATGCATTTCCTGCAAAGTAGGTGCATTAAAAATACGCAAATCCTTGCCAGTTGTACCGGCTGTTTTAACTGAACCGTATTTAATAAACTTGTTTGTAAAAGTATTTCCGGAAACATTTTCGCTCCACGAAACCACACTTGAGCCCGTATAGAACGCAACATCCGGACTTAAAACATTATTACCATATTGGGCAAATGAAGCACTCCAGTTTGCAGTTCTGCTTCTTGATAAAACTTTTCTGTAAGTTGAACCATAATAAGGTGTTCCTATCCAAACAAGTTGTACAGTATTTGAATTTGAAACATTTATCGAAGGATAATAATTAACAGGGAAGCCGCATCCTTGTGAAACCTGATCTACAGCAGAAACTAAAAAAGTATGGTTACTTTGTGCTGTTAAATTACAATATCTTATAGTACTATAATTGTTCTGCCATGCCAAATGAAATGTTGCTGTACCGGGTGTGATTTTATATGCTGCAATAGTTGGATTTATATTAGTATAGTTATAATTATCGACACTACCTGAACTATATAATGTTATCTTCTTTGAGTCAAAAGATAACACACCTGTAACATACCATATTCCATAATCTTCCCAGGCGACGGCTATATTATCATTGCTGGCATAACCAACGACAGGTTTATAATTTACTTCAGAGAATATGGATAGATAACTTTCATAAACTGTATTAGTAAACTGTAACTGACCATTTGCAAAACAAGCTGCTTTAATAGCTGCAAACTCTTTATTATCTCCTGCCCAGGTTTGATAAACTATTATAAGTCTCTGGTAGCCGTAATAAAAATCTATTGATGGAGATTTAGAAGGATTTTTATCAATTGGTTTACCGCCATTCATTATATGCCAGGTTGCACCATTGTCTGTGCTTCTTTCATACCAAACATAACCCATACTTTCATAAACAAGATGCAGGTAACCATAATCGCATTTTATTACTTTGCGCTGACCGCTGTTTGCAAATGAACCTGTGTTGGAATGATGAGGGTATTTGTAAAGCGCAGTGTATGTTTGGTTATCGGTTGGTATAATGTATCGTGTTGTTGAATTTGATAGATTATCTGCCCAGTAAACAAAATTGTAGGGGATAGAACCTGGTTGATAGCCATTGCCGTAAGTTGATATCTGACCAGTGTTTTGTTCTACTATATAACTTTGCGCAGTAAGATTTCCATCAAATTCGGTTTGGTTAATACGATCTATGCGGTAGTTTTTTCTCAGATTTGCAACATATCTTTTTCCATTATCATCAGATTGAACAGTAAATGAATAATTTTGATTGTATGACTTAAGATCTCCATTTCTTTCCCAGTAGCTTTGTGCAATAGCACCATTATGCCAAATCATTTGATGGTTTTGATTGTTATTTTGCGGAGAAACAGCTCCAAGTTGAAGGTTCGTGCCCGTTGGTCTTGTTATTGAGATTCCACTTTGTGGTACATTTTGAGGTTGACCTCCATCAATTGACATTAACCCATGATTAACACCTCCTGTATTTACAAAATTGTTATCTGCTGTAAGCGTTACATTAGACGATGGAATTGTATAATCAACAATTAATCTTAACTCTATACTTGAATAAGTTAGATTAGTATTTTCATTTTGTGATAATGAGCCCAGATAAAGTGTACCTGAAGATCTTCTATCATTAATTGCAGTTTTTAATTCAGTCGAAGGGAGTTCTATACTTAAATTAGAGTAGCTAACATTTTGTACTATTAAATTGGTGTTATTAATATCAGACCATTGTAAGCTGCCATTTGTCTTTGTTACTTTAAGACTACAATTAGAACATTGATTCGCGCCTATAAAGATCAATATTTGCGCCTGTGTTATGCTTGCGTTTGGTGGGATTACCGTAAGATCAAATGAGTGTTCCGTTCTCCAAATATCTTGTGTAGAAGCTGAATATACCCCATTATTTCCATCATCTCGCCCTATCTGATGAAGTACACTCCAAGTGTAGTCATATTGGTTATTTGAATTAATGTATCTAACTATTGACACCTTACTGCTTTCATAAATAGTGAGTTGCTGCGCTTGAGATGTAGAGTAATAGACAAACAATAGATAAAACGCGAGAAAAAAATTTACAGATATTTTCATGGCATTTTCTCCATAGTAATTAATAAAAAAAACACTATATTTAAAATAGAATTGCCCATTTCTTTACGAGAAATAAAAAGGCAGCCAACCTTGATGGCAATTCTTAAGAGGGAGTTGATGGTGGCTCATCAACCCCTCGATATAAATTCTTTATTTAAGCTTTAATTATCCTTTCTATTGTTTTAATGATTTTTTGACTTTAATCCAATTTACCGTGATAAACTAAACTTAAACCGCTTGGAGCTTCATCAACTAAAAAAAATACATCTTTTTCAAAAAGCGCCGAGCCATATATTTGGGTACTCGGAGTTCGATTAAAATAAAACAAGTATTCCATATCGGTTCCATTATAATGCACCAAGCCATCTGTCATTAGTAGAAAAATGTCCTTTGTATTTCTTCCCCAAATTCGTTGGTAGAAATTTGGATTAGTGACGTTTAAGATTGTTTGAAATTGATTATTTGTTCTTCTTGCGATTTGATTACCTAAAACAAAAATCACTTCATTATTAATCAAAGCTATATCGGCTTGTGTACCTTTTGATTCAAGGCTACTGTATATTTTATTGAATCCATCATTTATAAATTCATATATAATAGTGCTGTCAATAAATTCAACGCCACCTACTCTGGTTAACCTTAAGTAATTCTTATTATCAAGACTATTTGAATAGAAATGCTCTACTACGCCGTTTAACTCATCTCTGTTTATGTTAACCCATTTGCCAGAGTTAAAGCGAGAAATTACACTTCCGTTTGCAAGACCATTAGAATCAGGATAAGCTCCGAAAGCATAAAAGTCATTTGGTGATTTACCCCAAATATTTTCAATCCAGATATTATTGTGTCCATCTTTTGCTAACTGGGCAAATTGATTCCAATTGTTTCCATCAAATTTCCAAATTCTACCACTTCCAGCCTCACCAACATAAACTTCAATATTAGAAAAACCATAAATTGACTTTGGTGTAGCAAGCCCTGTAACACCATAAGAAATCCAAATAGTTCCATCATAATGAGAAATAGAGTTTTCCCAGTTACTACTTGTGGTTGCCCAAATGTCTGTGGGTGAACTACCCCACATTCTAAATCGTGGGTTGTGTAAACCAGATAATGTATCCACAGTCCAGGTATAATCCCTTCTTCCTGGTTTAATGTCATCGGTTGGTTCTGTAGTGTTGCAGGATAAGTTAAAGAGTAAGAATAAAATCAATAAAAGAAATGACTTTACAGAAAAAGGTTTTGTTAATTTAAGCTTAAGCATATAATAATTTTCTCCTCTTTGGATTATTTTATTTCAAAATTCATTCCTTAAAAAATACTTCAAAAAAAATAAATATCAAGCCATCGTCAATATAGGCGGTAAAAATTTAACTAAGTAAGTAAAAAATATTACTTAAGTAACATTACGCAAAGAACTAAAAAAAGAGCAGAATTTTATATTACTGCAAATCGGGCAGCCCTTGATCAAATGAAACATCTCAAAGTTTCTTGCTCTATGAAATTTTAAAAAAATAATTAAACGCATCGGATTGTGTAAAGTAAGTTAATTATTGTTTCATTAGCTGGAATTATTATGATGCTTATTGTAATTGTATTAATGATAATTTTCTTTGCTGCAATATGGACGATGCTCGGTTCTATTTTCAGCGGCGGTTATAATATTAAGAGTGTTTAAGACAACTCAAAGTTTAAAATTTTTATTCTATAATTTTTCACTAATACTAATTCAATTTTTAAAATAAAAAGAGGCTGTCTTAGAAGATAATTTTTGTCAACCTGTCCTTCTGCAGCAGATAGTTTCAGGTTCTCACTTTAATTCAAAATCGAATTATCAGATTCTGAAATAAATTCAGAATGACATTTTATAAGACAGCCTCTTAATTATAAATTATATATTATACAACTCCCTGATCCAGCATTGCATTTGCAACTTTAAGGAAGCCTGCAATGTTTGCACCGTTAACATAACTGCCTGGAGTTCCGTATTTATCTGCAGTAGTTATACAAGTATCGTGAATACGGATCATAATTTCATGTAAGCGTTTATCAACTTCTTCACTGCTCCAAGGCAATCGCATTGAGTTTTGTGTCATTTCCAATCCTGAGGTTGCAACACCACCAGCATTAGAAGCTTTGCCCGGTGAATAAAGTATTTTTGCATCTGTAAATACTTTAAATCCTTCAATGGTTGTAGGCATATTAGCGCCCTCGCAAACACACATACATCCGTTCTTTACCAGATCTTTTGCATTCTCTTCGTTCAGTTCATTTTGTGTTGCACATGGTAAAGCAACATCGCATTTAACTTCCCAGGGTCTCTTACCGGGAACAAATTTTACTTTAAATTCTTTTGCGTAATCTTCAACAATATCTTTATTGCTTGAACGCAGCTTAAGCATATAATCAATCTTTTCACCTTTTACTCCGTCAGGATCATAGATGTAACCATCGGGACCTGAAAGTGTAACAACTTTTCCGCCAAGCTCTGTAACTTTTCTTACTGCACCCCAGGCAACGTTTCCGAAACCTGATACAGCAACAGTTTTACCATCAAAGGAAGTCTTTTTGGTTTTCAACATTTCCTGAGCAAAGTAAACCACACCAAATCCTGTTGCCTCAGGTCTTACAAGTGATCCGCCCCAGTTAATTCCTTTACCGGTTAGTACACCTGTAAACTCGTTCTTCAATCTTTTATACTGACCAAACATATATCCGATCTCGCGTGCGCCAACACCTATATCACCGGCAGGAACGTCAGTATCGGGACCAATATGTCTGAATAACTCATTCATAAAGCTCTGACAGAATCTCATTATTTCGTTATCTGATCTTCCTTTAGGATTAAAATCTGAGCCGCCTTTGCCGCCGCCCATTGGTAATGTAGTAAGTGAATTTTTAAATACCTGTTCAAATGCAAGAAATTTTAAGATGCCAAGTGTAACTGATGGATGAAATCTTATTCCGCCTTTGTAAGGACCAATTGCTGAGTTCATTTCGATTCTGTAACCACGGTTAACATGAACTTCTCCCTGATCATCAACCCATGGAACACGAAAAATAATTGTTCTTTCAGGTTCTACCATTCGTTCTAATATTTTCATCGAACGGTATTCGGGATGACGCTGTAAAACCAAATCAAGCGATCCCATTATTTCTTCAACTGCCTGATGAAATTCAGGTTCAGCAGGATTTTTAGCTTTCACTTCAGCTAATAGTTTATTTGTGTAATCTGACATAAAGACCTCTGTTTATTTTTTGTTCATCAATGATGAATTAATTTTATTATGAATATTTTTAATTAATTAACTGAAAAGACAAGATTATTTCGGGGTTAATAGGGCTTTTCCCCCCGATATTTTTTCTATTGCATTTAGCATTTAGTGATAAAATCAATATTTTTTGTATGTCAAAATTAGGAAGAAAATAAGTAATTCCCTAAATAATTAAGACAAAGTTTTGTTACTGAAAAATAAGCTTGAAATTATCGCTTATAACAGTTTTTAATCAATAGTTTTTAATTAAATACTTTATCAAAAATTTTAAAAGAGGCGGTTATGTCTTTAGAAATAATTAAAGAAAAAGTTGCACAATCTGTTGATATTTTAAAAGAAAAAAATATCGATATGTGGGTAACATTTGTAAGAGAAACAAAGGTTAGTAAAGATCCGATTATGGATATGATTGTTGGAGATCATTCCACCTGGCAATCTGCATTTATAATAAACAAAGATGGCGATACAACAGCAATTGTTGGAGATATGGAACTTGAGAACTTTGTTAAATCAGGTGTTTACAAAAATATTACCGGTTATCTTAAATCGTTTAAAGAACCATTTGTAGAATATGTGAAGAAAAAAAATCCAAAATCAATCGCTGTCAATTATTCTGTTAATTCTGTTCTTGCTGATGGCTTAACTCACGGTATGTTTACATTACTGATGGAATATCTGAAAGGAACCGGATATGAAAACAAAATTGTAAGCTCGGAAGAAATTATCTCCGCTCTGCGCGGCAGAAAATCGGATAAGGAGCTTGCTATTATGCAGGAAGCTGTTGATGAAACGCTAAAGATATTTGATGCTGTTACCAAATACATAAAACCCGGATTAACCGAAAAAGATGTTGCTGATTATGTTTTAAAAATCACAAAAGAAAAAGGATTTGGTTTAGCCTGGGATGAAGAAACCTGTCCGGCAGTATTTACAGGACCAAATCCATCTAATCCGCATTCCGGTCCGACTGATAGAAAAATTGAAAAAGGTCATATGATCAATATGGATTTCGGAATTAAGTATAAAGGTTATTGTTCCGATCTTCAAAGAACCTGGTATGTACTTAATGATGGTGAAACAAAAGCTCCCGCTGCTGTGCAAAAAGGATTTGATATCATCCGTGATGCAGTTCAAAAAGTTGCTGATGCATTAAAACCAGGAATAACCGGAGTTGAAATGGATGATATTGCAAGAAATTATATAACTGAAAATGGTTATCCGGAATATCCTCACGGACTTGGTCATCAGGTTGGCAGAGAAGTACACGATGGCGGTGCCGGTCTTTTCCCACGGTGGGAAAAATACGGCAACACTCCGTTTCTGAAACTTGAAGAAAGGCAAGTCTTTACTATCGAGCCAAGATTGCCGGTAGAAGGTTATGGAGTCTCCACAATTGAAGAAGAAGTTTATATTACAAAAGACGGATGTAAGTACATTTCAAAACCACAAAAAGAGCTTATTTTAATTAAAGCTTAATTATATTCAATCAGCCTGGTAATAGTTACCGGGCTGATACTTTTTTATAGTAAAAATTATTTCCTCAACTGTCACAGTTATTTGCCTGTCAATAATAAATAACACCTATGCATGAATAAATATTTTTGTTAATTATAATTTTTAATTTATTGCTAAAGCCCACATTATTTTTTTAACACTTTTTTTGTTTAAAACTACTTTACTAAAAACATTACCTGTTAATCTTACTTAGCCAAATCCGTTTAATCCAGCTACAAAATAAAATTCACAATTCCAACCCCTCCTTCATCCTCCCCTTTATCAAAGGGGAGGAACGAGGTGGGGTTCGTTTCATTAAAAGTATATGATATACTCGGAACAGAAATTACAACACTAATTAACGAGGAAAAACCTGCGGGAAATTATGAAGTAGAGTTCGATGCTACAGAATTATCATCAGGAACATATTTTTATAAACTGATATCAGGAAATTTTGTATCAGTAAAGAAGATGTTGCTTATGAA
>Ga0208196_1000521_pt1 | contig 50397 bp, 39 predicted proteins | sample AD_JPNNA7_MetaG_FD_184443 | JGI IMG/M metagenome (GOLD analysis project Ga0208196, IMG submission 184443) | Active sludge microbial communities of municipal wastewater-treating anaerobic digesters from Japan - AD_JPNNA7_MetaG (SPAdes) (version 2) | ecosystem: Engineered > Bioreactor > Anaerobic...
TTAACTATATATCAAATTATGTGAAACAGAGACATTTTGAATCCAAATAGCTATTGAGTTAAAAAATAAGTTTAATAGAAAAATGATTGCTATTTTTATTCGAGTAAGCAAATACAATGTAAGTAACCAAAAATATTCTTTTAGCCTATTGACAAAATAGCAAATAATCATTATAATTACTATAATCACTACAGAAAGAGAATGACAGAAATGGTTATTATAAGTGGATATTCTAAAGAGGGAGGTTTAAAGTCTAATCCAAACAGCACCTCCAATTGACATGCAAAAAGAACATAAATATAATATTGAACGTAAGAATATTTTAAGAAGCTTTACTTTGATATTTCTATTGTCTTTTATTTTCCAAATCCCGAAATGCGATGAAAATATCATAGATGAAAAGGAGGCTAACAATACTTGGACTAAAGTGGAAAGCGGAGTGTCAGCTTGTCTATACGATATTGATTTCGTAAATGAAAAAAATGGCTGGGTCGTTGGAGATAGCGGTGTTATTCTTAATACAAAAAATGGAGGTGAAACTTGGGAGAAACAGCTATGTCTGACTGAAGAAACTCTATTTGCAGTTGATTTTATAGATACCAATTGTGGATGGATTTGCAGCAGGAATTCTATTATAAGGACAACTAATGGCGGTAAAAGCTGGGAGATAAAATATAGCGAGGATTTAGGTGAAGGGCGTTTTCGGGATATACAATTTTTAAATATGAATACCGGTTATGTTGTTGGGGGAAGGGGAGCTTTTGGTGGTCAAGGAGTTTTAACTAAAACTGAAGATGGTGGAGAAACGTGGCAGGATGTAACTCCGCAAGATATAAATACTCTTACCCATATTTCTATTGTTGATAAACAAAATATATGGATTTGTGGCTTTGGCGGAACAATTCTTAATACCACAGACCTCGGACTGACATGGATACATCAAGACCTTAATGTATCTTCCGCTCAATATTTAACAGCAATTCAATTTGTAGATCAGTACAATGGCTGGGTTGGAGGTGATGATAATAGTTGGCTTGGATTTTTTCGAACGACAGATGGTGGCAGTACATGGACTCAAAGGTCGCCTGATTCATGGCCAGTATTTTTGGGTGTTCAATCATTCTTTTTTGTTGATTCACTATATGGATGGTTGGCCACTATTCCCGGAGCAGGGCCTTATGCAATTATTCAAACTCATGACGGTGGACAGACGTGGGAATTTCTTCCAGAGGATATGAATATCTATGACATTCGCTCATTCTATTTTATCAATAAAGAATTAGGATTTGCGGTTGGTTTGGAGGAAGTGAACACAAATGCAGAGGGAGTAATTCTTATTTATAGAAGCATTGAATAATAAACAAAATTTATCAGGATGTTATTATGAAAGCAAAAACAGTGAAATCTTCCTTTTATATTATCTTTTCGTTAGAAGTTATTTGCAACAGCTTTAATATTTATGCACAAAACAAGTAGGATGGTAATTATTTAGATGAGATAAAATTGGCTGAACAGATTCCATCAGCGAATCTTTTTTCTATGCCTACGGAAGATCTGATTCAAGAGTACTTGAATAGCCGGTATCCCCGTTATATTCTCATTTATAATGATATTCAAAATGCTTTCGAACATGCATATAATGATTTTAATGGTTTTCGTGAACTGCCGATTACTTTAATTTAGAGATACTCACACGGATGTTTGATTTTATAGAAGAAATATTACCTAACTAATTTGGAGAACTTTGGCGCCGCGAACATGACACTGTTTTAAATCCAGCAGGGCTTGATTGGCCTTTTCAAACGGATAAATTTCGACTTCCGGTTTAATCGGAATTTCCGCGGCTAATTCTAAAAATTCGGCTACATCCCGCCGAGTGACATTGGCAACGGATTTAATTTCCTTCTCCAGCCAGAGATGTTCGGGATAATCAATCGTTGTCAGAATGGATTTATCGCTATTTTCTTTACGGATAGCGTTGATGACCAGACGACCGCCTGGCATGAGATTTTTCAAGGCGGCGACGATGGGAGTCCAGACCGGCGTCGTATCGATAATAGCATCCAGCAATTCTGGTGCAGGTTCATTCGTGTCGCCTGCCCAGACGGCGCCGAGTTCACGCGCGAATGCCTGTTCATTCTCACTGCGGGCGAAGACATATACCGACGTTTGCGGAAAACGATGACGCACCATTTTCAGGACTAAGTGGGCCGAGGCGCCGAATCCGGTTAAGCCTAATTTCTGTCCATTGTATAAATTAGTCAGACGCAAAGAACGATAGCCAATCGCGCCGGCACAGAGAAGTGGGGCGGCTTCGGCGTCGGTGAAAATTTCAGGAATTGGATAAGCGAAATTTTCGTCAACCGTCATATATTCCGCATAGCCACCATTGGTGTCCCGTCCGGTAGCGCGAAATTGCGGGCAGAGGTTTTCCTGATCTGAGAGGCAGTAAGAGCATTTTCCGCAGGCGGAAAAAATCCAGGCGATGCCGACGCGAGTTCCGATAGCAAAGCGGCGGGCGTCGGGACCATTTTCTATTATTTGACCGATTACCTGATGTCCCGGTATCATCGGAAATGACGATGGCGGTGTGCGTCCTTCGATCTCATCCAGTTCAGTATGACAAATGCCGCAGACACTGACTTTAATCAAGATATCATTGGAAGTCGGACGTGGTTGTTCAACATCAGCGATAGTAAGAGGCGTCTCAGTCGTTTTTAAATCTTTAATTTCCGAGATAAAATAAGCTTTCAATTGACACCTTCTATTTCAATACGAATTTAACTATATATCAAATTATGTGAAACAGAGACATTTTGAATCCAAATAGCTATTGAGTTAAAAAATAAGTTTAATAGAAAAATGATTGCTATTTTTATTCGAGTAAGCAAATACAATGTAAGTAACTGAAAATATTCTTTTAGCCTATTGGCAAAATAGCAAATAATCATTATAATCACTACAGAAAGAGAATGACAGAAATGGTTATTATAATGAATATTGGGAGTGGATATTCTAAAGAGGGAGGTTTAAAGTCTAATCCAAACAGCACCTCCAATTGACATGCAAAAAGAACACAACTATAATATTGAACGTAAGAATATTTTAAGAAGCTTTACTTTGATATCTCTATTGTCTTTTATTTTTCTAATCCCGAAATGCGATGAAAATATCATAGATGAAAAGGAGGCTAACAATACTTGGACTAAAGTGGAAAGCGGAGTGTCAGCTTGTCTATACGATATTGATTTCGTAAATGAAATAAGTAGATGAGTGAGTGGAGATACTGCTACAATTCTGAATACAAAAAATATGGGGGGAATATGGCTAACCATAGTAAATTTTTACAAGTACTGTCTTATACACGTTGTCAATTAATTATATTATCAGCATTTATCATCTTTATTATATCTTGTGATGATAATACAATAAATTCAAATCCATCAAATAGTCCAGACCTTTGTTATCAAAAAATGGACGATAATTCGCATTGGCAGATATTCACAAATAATATATCTGGTACTAATCCGGAAAATATATCAAATAATCCCAATAATGACTGTTATGATCCTGCATGGTCGCCCGATGGTCAATACATCGCATTTCGTTGGGATAAATCAGTAGGAGGATGCGATATATATTTATACGATATATTCAGTGATAGTTTAATAAATCTGACAACTGATCTGTCAGCCACCGAGAGCGCTTCTCTGCCAGAATGGACTCCCGATGGTGAAAAAATAGTGTATACCCAGAGGAATAACGGCATTAATTATCAATATATTATGAACAAAGATGGTTCCGATAAAAGAAAACTGAATGACTGGATTAATTTTTTCTATAATGACAGTTATCATATAATCTGTCAAAGAGATAATTCAATTTTCAAATCTAATATAATTAACAGTGTAAACGAGTTCATTATTGATATAAAAGCTATAGGAGAAGAATACACTAAACTATACGATTTTAATCCAAACACGGAGGATCTTCTATTTCTAATTGCGGATACTCCCCGAAAAACGAACATTATTGCCGAATATAATGTTCAGACACAGAAATTGGACACGCTTTCTGTTGCAGACTCAGGCTGGGTATATTTACGCCCGCAATATTCCAATGACTATGCAAAAATTGCCTTTATAGAAAGAAATTATGATAAAGATATTTCTAATATGGTTATTATTGAGAATGGTGTTAAAAAAGACCTTGTTACTTTAACTGATGAAGATGAATGGATTTACAATAGTCCGATAGTATTTTCTCCTTATGATAATTATCTTGCTTACTCAAAGAATATAAATCAGGAAGGGTATTTGGTTTGGTGGAAATCTTATCTATACATCGTCAATATAGAGACTAAAAAAATAAAGTTCATAGATGGAGAATCCGCTGTTGATCCCGTATGGAATCCTTTATTGACTTATTAATTAAACTCTCTGCGGAAAGGAGGTGAGTTAAATATTGAATACATCTTAAAATAAAAGAAAAATGATAAGGTGTTTTCATAAGAAAACATAACAATTCTTTTATTTGAAAATACCTTAGAAAAAAAATGAAGAAAGGAGCTAATAGTCACATAGCATGACATCGTTTACATTCACCCCATGGGGTGAATCGGTTTTTTATGTAAAGTATCAAGACATGGTATCCACCTTTTAGAAATAAATAGGATTAATGTAGAGCAGTTTTTTGAAATTAAAAGGTTTGTTGAGCGTAGCGAAACAAGCCTTTGAACAACTTATGTATATTTATCTTCTTCCGAATCATGAGATAAGATGTTAGACAATGCTGTCGGAAGATCCGCAGAAAGAGATACATCGTTTTACAGGGAAGATAATGTTGATGAAGTAATTCCATCGAATTGGATTAAGAAATAATCATTGACAAATTAATATTTACAATTCATATTACCCACAGATTGAGGTTATTAAAATGGCGCATAGAGATTAATAGTCATTTAATAGGAGGAAAAATGAAGAAGATAATTGTTTTGTTGTTTGTAATGATTTCGATTATTCAACCACAGACAATTAAAAAAGTGGTTCAATTCAGTGATTCAGAATCTATCGATATATTGACTGAATCAGAAAACTATGTCGGAGCAGCGATCTCAGTTAATTCTTTTCAAGCGTTACCGCGTGCCATTTTGTTCAATAAAAATGGTGATATAGTATTTGAAATTGAAGATCCTAAAAGGTCCGGGTTTATTGTTGTGGAACCTGTCGAGTCTCTCGGTTATTTTATTACAGTCAGGAGAGGCGGTGGAAAAGTTCTTGATCAAATCAGAGCATTTGATTTAAATACCGGGCATAAGGTATGGGAAACTAATGCAAATGCTTGTGCATTTGAATTGTCACCAAATAAAAAGTTCATGATTACCGTAGGAGATCCCGGAACCGAAAGGACGGGGATTTTTGAAATTATCAATCTTAAAGATGGCAGTAAGGTAGATTTCGGGTATAATTATGATCAATATTGTGCGGCATGGTTAGATGATGAAAGGATAATTTTTGTGTTTCAGGAATGGGAAAAAGGAGTTAAGCAAAATGTCCAAAAAGACTCTGTGCAATCACACCGATGGAAGGAGATAGAATTCACAAAAAAATCGTTTCAGCTTAAATATAAGTATGATCAAGGATTAATATCAGAAACCGAGTACGAGAAAGGAAAAAAAGAATTAGATGAATTACAAATGGAATTGGAAAAGACTAAACCAAAAATGAAGAGAACGCCTTCAGGCGGATTTATTGAGGCGCGTGGTCCAGTAACGATGACTCCAAAGACCATTAAGGTGATTCTTTATAATTTAACAACCAACAGCATTGACCGGGAAGAATATCTTTACAAAGGCGATGGTAGTAAAATAAGCATTGGTGTATCTCCAAATGGATCGAAAACTATAAATGTTGACAAAGAGAAAAATATATACATTTACGGTTACGATATAATAGAAAATGAATTGCACAGTTATTTAGTTAAATTTACAGAGAATCTGAATTTCATCTGGACTACAACTGCAGAAATTGCTAATATTATAACTTTTTTTGTCGATAATAATGTTTATTTTAGAACTAAGATCGGAAATGATGTAAACCTAATAGATACTAATACTGGTCATCTTCTTCCGGTAGATGAAGCCAAGAAAAAGAATTCGAAAATTAACGATATCGACTTTTCTTATCGTCACCGGATTTATAAAGTCAAAATACTGAGAAACACGAATGTTGATTATCAAAATAAAACAATAACATTTTCTAAAGTGGAGGATTGAAAAATGAGCCCTGCAAGAAATTCTATTGTTTTCATTGTATATTTATCTTCTTCCGAATCATGAGATAAGATGTTAGACAATGCTGGCGGAAAATCCGCAGAAAGAGATGCATCGTTTTACCGGCAAGATGATGCTGATGAAGTAAATTCGTCGAATTAGTTTAGGAAAAAATCCTTGAGGAATTAATATTTACAATTTACATTACATACAGATTGAGGTTATTAGAATGGCGGTGCATTTTTTAGGAAGGTTTGATAAAATTTGAATTATTTGGATAGGTGCGAAAGCATTGAAAAGGAAGGGGGAAAATACGAAAAGTAAATTATCAGAGGTGTTCCTTTTGTTCAAAAGTTTAATATCTGAACTGGATATAAAATGTAATTTTATCTTCCGTGACAGGAGTGCTAATAGTTTTCGTTATAGTGAAGTAGTAAAACCACTATTAAAATATGGAGTTAGATAATGAATAATTGTGGTAAGTGTACTTTTATTTTGTTACTGTTAATATTGTGTATATATGGCGTGTCAAACTCTCAGATAGAACAACCGAGTATACCTGCAAGGGATAAGCCATTTCCGCTAATTAATAAATTCCCACCTGCTATTCAAAGGTTAGATTCAATAAAGGTAAAATATTACAAAGAAAAAAAAGAATTGGAATTACAGGGTAAAAAATATGAATATTCAGATAAATTTTTGAAAGATTACGCTAGAGCTGATATTAGTAGCAGATTATTTTATTCTAAAATAGATGGTAGCGGACTAGAAAGAGAATATAAATTGTTGACAGGTCCAATCGGGACAGAAACGATGAAATTGTTAAAACAACTCCCATATCCGTGGGGTATTTTAATAGAAAAACATGGAATAGTGCTTGCTGAAGTATTAAATGATACGGTTCTCCCCAAAATGTACTATCCTGTACCCAGACCAGAAAGTGCCTCTAAAGTAAATAATTATGTACTAAAAGCAAAAATAATTGATGATATTTTTGGGACAATTGAAGAGGATACAGTATTAATAAGACATAATCATTTAATAACAGAAAATATTCTTTTTAATCAATATAAAGACGTAAAGGTGATATTTTCTCTGAAACCAGGCGGTACAGTACAAAGAGAAGGATATGTTGAACGTATATACTTAATGGGAACTCCAACTGAGTTTATGTATGTTGCTGATGGTATTATTTATGATGTGAACGATGCGTTTAATAAAAATGGCATTACATATCAGGAATTTAAAAACGAATTACTTGATTTTATTAAAAGCGAGGGTATTCGGCCATGAATATTAAAACAAAATATTTATTATTGATAGTTGACACCTACGGAGAAAGATTACGGCGCGCAGGAAAATATGAATAGGTTTACTGCATTATTACCAGAATGGTTGGGAAGACTATCAACAGTTAAGCAAGTATTTCAGGTTTTACAAGGTTTATAACAATACCAATAAACAAATATTAGCCACCATCTATGACGATGAATTCCAACTGAATCGCTATGGAATTACTATTGTATAACTACAGTATAGCTATCGTCTCCCCATTGTTTACCTTTCAGTCTCCGTCTGCCAAACTGACCGGCGACTTTTCTGGCACGCAATTGGTAATTTTCTTGGTGCTTTTTTAAAATAATTTAAAAATAAAAGGAGACCCTATGCCCAAGAAAAAAACCGATGAAAACCAAACTTATGAGTTTAAAGCCGAACTCAAACAACTACTTAACTTAATCATTCATTCGTTATACACTCAGCCCGAGATATTTCTGCGCGAGTTGATCTCAAATGCTTCGGATGCTTTGAATAAAGTCCGGTTTATGCAATTAACCAATCAGAATATTCTCGATCCGGAACGCGAGCTGAAAATCATAATTGAAGTTGATCCCAAGAAACGTACTTTTTCGATTGAAGACACCGGCATTGGTATGACTCGCGAGGAGCTGATTGAAAATATCGGCACCGTTGCCAAGTCCGGAACTCTACAATATTTGGAGCAAATTCAGAAAGAAGGGAAGCAGATCGACGCCGATATTATTGGGCAGTTCGGAGTTGGTTTTTACTCCGTATTTATGGTAACTGACGAAGTCACGATCGAAACTCGCCATGCCAGTCCGGATTCCAAAGCATATCTCTGGAAATCCGATGGGAAAGGAACCTTCAGCATTTCGGAAATCATTCGACCGGAACGCGGTACCCGCATTTCATTTACTCTAAAAGAAGAATACAAAGATTTTGCGGAAGAGTATTACGTCAAATCCATTATTCAGAAATACTCCAATTTCATCAACTTCCCGATTTATGTTGGCAAGGAGCGAGTAAACAGCATCGAAGCGCTCTGGCGTAAGCCTAAAGATGAAATAAAAGAAGATGAACTGATCGAATTTTATAAATTTCTTACTAACGATATTAACCCACCACTGGGACATCTACATTTATCGCTGGAAGGCTCGGTTAATTTCAAAGCCTTGCTGTTCGTGCCGTCCAGTACGCCTTATGACATTTTTTATGAAATTCGCGAAAAATCCTTACACCTCTACGCCAATCGTGTTTTCGTACAGGACAACGCCACTGATTTATTGCCGGAATATTTGCGGTTCATTAAAGGTGTAGTTGATACCGAAGACCTGCCATTAAATATTTCCCGTCAAGTGACGCAGGACAGCCCGGTAATGGCCAAAATCCGTAATGTATTGACTACTCGCATTCTAGCAATGTTAGAAGATTGGGCGAAGAATGATGTCAGCAAATATGAAAAATTTTATAAGAATTTCGGTCATATTTTTAAACTAGGCGTTACCACTGATTTTGCTAATAAAGATAAAATCATCAAACTTTTGCGTTTTGAGACTACCGCGAAAAATAAGGGCGAATTGACTTCGTTGGACGAATACATTGCACGTATGCCAAAAGACCAAAAGGAAATTTACTACCTGACTGGCGAGAACCGCGAGATTGCCGAACGCAATCCCAAACTGGAGTACTTCCGGAAACACAATCTTGAAGTTCTTTTGCTGGTTGACCCGATTGACATTTTCATCATACCGACGATTTACGAATATGAGAAAAAGAAATTTCAGTCAATCGAAAAAGCCGACCTGAAATTGGAAAAGAAAGCTCAACCGGCGGAAGGTGAAGCTCTTGAAGAGAACCTGTTAAAGTCACTGATAGCGGTTTTTAAGGAAACGCTGGGTGATAAAGTCGAGGATGTAATCGTTTCGAGTCGTTTAGTGGATTCACCGGCAACTCTGGTCGTTGGTAAAGAAGGACTCGAGCCCCAGATCGAAAAATTTATGAAAATGATGAATCAGGAAATCGAGCCTCAGAAGAAAATTCTGGAAATCAATCCATCGCATCCCTTGATTAAAAATCTCTCCCGTTTGAACCTCGGCAATAGTCATGATCCGCTTTTGCGTCAATCAATTCTACAGATTTATGAATCGGCTTTGTTATTGGACGGTAATTTGGAAAATCCGACTGAATTTGTCTCGCGGATGGTTGATATTTTAACTACTGCAACCAAATAATCATAATTGTAGGACAGGCATTCTTGCCTGTCCACAATAAATTGTAGGTCGAAATAATATTTCGACCATTGCGATTTAACAAATCGCCTTACAATTTTCTTAATGGTTATATAACGACAGCCTGGGAAGGCTGTCCTACGTATATACATAGTTGCTAAAAATAATTGCTAATGGCGCAAGATTTTTGTTGGCAACTTTATATTTCCTCTTTAGTTTAAACCTGATGTTCAGGCTTATGAGGAAAGAGAAAATCATTTGTTCGTAGATTACACCAAAGTATCTGTGCAATCCGGTAGCGGTGGTAAGGGCTGTGTAGCTTTTCGTCGTGAAAAGTTCGTTCCAAAAGGCGGTCCCAGTGGCGGTGACGGTGGACGCGGTGGCGATATAATTGTTAAAGTTGATCACAATCTCAATACTCTTCAGGATATTAAATATCATAAAAGTTATAAAGCCCAAAATGGCGAACCCGGTCAAGGCGGTTTAAAAAGCGGCGCCGACGGTGCGCCGGTTATAATTCGCGTGCCGAAAGGGACATTGATACGTGATGAATTAACTAATAAGATTCTGGCGGATCTAGTCGAAGATAATCAGGAAGTAGTCATCGCCCGCGGTGGAAAAGGCGGACGAGGAAATGCCCATTTCGCTACTCCGACGAAACAAACTCCTCGTTATGCCGAGCCGGGTTTGTCGGGTGAGAAAAAAAAACTGATTTTCGAACTGAAACTTTTCTCGGACGTGGGATTGATAGGTTTGCCAAATGCCGGTAAGTCAACTTTAATCTCGAAAATTACTGCCGCTCGTCCCAAAATCGCCGATTATCCCTTTACTACTCTGACTCCCAATCTTGGCATTGTCAAATTTGGTGAATATAAGAGTTTTTTGATAGCCGATATTCCTGGTTTAATCGAAGGCGCTCATCAGGGAAAAGGGCTGGGTTTTCGTTTCCTTAGACATCTTGAACGCACGAAGGTTCTGGCTTTTTTGATCGAAGCAACAGACCCAGAGCCCGAACTAACTTATCAAATGCTTAATACCGAATTGGTAAAATACTTATCCACTTTTGAAAACAAACCACGTTTTATCGTAATTACTAAAACTGATCTGGTACATAAACTTCCCACCCTAAAATTCGACAATTTGCCGATCGTTCCCATCTCTGCCGTTACCGGTGAAGGACTGGAGTTATTTATCCAACAATCGCTTAAATTACTAGCGCAAAATGGATAAACTGCAAGCCATTCTCAGTTTAATGAGTATTAATGGATTGGGTTCACATCGCATATTGAGCCTATACCGGCAATACCCTGATATTCAAGAAGTATTCAGCGCTTCACCTAAACGATTGATTGAGGTACCGGGCATTGATTTCAAAATCGCGGAACGAATAAAAAATAATGTTGATCACCAATTTGTCGATCAGCAATTAAACTGGCTAAAAAATACCCCTTATAAAATCACGACTATAATTGACGAGGATTATCCTGCTCGATTGAGAAATATCTACGATCCTCCGGTGGTTTTATTCCGATACGGTGAATTTTTGCCGCAGGACGAAGATGCGATTGCCATTGTGGGAACTCGAAATCCGGATCATTACGGCAAAGAAGTAGCGGCTCTATTAGTTAGCCAATTAGTTGAGCAAAATATAACGATAGTTAGCGGATTTGCGCGCGGAATTGACACCATCGCCCACAAAACTGCTCTGGAAGAAGGTGGGCGAACTATCGCGGTTCTGGGTAACGGCATCGAACGAGTTTATCCGCCGGAAAATCGGTCATTGCGTGACAAGTTGGTTACCCAAGGCGTCTATTGTTCGGAATTTCCTTTTGGTACCAAACCGGACGCGGTCAATTTTCCGCGTCGCAACCGGATTATCTCTGGATTAAGTTTAGGAACTGTCGTTATTTCCGCCGGAGAAAGGAGTGGCGCCTTATTAACTGCTTATTATGCACTTGACCAAAATCGCGAGGTTTTTGCTGTTCCCGGGAGAATTACCGACGAAAAGAGTTTTGGCACCAATCACCTGATTCAAAAAGGAGCCAAATTAGTCACCTCGGTCGGCGATATATTGGATGAAATTGATGCTATTCGTCGCTTCCCCCGTCAGCCGCGCCAGCTTGAAATTAGCTTTGAATTTGAAAATGAAGACGAAAAAGCGATTTACGAAGCGCTTTCGACCGATCCGATTCACATAGATGATCTGGCTCAAAAACTCGGTAAAAATACATATTCGATTTTGGCGACTTTGCTCTCGCTTGAATTAAAGGGTGCTGTGCGGCAATTGGCGGGGAAAATGTTCATTAAAGCAGGATTATAAATGCAAATATTTAAGGAAATTAGGGGCAATTTCGGGTTGATTTTTTCAATCTGTATTTCGATTTTGTTTCTTCCACAAAAAAGTCCATCTCAAGATATCTTTGACCGACCGGTTCGACTTTATCAATTGTGGGACTGGATTTCATATAAATATAGCAATTATCCGACGAGCTTAACCGAAGGGGTAGAACTTGTCTATTTCGGAACCAGTGGCGGTATTTACGCTTTTCATAAATACGGGCGCTACTGGACTGAGCCGTTTACTACCAGCAATGGTTTGAGCGATGACTTTATAACGGCAGTCCTTTATGATGAAACAACGCGTTATTTATGGGCGGCACATAATAAAGGCGTCAGCTATTTAACTCCCAGCAGTTTTCGCTGGACTAATATTTCAAAAGCCGATTTAAATTTACCGGAAACGAACCGGATTCTTCGACTCGGTACGGATGGTAACGCAATCTGGGTTCAAGCTGAAGGTGATTATCTCCTCACTATCAATAAGATATTGGGATTTTATCAAGCAGAGGAAGAATCAGCCTCAGAGGCAGTTAAATGGCAACCGACTTCCCTGGATGGTGTACCGGATATGAGGGGTTATACCATAGATCAGGATTACCAAATTGATGGGCGTGGTTTAATTTTAGATCAGAACCTGCGAGAATACAGGGTAACGGTTTTTGCCAAAATAAACAATGACATTTATGGTGGAATTGCCGGATTGGGACTTTTTGAAGGCAACGCCAATATTAAAACCCTCCATATCCATCCTTTCGGCCCGATGCAAAATTACATTAATGCTATGGCGGTGGATGATAATCGGATTTGGGTTGGAGGTACCCGGAGTGATTTGAACCCAATTTTCACCAAATCAGGAATTTCGTGTTATAATCAAAATGATGGTTTCTGGGAGTATTTTGAGAGTCTGTTTATCAATGAATTTGCAACGCCGGTAGTCAATGACCTAGCCTATAAAAATAATCGGCTCTGGATTGGCACCGAGCAGGGTTTGTCAATCTACGATCAAAATAAAAACCGCTGGAAGCGATTATCTATGTCCAGTGGCTTAGCCGATGAAATCATTACTTCGATTGCGCTCGAAGATACTCTCGCCTGGATTGGTACACCGCGTGGACTGAATCTCATCAGTATTCCGAGTTATAAAGCGCGTCGTCAACGTTTGTCGCCCCGCCAGAATATCTTAAAGATCTTCAAAATTGCCATAGATTCAAAAAATATTTGGATTGGCACCGATAATGGAATTTACTCTATTGACAAATTCAATCATAATGTCGAACATTATAATATGTTTGGCGAACGAATAGGTTTGGATGATGCAGTGGCCGGTAATATCACGGCTATTGGATGCGGAGATTCGGTGACGGTTTTTGGGCGTTATCACGACCTCCTACAATTTTCATATAATGAAAGAAAATGGACTAATATTCCACTGACAGATCAGTTAAATGAAGCCAGTTTTTTCGATATCGCAATTGATGGGAATTATATGTGGCTGGGAACCGATCGGGGCGCATTTCTGATGCGTCTATCTGATTATTATTGCGAGAATTATACTACTCTCGATGGCCTGGCTGGTAACAACGTCTTTAAAATTTTCATAGATGGCGATTGGGTTTGGTTTGCTACCGATTGCGGTCTGACAAAATATAGTTGGAGAAAATATGTCACACTCACTGAGTAAAATATCGTTGTTAGTTTGTGGGTTATTAACGGTGGCTCTTGCCCAAGAGCCGGCCGATTTCAGAGGAAACGTGGAACCGGAAATTCCGAACTTTATCTATGATGTTAGTATCACGCCTATTGTGACCAGAGATAGTATTAAAATTGATATAATTATTAAAGTGCCTTACAGTGCAATCCAATTTGTCAAAAAGGATACAATATTCATCGGCAAATATGAAATATCAGTGATGCTACTGGATGAGAAAGAAGTTAATGCTATCAGTAAAATCTGGACTAAAACCCTTCAAACCAAGAAGTTCGAGGAAACTCATTCTAATGAACTTTACGATATTAATAAACTAACCTATAAAGTAAAGCCGAGTGATTATTCGTTAACGATTGGAGTAATGGATTTAGATACTCGAAAGACTACTCATCGCAAACGGGAATTAAAATTAAAGAATTACTATAAAAAATCAATTACTCTCAGCAGTATCAACATAATCGAAGACATTGTCGCTGACAGTAGTGGAGATAGTACTGATGTTTCCGCATTAACCGGGACACTAAGCAATAAAAGCGAAAAATTCGACATCTCGTTTTTCGTATTATCTAATGGAGGGAAGGGAACGATTAAATATAGCATTTATAATATGAACAAAAAGGTAGTCCTTGAAAACAAAATTGATCATAATTTTAAGAAAGGAGTAGAATACCAGAGAATCAGTATTCCGCGTCAGAAATTGTCTTACAGTAAATATCGGTTGGTTCTTACGGTGAAAATCGGTTCTGAAGAAGTCACGGCTGAAAAAATAATCCAAATCCGCTGGACTGGTATGTCTGATATGATCAATAATCTCGATGAGGCAATCGAACAACTCAGATATATTGCCCGTGGTGATGTCATTAGTAAGATGAAAAAAGCCAGTGGAGAAGAAAAAAAGAACCTATTCCTTGAATTTTGGAGGGAGAGAGACCCAACCCCCGGAACTGAAGAAAATGAATTAATGAATGAATATTACCGTCGCGTTGCTTTTGCTAACCAAAATTTCAGCGGTTATTTAGAAGGCTGGAAAACCGATATGGGAATGGTTTATATCTTGTTTGGTCCACCAAATGATATCGAACGCCATCCTTTTGAAATTCAGACAAAACCGTATGAAGTCTGGTATTACTACGAATTAAATCGGACGTTTATTTTCGTTGATGAGACCGGTTTTGGAGAATACCGTCTGATTACGCCCTTGGACTATTACGGTAGTTTTTATTAATGCTAAAATCGCGCAAAATTGCCGTCATCGCCGGAGATGGAATCGGTCCGGAAATTATCAGACAAGTAGTCAAAATATTTGAAGTGCTGAAAAACTATAGCCAGATTAATCTGGCAATTACGCATGCGCCTTACTCGGCGGAATATTATCTGAATACCAAAGTTGCAATTCCAGATGAATATATTGCCGAACTCGAGAAAAATTACGATGCAATCTTGATAGGACCATTCGGAGATCCACGCCTCCCTGACGGTCGTTACGCACGCGAAATCATTTGGGGCATTCGGAATAAACTTGATTTATTTTTTGGTTATCAGCGCGTTAAGGTTTATGATTCTTGGATGAGCCCATTAAAGAATACGCAAGAAGGATTAGCTGATTTTTATATAATTCGCGAAAATCTGGAAAGCATTAATCCCAAACCGGGTGGTAGTTACTATCGCGATACAAATAAGGAAATCGCGATCCAATCATCTATTTATACTCGCCAGAATATTGATCGATTTATTCAACAGGCATTTGAATTCGCCGGGAAGCGAAATTATAAAAAAATCGTGCTGGCTCATAAAAATACTTTAATGACCAACTTGCACGAATTATTGTTAAAAATTTTTCAGGAAAAAATTACGGCTTTCCCCGAGATAAATGCTGATGTGATGAATATTGATGCTCTTTTATTTGAACTGCTTAGCGATCCCGCCAAATTTGAAATAATAGTTGCCCCGGGAGACTTAGCTGATTCGATTTATACTGCCGGATTATTTTTACAAGGCAGTTATGGAATGGCTCATATTTGTGAAATTAATCCTGTGAAAATTGGCGCATTTCGCATTGCGCAAGGATCGGCAGTCAAAATAGCGGGACACAATCGCGCTAATCCTTTAGGAGCATTCATTGCCACGATTGAGATGCTGAAATTTATAGAACTCGATGAAGCGGCTGAAGCCGTAGAGCGAGCGCTTATTCAAATCCTACAGAAACACTTAGTTACGATTGATATGGGAGGCTTGATTGGCACAGAAGAACTGGGAAATTATTTTTGTGAATTTCTTAAAGAACAATTATCTATTTCCCGTTAAAATTACTTTGCCGTCTTGACTCGGCTAATGGCTTCTAAGATAAAATATCCAGCTAAGCATCCTGCGGCATAGTATATAAAATCGCTCCAGATAAAGTAATTTCCGATTAGAGTTCGCCCTACAAAAGTATCTCTTATATTTTCTAAAATGGGTAAATGCCATAGTTGTATGAATTCGAGAATACCGGTAGCGAAAAAAACTATTATTGCGATCCGGGAAGATTTCAAATTCGGAAAAAATAACGAGATTACCAGACACCAGAATATTTCATACCAAAAATCACCTGATGAGTAACTAACCCATTTTTGTAAAGGTCCGGAGTAGAATTTTGTGTAAAAACCAATTGGGACAATAATCAGTATAATCAAGATTTTAATAGCATACGTGCGTTTAAACAATTGTCTTAAAGTCATTGATATTCAGCATTATTTAGTAAGTTGGGTAAATCATTCGTAATTATACAAGTACAAAATTATTTGGGTGGAAATTAAAAAGACGGGAGCAGGATTCAAAATTAATCTCTGTCAAATTCTTAATTGAGGCGATTCATAATTTGTCTTTTTGCCAAATTACTATCAAATTACGACGCAATGTGTTCGTTAAAAAGAAGGTCCGAAAATGTCCGAAAAATTTGAACCAGTCATCGGCTTAGAAGTCCATGCCCAACTTCTGACAGATACGAAAATATTCTGCAGTTGTAAGAATGCCTATGGCGCACCGCCTAATTCACTGACCTGTCCGGTTTGTCTGGGAATGCCCGGAACTCTACCGGTTCTTAATCGGAAAGCCGTTGAATATGCCATTAAAATGGGTCTGGCGACGGATTGTTCGATTACTGCTTTTTCGCGTTTTGCCCGTAAGAATTACTTTTATCCGGATTTGCCGAAAGGCTATCAAATTTCACAATATGACGAACCACTGTGCCAAAATGGAAAGATTAAAATCCAAGTAAATGGAATAGAAAAAAATATTGGTATAACACGAATACACCTCGAAGAAGATGCCGGTAAATCCATTCATGGTTTTGATAATACTCTGGTTGATTTCAATCGTTGTGGTGTAGCGCTAATCGAGATTGTCTCTGAACCGGACTTGCGTTCACCGGAAGAAGCTTACGCTTATCTTATTAAGTTGAAGCAAATCCTTGAATATTTAGAAATTTGTGATTGTAATATGGAAGAAGGCAGTTTGCGATGTGATGCCAATATTTCCCTGCGACCGATCGGAGAGGAAAAATTCGGCACTAAAACCGAAATGAAGAATATGAATTCATTCCGTGGAGTCGAACGAGCCTTAAGATTTGAAATTGAGAGACAAAAAGCTATTTTAGAAAAAGGGAAAAACATCATTCAGCAAACGATGCTCTGGGATGAAGCCAAAGGCGAAGCCCGCCCTATGCGTTCTAAAGAAGAGTCTCATGATTATAGATATTTTCCGGAACCTGATCTAGTCCCAATTGAAGTAGAAGAAAATTGGAAGACGAAGATATTGAATGATTTACCGGAGTTGCCTGATCAGAAATATTTTCGTTTCTTAAATAAATATAATCTGCGTCATTATGATGCGGCTATATTAACAAGTGATAAATATCTTGCCGAATATTTTGAAAGGGTAAATGATTTAATTAACGATCCTCAGCTGGTTAGTAAGTGGATACAAGGCGAAGTGTTACGTACTTTATCGCAGAAAAATCTTACCTCGAAACAGATTCCTCTCGCGGCGGAAAACCTTGGTGAATTACTTAATCTGATAAAAGCCGGTACGATTTCAGCCAATATTGCTAAAGAAGTCTTCGACAAAATGGTAGAGAATAATGAATCGGCCAAAATCATCGTCGAGCGTGAAAAATTGGTTCAAGTTAGTGATGATTCCGAACTGGAACAGATCATTCAGACGGTAATTTCCGAGAATCCTAACGAAGTCGAGCGTTATCGCAGAGGAGCTAAAAACCTTTTTGCTTTTTTTATGGGACAAGTAATGAAGAAAACGAAAGGTAAAGCTAATCCAGGCGTCGCCAATAATCTGCTGAGGAAAGCCCTGGATAATTGATGCTTTATATCTTAATTATTGAAGTTTCGAATATCAAAATTAATTGATAATAAATAACAATTTTCATAATAACTCTGTTTGAAGAATAAACATTGTTAATCCCGTCAGAAATAATCTGCGGAGAGACGGGGATTCGAACCCCGGGTAGGGTATAAGCCTACACACGCTTTCCAAGCGTGCTCCTTAAACCACTCGGACATCTCTCCAAAAAGCGCCATAGTTTAAATTAATTGAACCAATAAGACAAGAAAAACCAAAATTCTGCTTATATTAATAGGTTATTAATTTTCACATTCTAACATTTAAATTTTTTTATGATTATTTGGGGTATTAAAAAATGAAAAAGGATGTTTATCTGCAAATTATTACTACCACTGATACGAAAGAAGAAGCTGAAAAAATTGCCCATATTCTGGTAGAAAAAGGTTTAGCCGCCTGCGTTCAGGTCATTGGTCCGGTAACTAGCGTTTATCAGTGGAATGGTAAAATAGAAATTAGCGCGGAATGGATATGCCAGATAAAAACTATCAAAGATTTGTACAATTCTGTCGAAAAGGAAATACTCACTCATCATAAATACGAATTGCCAGAAATAATTGCCATACCAATTTTGACAGGATCGAAAAAATATTTGGACTGGATGCGGATGCAAGTCACAACAAACGATTGAATTAACACTTTTTCTCTGGTCATTCTGATAATAATCTGCTTCTTGGGCAGTTCATTACTTTAATAATTAAAAGCGATTTGAAGTACTAATCGTAACTGCTACATTAGTAATTAATAATATTAAGAACATTAGCCTTGTAATATTTCTAATAATTAATAATGTAAAGATAAATTTAAAATTGGCATAATATATATGTATTTTCTATTAATTAATAAAATAATTTGTATGAATTTACTTGAATACTTAATATAGAGTCACATTTTTTGGGTTAATTTATAAGTATAACAACATTAAAAAGGAATCTTATATGACATCAAAAGAATTTTTTAAATTTGCCAAACAAAATGATGCTAAAATGGTGGATTTGAAGTTTACTGACCTGCTTGGCACGTGGCAACATTGTACTTTTCCGATCAATTCTTGGGGTGAAAATACTTTTGTCGAAGGCGTTGGATTTGACGGTTCTTCGATTCGTGGTTGGCAGGGGATTCATTTGTCAGATATGCTGGCTATTCCTGATCCAGATACAGCTGTGATGGATCGTTTTTTTAAAGAACCAACTGTTAGTGTTATAGCTGATATCATTGACCCAATTACTCGAGAGAATTATAGCCGCGATCCACGGTTTGTAGCCCGGAAAGGCGAGGCATATTTGAAAAAAACTGGCATTGCCGATACCTGCTATATTGGACCGGAGCCGGAATTCTTTATTTTTGATGAAGTAATGTATGAACAAAATCAACATACCAGTATGTATCTGATCAATTCCATCGAGGGTGCCTGGAATACCGGACGGTTTGAGGAACCTAATCTGGGATATAAACCAAGTTTTAAAGGTGGTTATTTCCCGGTCAGTCCAACCGATACGTATCATGATCTACGGACCGAAATGGCTCTCGAATTGCAAAAGGTGGGTATTGCTGTCGAGGTGCACCATCATGAGGTAGCCACTGCTGGACAAAGCGAAATAGATATGCAATATATGCCCTTAACTAAAATGGCTGACCAGTTTATGTGGTTTAAATATATCGTAAAGAATATTGCCAAACGTCATAATAAAACCGTAACCTTTATGCCCAAGCCGATTTTTCAAGACAACGGTAGTGGAATGCACACCCATTTCTCATTATGGAAAAATGGAAAACCACTATTTGCAGATAATGGCTATGCTGGATTAAGCCAAATCGGTTTATATTCAATTGGTGGTATTCTGAAACATGCTCCAGCGATTTTAGCCTTTGCCGCCCCAACGACCAATTCCTATCGGCGGCTCGTTCCCGGTTTTGAAGCTCCGGTCAATCTGGTGATGAGTGCCAGAAATCGTTCAGCCGCAGTCCGTATTCCAATGTACTCCAATAATCCCAAAGCCAAACGTTTAGAATTCCGTTGCCCTGACCCAACTGCTAACGGTTATTTAACCTGGACTGCTATGCTTATGGCGGCGATTGATGGAATTAAAAATAAAATTGATCCCGGAGAACCCCTTGATCGTGATATTTACGAGATGACACCGCAAGAGCTGGAGAAGTATCCCAAGACGCCGAAAAACCTGGCAGAGGCGATTGATGCCTTAGAAAAGGACTATGAATTTCTAATCGCTGATGATGTTTTTACGACCGATTTGATTCAAACCTGGATAAATTGGAAACGTGAGAAAGAACTGTATGAATTGTCCTTAAGACCGCATCCTTATGAGTTTTATCTTTACTATGATTGTTAAATTAATTTTCTATATAATAAAGCCCACAGCGATCGCTAAAAGGTTTGAAGATAGCGAATAATTCATCAGCCTTCCTTTTTTTAATCAGATAAAATATAGAATAGCATATAATATTTTAAAAAAATCATAGAAAATATTTGGATGATTTTAATTTTTGTTCGTAACTTACTTACCGGTAAGTAAGGATTGATAAAATGAAATGTGAAAATATTACAAGAGACAAAATCTTAATGACCGCGGCCAGATTGTTCGCTGATAAAGGATTCGAGGCAACCTCAATGCGCGAAATTGCCGAATCATGTGAATTAACCAAACCTGCCCTTTATTATTACTTCCAGGATAAAAATACTCTATTTGCTGAAATCATCAATGCTATTGCCAATTATTCAGTTCAATTTTTAACAGAAATATACCAATCTGACAAGGACCCGATCAATAAATTATATGATATTGTTATTATGCAAGTTACCAGATTAAAGCAGAATCCTGAAATAACCAAATTCTTAATTAATGCACCCATCCGTAATATTCCCAATGAAACCAAAGTTGAATTTTATAAGCAAATGCAAAAGAATAAAGAAATGCTTATTCATATCATCACCGAAGGGAAGGAAAAAGGTTATCTCAAATCCGATTTGGATGTCAATGCCTTTTTATATTGTTATGTAGGAGGAATTAACCAGTTTATTATAGATCATATTAAAAATGGGACTGAAAATTTAAATGAACAAAATGCTAATGTAATCGTTAGAACACTTCTCGATGGTGCACGTAATCACTAAACTAATTTATTAATATATAAAGGAGTATTTGATGGAATTTAAATTAAAGGTTGGTGTAGTATTTTTAATTACTATCGCCAGTCTATTTGCGGAAGAACTTAACCTTGACATTGAAACTGCCCGGGAAATAGCTTTACAGCGTAATCCTTCTTTAAAATTAGCCCGCGAGGCTGTGTTAAAATCCAGAGCCAGTGTAAACGAAGTCAGGGGTAGCATGTTGCCTTCCATTAGTGCTTTCTCCCAATTTAAGCATGCCTGGGAAGTTGGTGGAATGCCAACACCGCAAGAGTTCAAAGATTTGATTACGCTTCTTGGTGGTACACCTCAAGAAACAATGTCTTTTGAAAGAGAGAATACTTTTGTAGCTGGTTTAAATTTATCTCAACCAGTTTTTACCGGTGGTTTAATTCTGAATTCATATCAGATGTCGAAGATTGGCGTAAGAATCACCGAGTCGCAGCTCAAAGCTACCGAACAGAAAATATTGAGTGATGTAACTAACGCCTATTATGGCGTTTTATTTGCCAACTCAGCCAGTGAAGTAGCGGAAGAGGCTTTGCATTCTGCGGAACAGAATTTAGCTCAGGTGCAGAAGTTTTTTGATGTCGGCAAAGCTTCGCGTTTTGATGTTTTAAGAGCGGAAGTTCAAGTAGCGAATTTTAAACCGATGGTAGTGTCGGCCAACAATGCTAAGAAATTAGCCGAATCAAGTTTAAGACTTATCCTGGGCATAGGCGAAGATATCAACATAAACTACTTAGAAAAATTGTCATATAAAGAATCGGATTTGATCAATATGACCCTGGATGAATTGATCACAATCGCCCTGGCAGAACGGTCTGAAGTAATTATGCTGGAAGATAGAAAAAAATTAGCCGAAAAACAGGTTAATTTAGCTAAAGCTAAATATTCTCCATCGCTTGTTTTTGGTACAGCGTATCAATATCAGGCATTCAGGGATGATTTTGATTTTACTACGGATGATCTGGTGAAATCGTTCAATTCATCAATCAGTTTGAGTATTCCGATTTTTTCCGGTTTTGCGACCAAAGCCAAGGTTCAGCAGGCGAAAATAGCCGTTAAGGAAGTTGACTATCAGGCTGAATCTGCTATTGATGGAATAAAACTAGAAGTCAAGTCAGCTTATTTCAAAATGAAAGAGGCTAATGAAAATGTCCAAACTCAAGAGAAAACCATTGAGCAGGCTAAAGAAGCCTTGCGATTAGCAGAATTAATGTATTCCGAGGGCGCGAGCACGCAATTGGATGTATTAAATGCCAACGTTGCTCTCAATCAGGCTAAGATGAACTATCAAAAATCATTATACGAATACAATGTAGCTTTAGCAAATTTAAAAAAAGCCATCAATCAACTTTAATCACGGAGATAAAAATGAAGTTATCAAAAAATATTCTGAATCTTTTTCTTGTTTGTGGGATAATCTACTATATTAATTCCTGTAGTAAAACCCAAACCGACGAACAAATGACAGAGAACATTGTTCCGGTCAACGTCGTTACCGCTGAAAGAGGAACTATCGAAGAAAAAATCAATTTCCTAGGAAATATTAAAGGTTTCAGGGAAATCAAAATCTATTCCTTAATCCCTAATAAGATATTAAAAATAAATGTAGATGTAGGAGATTGGGTTAATAAAGGCGCCGTTTTAGCAGTGGTTGAAAGTGATAAAATAGAACAGGCAGTGAAGCAAGCGAACGCTGGTCTGGAAGCCGCCAGAGCGCAACTCAGAAATATCGAAACAGAGTGGAATAGAATTAAAAAACTATATGATGATAATGCCGTCAGTAAATCGCAGTACGACGCAATCACGACTCAGCGAGATGCCGCCCGAGCGAACATAAAACAACTGGAAGCCGCTGTGTCTACAGCTAAAAAACAATTAGAGGATACCCAAATCAAAGCCCCGATCGCCGGAATTGTTTCCTCGCGCTTATTGGATGTTGGTGATCAGGCGGCGCCTCAAATACCAGTTTTCACCGTTGTTGAAATGGATGATGTAAAAATAACCATAGACGTCATTGAATCTCAATTCAATAAAGTAAAAATCGGACAAAGAGCTTACATTAATGTTGATACCTACCCGGATACAGTTTTTGTCGGGGAAATTTCTAAAATTAGCCCCACGTTAAATCTTATGACGAAAACCTCACCAGCGGAAATAATCATTTCCAACCCTGAACATAAACTAAGACCGGGAATGTTCGCCAGAGTTGATGTCATTACCGATGTTCATAAAAATGCCTTAATTATCCCGAGGTATTCTATTATTGAAAGAACTTCGCTGGAATATATCGGTGGTGACATTAGTTCAACTAAAACTATAATAAACAAATATGTTTTTGTTGTAGAATCGGGAATTGCAAGAGAAGTAAAAATTGAAACAGGCATTGAAAACGGAAGAATAGTAGAAGTATTACAAGGGTTAAATGACGGAGATTTAATTGTTTCAATGGGACAGCATAATCTTTCAGATTCGACAAAAGTTGAGATTATTGAGAAAGGGAAAGCGATATGAGTTTATCCAACCTTGCAATTAAACGAGGTATTACCTTTACAATGATCTATCTAATTGTGATTGGGTTCGGTATTTTCGGACTTACTCAATTAAAATTAGATTTATATCCGAATATCACCATACCAGTAGTCGGAGTAATGACCCAATATACCGGCGTAGGCCCTGAAGATATCGAGAATGTTATCACTCGTCCACTGGAACAAACGCTCGTAGCAGTTGAAAATATTGATAAAATCATTTCGATGTCGAGTGTTGGTAATTCACTGGTAATATTGCAATTCGATTGGGATGCCGATATTGATCAATCGGAGATTGATGTCCGAAAAAATATAGATTTAATTCGAGATTATCTCCCTCCAGATGCATCGAATCCCATAACCATCAGTTTTGATCCGTCAATGACTCCCGTTATGCTTATTTCAGCCAGATCGGGTCAACTGGGTATGGCGGAATTAAGAAGAGTGATAGATGACGAGGTTAGGCCGCGAATTGAGAGACTAAAAGGCGTTGCTTCAGCCGCATCTGGAGGTGGGTTAGAGCGACAAATTAAAGTCCTGCTTGATCCGCAAAAAGTTGCGGCTTATGGAATACCAGCCCAACAAATTGTTCAAAAGCTACAAATGGAAAACGTCCAGATTCCGGCTGGTGTTGTTGATGATGAATACCAAGAATATTCTGTCCGGACTTATGGGGAATATAGAACTGTTGAGCAAATAGCTAATACAGTAATCGGAAATGTTAGTGGTACACCTATTTATTTAAAGAATGTTGCGAATGTCATTGACGGTTATAAAGAACAAAGCCAGATTGTGCGGAACAATGGCGAAGACGCAGTTATGCTCTTTATCCAAAAACAATCAGATGCCAATACGGTGCAGACGGCAAGAGCAGTAGCAAAAGAATTGCCGAAAATAATGGAATTGGTCGGCAAAGATGTAAAACTTGAGATTGTCTTTGATTCTTCGGAATTTATTACAGAATCACTAAACAACTTGGTGAGTACCGGAGTCCAAGCATTTATTTTGGTTTTTCTGGTTCTATTATTCTTTCTTAGGTATATCAGAAGTTCTTTGATAACCGCGATCTCAATTCCGGTTTCTATCATAGTTACCTTTTTTGCAATGTATTTGCTCAATATGACCTTTAACGTCATAACTATGGCGGGCTTGGCTCTTGCTATCGGTATGTTGGTAGATAATTCGATAGTCGTTCTTGAAAATATATTTAGGCTTAAGGAAAAGGGGCTAGATATTAAACAAGCATCCGATGAAGGAGCAAATGAAGTTTCAATGGCGATCACGGCTTCAACTTTAACAACTATAGCAATTTTCGTTCCGGTTCTTTTTCTACCAGGGATTTCTGGTATTCTTTTCAAAGATCTAGTTATTGTTATTGTATCATCTTTGACTATTTCTTTGCTAGTTGCTTTAACTTTAATCCCATTATTATCTACGCAATGGTTAAAGGGCGAGAAAAAGAAGTCAAAATCAAAGGTCCTTAGAAGAATGGATTCCGTAATTGATAATTTTCTTCAAGGACTTCATGATAGATATGTAAGAATATTAGATTATTTTCTCAGCCATAAGAAGGTATTTTTAATTGGATTGATCGTAATTTTCGTGATAACTATTTTAATGTTTCCATTTCTGGGTGGTGAATTTTTACCAGAGGCGGACAGATCCAGTATTAGAATAAGTGTCGAAAGAGAAACCGGGGCATCTTTAGCCTCGACGGACAAGACATTTAGAGAGATAGAGAAGATAATCAGGGAAGAGGTGCCGGAAGCTGAGAATATTCAGGTTAACTTCGGAGTTGGCGAAGGTGTTACTGCAATTATGGCAAGTTCTAATTCTGGTAATATTACAGTTCGCTTACTTGATGTAGAAGAAAGAGAGAGATCTTCCTTCGAAATTCAAGACATATTAAGAGAAAGATTTCAAAAGATTCCAGGTGCTAACATTACCATTGCTAGTGGTGAAGAAGCTACCTCTATGTTAGGTGGTGGTATCACTATCAAAATCTTCGGTTATGATAGATTAGTTGCCAGGAATTTGGGTGACCAGGTAGCGGAAATGCTGAAAGGCGTAAAAGGAGTTGTTGACGTTACTAAAAGTTACAACCTTCCCAAACCTGAGTATCAGATTATAATTGACAGGGATAAAGCCTCTGCATTTGGTTTGAGTACTTATCAGATTGCCAATATAGTCGGAACGAGCATCAGAGGAACTCGGGTTACTAGATTTCGTGAAGGTGGAGATGAATATGATGTAATAGTTCAATTAGATGAGCAGTTCAGAAAATCTCAGGCTGATATCGAAAATCTATATATTACTACTCCGACCGGGGCTCAATTTCCATTAAAAAATATTGCCAGAGTTTTACCTGGAGCCGGTGAGGAATCAATAAGCCGAGAAGATCAGGAAAGAAGAGTTAGTATATCTTGTTCAGTTTCTGGTAGAGACATCCAAAGTGTTACAAGAGATATAACTGCTGGTTTGAGAAATATAAATTTCCCACCTGAATTTAGATGGGAAATAGGCGGCGCCGAGGAAGAAAGGCGCGAGGCTTTTTTGTATCTCTATATCGCTCTAGCTGCGGCTGTGATACTCGTCTATATGGTAATGGCTTCCCAATTTGAATCTTTGATAGATCCATTTATCATCATTTTTACTATTCCGCTGGCGATGATTGGAGCAATCTGGTTGTTATTCATAACTGGAACACCCATGAGTGTTATGGCATTGGTTGGATGCATACTATTAGTAGGTATCGTCGTCAATAATGGAATTGTATTAGTTGACTATATAAATCAACTAAGGTACAAACATAATTATCATCTGTGGATCGCTATTCTGGCAGGGAGTAAGAGACGATTAAGACCTGTATTAATGACCGCACTAACCACTATTTTGGGAATGTTGCCGCTGGCATTAGGCCTCGGCACCGGTGCAGAATTATGGGCTCCGATGGCTATCGCAGTGATAGGCGGATTAACCTTTGCCACGGTATTCACCTTAATTTTAATACCCATTATATATCTTTTCTTTGAACAAATTGCTTTGAAACGAAAGATAAAGAAGGGGAAAGTTGAAGCCGAACCAATTGGAAGACCCGAAGGTTTTGACATCAATTTAGTAAAATAAAAAAATCCAGTAAAAATCGGGTAGAGCAACGAGATGGTTTGATTCTACCCGATTTTCATTTTAAATTTGCGAGACAATTGGCAGGGTAATAAATGAAGTATTGTGATTTAACTTGTGAATATGCGGAATTTCCGGATAAACTGTCTGATGGCTCAGCAACCTGTCAGACTTTTATTGCAATTCATTGCAAACTTCTTGATAGATTAGTTGATAAAAATGGAATTTGTCCGGCTGAACAAAGTGCGACCGACAAATCAGTTAATAAAGGCCGATAACGTAGATGTTGTTATTTCTATTCACTAAAAGTTTACATAGCTGGAGTGGATTTTGGCTTACGGCTGTGGATATTAACTGATGGCCGAACGACAATTCCCCGAAAAACTTCTCGAGAAAATCCGAACTGCCCCGACTGATCCAGGTTGTTATATTTACCGTAATTCAGCCGGTAAAATTATTTATATTGGAAAAGCTAAAAACATTCGTAATCGAGTAAGATCTTATTTTATTGGAGGTTATAAAGAACCTAAAACAGCCGCATTGGTTAATAATATTGCTGATGTCGAGTATATTCTGACTAATTCGGAGATCGAAGCTCTGATTCTCGAAAATACTCTAATTAAGACGCATCACCCAAAGTATAACATCTTTTTTCGGGACGATAAAACTTACCCATACGTTCGCATTACCAATGAACCTTTTCCGCAAGTTTTTATAACTCGTAGCGTTGTGCGAGACGGCTCGAAATACTTCGGTCCATATACCGATAGTCGTCTCCTGCGTGATACTCTCGAAATCATTAAAAACATTTTTCCTATTCGAAGCTGCAAACACCATTTGAATGATAAAACCATTGCTAACGGGCACATCAAAGTTTGCCTCGATTATCATATTAAAAAGTGCGAGGGCCCTTGCCAGAGGCTGGTTTCGGCCGAGGAATATAATCGTATGATCAACCAGGTGATCGCGTTTTTAAACGGGCGAACCGAAGGGTCTATTGAATATTTTGAGGAAAAAATGAAAACTGCCGCGGCGAGTCTGCAATTTGAAACAGCCGCGGCTTATCGTGATAAGATTTCCATTCTTATGAATTATTCTAATCGTCAATCAGTCGAGTTGAATGATGAACTCGATCGCGACTTAATCGCCGTTCTGAAAGAAGCCGAAAATTGTTGTGCTGTCATATTTCGGGTCAGGCAGGGAAAGTTGATCGGTCGCGATAAATTTTTACTGGAAGGAACCGAAAACTATGATTACCCGGCAATTACTCACGATTTGCTCCTGCGCTATTATGATAATGCAACCAGTATCCCATCGGAAGTATTGCTAAACTATCTACCGGAAGAACAAGAAATGCTTGAAAAATGGCTTATGTCTCAAAAAGGTGCCCGAGTCAGTATCCTCCAGCCGCAACGAGGCGATAAAGCTCGATTGATGAAAATGGCTATCCGCAACGCTGAATTGCAAATCAGTGAGTTGCAAATGAAACAGAGCCAGAAAACCGAATTCGTGCCGAAATCGCTGGTTGCTCTCCAGAATGAACTTCGACTAAAAGAATTACCGAGACGGATTGAGGCTTTTGATATATCTAATATTGGCGGTAAATTTGCCGTCGGTTCTATGATTACATTTATCAACGGCGTCGCGAAAAGCAGTGAGTACCGGCGATTCAAAATAAAAACTGTAACCGGAAGTAATGATTATGCTATGTTAGCGGAAGTTGTTCGCCGCCGATACACACGCCTTCTTCGTGAGGAAAAGCCTCTACCGGATCTGATTCTAATAGATGGTGGAAAAGGTCAACTGAATGCCGCTGTTACTGTATTACAGGAATTGAATTTATCCGCAATTCCTGTAATTGGTCTGGCAAAAAGACTGGAAGAGATATTTATTCCGGGGAATGATGAACCAATATTATTAGCGCGCAACAGCCTGGCACTCAGCCTTTTACAGCGAGTAAGGAATGAGGCACATCGCTTTGCCATCACCTATCATCGAAAAATACGTGGAAAAGGCGGAATTTCTACCAAACTTGATGAAATCCCGAGCTTGAGCCAGAATACCAAAAAGGCTTTACTGCAACATTTTAAAACGATCGCCAATATAAAATCCGCCAGTACGGAAGACTTGATGAATGTTAAGGGGATTGGGCTAAAAATCGCTCAAAAAATAAAACAATATCTATAAAATAGGAATTTAAATGAAGATTAATGGATTGAATGTCAGCGATTTAGCTGATGAATTTGGGACTCCGCTTTATGTTTATGATTTTGATCGTATTAAAGACAATGCTCAACGTTTGCGGAGAGCTTTTGATTCTGATGAAATTGAAACTGCCTTTTTTTATGCTGTGAAAGCGAATTCGCATCCCGCAATTGTACAACTGTTGAAAGATTGTGGTTATGGCTGTGACTGCGTTAGCCCAGGTGAAATCGAAATTGCTTTGAAAACTGGAGTAAAACCATCGGACATAATCTTTGCCGGTAATTACGAAAGCATGGAAGATTTCAATGTTGCCGTCGAAGCGGGAGTAAATATCATTTTGGATGATATTACCTCGCTGGATCGTTTGTTACGAATTCATTGTCCTGAGGTAATAAGTTTTCGGATTAATCCAGGGAAGGGGAGAGGTAAGTACGAACAAATTACCACCGGTGGTGAGAAGGCTAAATTCGGTGTGCCCCACGAAAAAGCGTGGCTCGCTTATGAAAAAGCCCGTCAGGTAGGGATTGAACGGTATGGGGCTCAAATGATGACCGGTTCCGGCATTCTCGATGAAGAACACTTTCCGCGAATGCTGGAATTATTACTGAACATCTTAGGCCAAATCCACCAAAAACTCGGGATAACTTTTGAATACGTTGATATGGGTGGCGGATTCGGAATACCTTATTATGGAGACGATCATGAACTTGATATTCAATATGTTGGAAGAGAATGCCTCAAGGTGCTTAAAGCCAAGTCTGAAAGTTTATCAATTGGCAAACCGGCTTTACATTTAGAACCCGGTCGTTACCTCGTCGGCGACGCCGGTTACTTGGTGACACGAGTTCTAGGAATTAAGGAAAGCTATCAGACATTTGCCGGATTGGACGCCGGATTCAATACTTTGATTCGTTCAGCACTTTATAAAGCCCAGCATCCGGTTATTGTCGATGGCAAAGAAGATGAAAAAGAACTCTATCCGATTAATCTTTGTGGTCAGATTTGTGAAAATACAGATATTTTCACCGTAGGGCGGCCTTTACCTAAGTTAGAAGAAGGCGATTTGCTAATTTTTACTCAAGCTGGTGCTTACGGAAGTACTATGTCAATGACCTATAATCACCGACTTCGTCCGGCTGAAGTAGCCATAATTAATGGCAAGGCGATTGAAATTACTCGACGCGAGACGATGAGTGATTATTGGAATCGAATTACATATCCGATACTTCTTTGACAATTAACACATTACTGGAGTAATCAATGGCTAGCCAGATTGAACCGGAAGTTAACCTGCAAACTGCTATTCAACACGGTTTAACTGAGGAAGAGTGGAATAAGGTATTAAAGATTTTAGGGCGGACGCCTACCTATACCGAACTGGGTATTTTTTCAGTGATGTGGAGTGAACATTGTAGCTATAAAAATTCGATAGCTTTGCTTAAAACTCTGCCCAGAAATGGCAAGCGTCTTCTGGTTGGCGCTGGCGAAGAAAATGCGGGGTTAGTTGATGTTGGTGATGGGCTGGCGATTTGTTTTAAAATTGAGAGTCACAATCATCCGTCAGCAGTTGAGCCATTTCAGGGAGCGGCGACTGGGGTAGGAGGGATTTTACGGGATATTTTTACCATGGGCGCTCGACCGATCGCTTCACTCGATTCGTTACGTTTTGGGCCATTGGAGGCACCACGCAACCGCTATCTCTTCGATAACGTGGTAAAAGGAATCGCCCATTATGGCAATTGCGTCGGTGTGCCGACTGTAGCTGGCGAAATTTATTTCGATAATTGCTATACAGAAAATCCATTGGTTAATGTTATGACTATTGGCTTGGTCAAACATAAAAATGTCATTAGCGCTGTTGCCAAAGGAGAAGGAAATACCATAATGATAGTCGGCTCTTCTACAGGAAGGGACGGCATCCACGGAGCAACTTTTGCATCCGTTGAATTAACTGAAGAATCTGAAAATCGGCGTTCTTCAGTTCAGGTTGGAGATCCCTTTACCGAAAAACTATTGCTGGAGGCTACTCTTGAACTTGCCAAGCAGGATTTTTTAATCGGCATTCAAGATTTAGGTGCGGCTGGAATTGCTTGCTCGACTTCCGAAATGGCAGTGCGCGGCAAATCCGGAATGATTATTAACCTTGATTCTGTTCCTCTCCGTGAACCGGGTATGAGCCCCTATGAAATTATGTTGTCTGAATCGCAAGAACGGATGTTAGTTGTCATTCGAAAAGGTTTTGAAGAAGAGACTAAGGCGATTTTTGAAAAATGGGATTTAAACTGTGTCAAAATCGGTAAGGTTATTAATTCTGGTAATTTGGATATTTTTATGAATGATAAAAAGGTCGCTTCTCTGCCTGCATGGCATCTGGTGTTGGGTGGCGGGGCACCGGTTTATGAGCGAGAAACCAAAGAACCGGCTTATTTGAAAAAAGTGCAGGGGCGTAATTTGAAAAAAATACCCGAGCCTAAAGACTACAACAAGGTGCTTCTGCGGATATTATCGTCGCCGAATATCGCGGATAAATCCTGGGTTTATCGGCAGTATGATTATTCCGTGAGATCAAATACAGTTGTCAAGCCCGGTGGTTCAGCCGCAGTTATTCGTATTAAAGGTACTCGTAAAGCACTGGCTATCAAAACCGATGGGAATGGTCGTTATACTTATCTCAACCCGTATAAAGGTGGTGCGATCGCCGTCGCCGAATCGGCTCGAAATGTTGTCTGTTCCGGTGCGCGACCGATTGCGATTACCAATTGTCTAAATTTTGGTAATCCATACGACCCAGAAATTTATTATCAATTTAAAATGGCGGTGCAGGGCATCGGTGATGCTTGTCGTGTTTTCGATACGCCGGTAACTGGCGGCAACGTCAGTTTCTATAACGAATCTCCTAAAGGAGCCATTTTCCCGACGCCAGTAATTGGTATGGTTGGTCTGATTGAAGATCTTAAAAACGTGACTACCCCCTGGTTTAAAAACGACGGCGACTTTATCATTTTATTAGGAGCCTTAAAAGGCGAACTGGGGGGAAGTGAATATCTAAAAGTGGTTCATAACATTATTGCTGGTGATGCTCCTGATATAGATTTAACGTTTGAAAAAAGAATCTTTAATGCTACCTTGGAAGCAATTCAAAAGGGGATTGTGAATTCAGCAATAGATATATCGGACGGCGGTTTGGCTGTGGCTCTGGCAGAAGCTTGCATCTCTAATCCTGAAAAACCACTTGGCGCCTCAGTCTATATTTCGCGCAAACTTAGAAATGATGAACTGTTTTTTGGTGAAAGTCAATCAGTTATCCTTATATCCATTAATGAAAAATATTTACTTGATATAGAACGAATTGCCTCTAAGAATATCATCCCAAGTGTGACAATCGGACGCGTTAAAGACAACGGTCGCTTGACAATTAATAATATTATTGATTTACCTTTAACTGAACTGCAGAAAGCCTATACCAGAACCATTCCAGGTTTTATGGATATTTAATAGAATCCACAAATATTTTATTAAAATTGGAAAATTAGTCTGAATAGCCGTTCGGATTTTTCTTCTGCCAGTTCCAGGTGTCTCGACACATGTCATCTAAGTTTCGTTCTGCTTTCCAGTCAAGTTCGCGATTGGCTTTGCTTGGATCGGCATAACATTCGGCAATGTCTCCCGGGCGTCTGCCAACGATTTTATAAGGAATTTTTCGTTGAGACCATTTCTCAAAAGTCGTAATTACATCGAGTACACTATATCCCTGGCCAGTACCTAAATTGTAAACACAATAACCGGGATTTGTCAGTAATTTGTCTAATGCTTTTAAATGTCCTTGGGCTAAATCAACAACGTGAATATAATCTCGGATACCGGTGCCATCTTTGGTGGGGTAGTCATTTCCATAAACCTTTAAATAGGGGAGACGTCCTACCGCGACTTGAGAAATATAAGGCATTAAATTATTAGGAATGCCATTAGGATCTTCGCCGATTAAACCGGATTCATGAGCTCCAACTGGATTGAAATACCGTAATATAATAACATTCCAATCCGGATTAGCGATTTGAATGTCTTTTAGAATCGTTTCAATAATATATTTGGTATTACCATAAGGATTCGCAGGTTTGATTGGGAAATCTTCGGTAATTGGAACTGATGTCGGATTGCCGTACACGGTAGCGGAAGAACTGAACACGATGTTCTTGACATCGTATTTAATCATCATCTGGCAGAGGTTAGTCGTTCCCGTAATGTTATTATAATAGTAAAGCAGAGGCTTTTGGACGGATTCACCAACGGCTTTCAAACCGGCAAAATGGATTACTGCTTCGAATTGATTAGAAGAAAATACTTTTTCAAGTTCAATGATATTACATAGGTCAATCTTATTGAATATCAATTCTTTACCAGTTATAGTCTTAACTCTTTTTATAGACTCTATTTTGCTATTGGAAAGATTATCAATAACCGTTATCTCATGGTTTTGATTCAACAATTCGACCAATGTATGGCTTCCGATATACCCAGCACCGCCTGTTAATAATATTTTCATAGTATGTCCATTTTAGTTGCTAATTTCTCCAATTATTCCAATAGGAATGGGTGGAAATGAGATTCCAAACTGAAAATTATCCATCTCGCCAATTCCTATAAAAAAACCTGGTTTATAATTTTTAAATCCAATTATGCCCGGGAATATTTCCAGACGAAGATTATAAAACTTAGGACCAAATAAAGTTAAAGATCCGAGTAATGAATTATTTCTATCATAGAAAAAAGCTACAGCGTAATCAAGGTTTGGAATAATAAAACGACTATCATATTCTTCATTAGGCGTTAATTTAGCTACAACAGCACCGGCAGAGAATGATATCGCATCAGTTTCATTTATGGTATGGCTAATTCCAAAAGTAGAGACAACACCCCAATAGCCAAAAAGCGCATTTTTATCAGTCGTTTTTAACTTAATCTTTGTGGCATATTGCTGGCCGGCATTCTCTAAAAAATAGTTATTTGGATTAAAATAGGGATTTAGCGACCAATCGTAAATTGGTATTTTATTTGAGAAAAACTCTTGTCCTGCTTTTGTACTGAAAAGTAATATTCCTAATGGATTGAATATTAACATATCTGAAATGGGATCTACGTTAGTGCCTGAATATGAACCATTTTCTACGATTTCATTTACCAATTGATATGATATTGTAGTTATTATTGATAACAGATTAGGGTTTGGATATTCATGGTAATCATACCATTCAGCTAGTTTGCGATATTGCATACCATTGCCAATCAAATGTAAACCAATATTGGGTAAAAATTGGGATTCATTTTTATTTATTTCAAGGTTAAATATTTCACGATTCAGAAAATTTTTAACACCATAATTTCTAATATTATCTATAGGATGCAAAACATTATCAATAACATTATTAAAACCGGTTTTAGATGGCTGGTCAAAAATATTTTTATTGTGAGCACCATTTCGCAAAATATCAAACGAACCGTTGATGAACAAACTAATTGGATTAAAAATTGATTCAGAGCCATAATCAATGTCAGGATTGTAGAAATAATATTCATAATCATTGCCGCTGGCATTGATTACAACAATTAACATTAACAAAATAATTTTTTTATACATATCATATAACTGAGAATTTAATCAACAGTTGCATAATTCAAAATGAATTGAATGATACTTACAAATGTCTAAAAATGCCCTAAAATCAATATACGCATAAGATATATTATGTATAGTTGTAGATAAATTTAAAGAAGTTATATATAGGATAAAATTGATTTATCCCTTCCTACCTTCTGTTATACTATTAATGAATTATATTCTTGGACTGTGTTTTTATAAAATGCTATTATTAGTAATAACAATTCTCTGAATATCAATTAATTATTGAAATATATTTCAATCTTTAATAACGAAATACTTGAAGAACAATTCTTTAGATAATTTTGCACCTTTTTCACTTAATGATACAGTTGCTGATTTATCTTTAGGGTCACTAATTAAACCTTTTTGATATAAACGATCCAAAGCCTCAAAGTCAAATCCTTTCCATGCCTTAGTACCATATTGATCAGATGAACTAGTAAGAAATAAAAGAGCTAAAATCATATTATCGACTTTGTCTTTGTCGTATTTCATTTATACAATCCTAATTATTTGGTGCATTTAATGTATTTTTATACATTCTCTCTGGAAAATTCTTTGGTTGTAAATCAAAAAAGACTTTGTAACCTTTAGAATTCTCTATGATTTGAAAAGCATCATAAAGTTCTTCAGTAACGGTATAGGCTTTATAATCGAGAATATTATCATTAATGGTTATAATTTGATAGAGTTGAGTATTTTCTGCCGCACGATCCATCCAGCGGATTTTATTAATATTATATAATTTTGGGCCGCTGACTGAAACAACATAAACCGGTCCTGTTGGATCATTAGGACGAATAGTCAAACGCTCTGGATTATTTCCGCGTGCATAAGTGTGGTCATGACCGTTAAGAATTAAATCTACCTTATATTTTATGAAAATTGGATTCCAGGTATCACGAAGTTCCTGATAATCACGACCTTCAGCTCCGCAATAAATGGGATGATGGAAGGCTACAACCGTCCATTTATTAGGGTTATTTTTCAAAATTTCTTCCAACCATTGCGCCTGTTTCTCTAACTCAAAATTGGAATTAAGTACAATCATACGCAAGCCCTGAAAATCGAAATAGTAATTAGTCTCAGGAAGTTCCTCGATTCCGTTTAAAGGTAAAGTGAATTGCGGCCGCCAGTACGGCATAAAAAATTGCTCGCCCCAATTTCCATCATAATATTCGTGGTTACCAATTGCTGGCATAATCGGAACCGTGGCATTGATCCAGCTGGCGGCTGTGAACCATTCATTTAAAGCCGGATAGTCACGAGCATTATTGACTAGATCACCGCCATGAATGATAAACCGCGCATCCGGCGCATTTTTATATGCAGTGCGGATCGCTCGTGACCATAGAGAAAGTACATCTTCTTGCCCATCGCCTAAGTAAATAAATCGAAATGGTTCTGGTTTTTTACTCGCAGTGCGGAATTGAAACCACTCACTCCATCGCTTGTCTGAACCAACCCGGTAAATATATAATGTATTTGATTGCAAACCGGTAAAAGTTACCGAATGATAATTGGCGCTTTTTCCATCGAAATTAAGGAGCTCGGTCTTGGCAGGTATTCGCTTGGCTTGATAAACAAAGTTGGGCGATGCATCGGCTAGCGCTATTTCACCATAAGCAGATTTAATGCTGGTGTCTGTGCGCCAGGTTACCGATTGAGTGCTGGTGGGATCATCACTCCAGGAAAGAATTAGATGGTCGGGATATTGAGTAGGATCGGGATAATAAGCCGCCCGTGATGTGTCCCGAGCAACTAAAATTGGAGAGAATTGCCCGATTATCAATAAAATCAATATCAATTTTAACAGATTACTGCAAGTCAAATTTTTTCTGGTGATTTTCTGCATGATAAAATTGCTCCTTTTGTGCCTCTACCCTTTCATTTAATTATATTACATAACCTTAAATATCATCTAAATAAATCAAAAACATTAACCTATAGAAATCAACGCTTTCATCACACCGTCCCGATAATTAGCAACCAGTTCGAATGCTTCGGCGGTTTTTTCAAGTGGAAAATGATGCGTCGCCATTGCATTCATATTTACCAGATGGCTTTCTAATAAATCGATAGCTTTTTGAGTGCAACGGACTTGGCGACGGACATTAATTATGGTGATCTCCCTACGTCGAAGCTCATGAATTGGAAATGAAATTTCATCCATTTCAGGGATGCCAACCAATACTAGAATTCCACCTGGTTTTAGCAATTGAACTGCCTGACTAATTGCTGTTGTATCTCCGCTACATTCATAAACGACGTCCAGTTGTAGAGGCTCTCGTTTATTAATTTCGCTAACTACATTGGTTAAATCTGGATTACCGCGCCACCCAGGATTTAATTGTTGGGCAAAATCGAGGCGTTCCTGAATTTTATCAGTTACATAGATATTACCGACATTTTTTATTCGCAAGATACAAAAAACTGACATACCAATCGGTCCGACTCCCAGAATAGCAACATTAGCATTATCCGGAAGCAGGGATCTTGCGACGGAATAAATCGCAATCGCCAGTGGTTCGGATAAAACAGCCTGCTCGAAGGTCATTTTATCACTGATTGGATAGCAACAATTTTCCGGGAGCACGATATACTCGCATAAAGCACCGTTTAGTTGTTTTGGAGTACCCAGGAATTTCAGGTTGCGGCAGGTATTTTCACGACCTGAGCGACACTGGTCGCAATTAGCACAATAAACTGTCGGATCAATGGCAATCCGCTGACCGATTTTGACTCGAGTAACTTTATTCCCAACCCTTTCAACTACTCCAGCGGCTTCGTGCCCGATGATGAATGGAAATTGAATAACCTGCGATCCAATTTTGCCATTTTTATAATAATGGATGTCTGAGCCGCAAACTCCGACCATTTTAACTCGAATTAATACATCGGTGTCATTTACAATTGTTGGATCGGCAACCTGCTGGATGGTGAGTTGTCTGATTCCGGTGAGTGATACTGCTTTCATTATAATTAAATTTATTTTAAAAATAAAATTTATCTATGATTATCCAACCAGATTTAAACGATCTAAAAATGATCACAATAACTCGTTCCGCAGTTGTTCGCCACTCTTGGGTGACAATAAAGCCGGCGGAATGTCAAACGCGGTTCTCGCACCTATTGCGCCGCTCTGTGCTAAACGATAAGCCGCACGGGCATAGCAAACCAATACATTTCCGGTAAATTCTGGATTAGAATCTAACTTCAATGAATATTCAATAATGTGCCTATTCCCTGCTCCGGTATGTCCGCTCCGAATTACAAATCCACCGTGATTCATTTTGCTATGATTCTTCTTAAATTCATCTTCGGAAATAAAATGGACAACCGTTTCATTCTCAATGAAATAGTTGGGCATATTTTTTATAGTATTTTCGACATAATCTCTATCCGCATCTTCTTCAAGCACGACAAAACATTCTCGGCGATGCATTTGACGAGTGGTCAACTGCGGATTGGCACCACTACGAACTGCCACAAGTGATTCCTCGATTGGTATGGTGTATTGGATAGCATTTTTGACACCTTTAATCCGCCGAATCGCATCTGAATGTCCCTGGCTAACTCCTTTTCCCCAAAATGTGTAACTTTTGCCATTAGGCAAGATTGCCTCGGCATACAATCTATTGATTGAAAATAACCCGGGGTCCCAACCTACCGAAATAATAGCCAAATGGCCATTATCGCGCGCGGCTTTGTCAACTTTAGCGAAATATTCCGGAATCTTGGCGTGCGTATCGAAGCTATCTACTGTGTTAAACAACGAAGCGAAAGCCGGTCCTTGCTTCGGCAAATCTGTGGCTGAACCACCACATAATATCATCACATCAATTGCTGATTGCATACTTGCTAATTCATTGGCGCTCAGCACCATAGTAGATTTACTTGCTGTTGTAAATTTAGCTGGGTCTCTTCTGGTGAAAATGGCTACTAATTCAATATCCGGATTCTGAGTTACAGCCTGTTCCACTCCTCGACCAAGATTTCCATAGCCGACGATACCGATTCTAATTTGTTTCAAAGGGATATTCCTTTCATTTTTATTTGTTGAGCTTTTTCCAGCCGTTTGGAATTCCATAATTATATATGATGTCAATAGCTTTTGAGCGCGATATTTCACCAGGATTGATACCTAACTTTCCTTCTGGGATAGCTACACCGAGTTCGGCGAAATACTCTTGCCATATCGGAAAAGTTTCTCCTGTACTTGGATCAACAAATGTCATTGGTTGCAGTTTAAAAAGTGACTGATTATCAGTCGATTTGAGAAAAGCCTTATAAATTACTTCAGAGCAATAATAGGCATCGTTTTCAATGTCGAAAAAATTGTCGTAAGGTTTACCAATAAGTTTTTGGGCTTCCTTTAATGCCGGTAGAATTTGGTGGCGATATTTCGGCTTGAGTCGGCTGACTAAGACTTTGGGATGATTTTGATTGTCATAACTTCTAGCTAAAAATTCAAAGAGCGGGGTCAAACTGACTCCGGCAAGTATCGCTTCCAGCACAAAAATTTTACCGCTCGAATCTTTGGTGACGATGCCTATATGGCTGAGACTCGCACCTTGATAGCCTTTCGTAACGGTTTCAATCGCGTCATAAAACGGACTGCCGTCTAAATCTTGAAACATTAGGTCACCAACTTCTGGGCTAAACTCACTAGTTGGTTCCGATTGTTTTTTAGAACATATAGTAGCAAACAGGCAAAATGTCACGATCAATACAAGTAATTCTATTCTATATCTCATTTTCACGCCGTTATTTTAAGAAACAATGCGGCGAATTTCAAGCAAATTACAATCCCTAATTTCTCGGAATATTAAATCTCCGCAAGCTGATTTGAAAAATGGATGATTGATAGATTAATATTACCTACGAAACGGCGAAGGTATTTTAGAGCAACAAAGTCAGGAGAGTTATTCTCTTTAGGAAAGATAATGCCAATTATTTTGCAGGGTCTTTATCTATCCTGCGTCTAAACGAGAACCATCAAATTGTTATCAGCAAATCAGCAGATATGCATCTGAAATATCGGAAAAGACCTGAAGTCTAATCACTTCTGCAAGACCAGTTTTTTCGTTTCTGAGTAGGCACCTGCCTGAATTCGGTAGAAGTAAATTCCACTCGGTAATCCCTTAGGCATCCATTGGACCTCGTGAATTCCAGCGGTTTGAAACTCATTGATCAGCACATCTATCTCTTTCCCGGTCATATCGAAAATTTTCAGAGTTACAAGTTGATCTTCAGGAATTGAATATTTAATTACAGTGACGGGATTAAAAGGATTAGGATAATTCTGTTCTAGTTTAAATTCATAGGCAACCGAGGAATTTGCTAATTTTAGGCCTGTTCCAGTAGTCAGAGTTTCTTCCGGACCTTCTTCTGCATCGGCGTTAGGAATGTAATCGGCGTCTGTAGTAAGTACAATTTTATCTACTTTAAACGCTTGTTCACGCATATAAAGATTAAAGGTATGTACGCCAGGTGACTCAACTTCAATAGTTGCTTTCGGATCGCCATCAGCCATTAAATAGCTGATCCAGTGCCACACATTGGAATATTGTTGCTCATCGAACTCCGGGTCAGTTGATACCCGAAACTGGATTGGATATTCTCCATATATTAAATAGTCAAGGCCAAACCAGACGGAATCATCATAACCATCGATGTGACAGGCGCGTAACCACACATAGTGGGTGCCAGTTGTAATGAAGTTGACTGTGTAACTCATAAATGGAGCGCTATCCATAGCATCATCTAAAGTCTTATGCCGAGTGAAAGATTGATCAATTGGCATAGCTTGCATTGCTCCAATACCAGAATAGCCTTCAGGCTCAGTAACCAGCTCCCAATACGATTCTTCGATAGGGTTCTCAATTTCGGTATAATTCTCTGCTTCCATACATACTAGACCATAATCACTCTGTTGTTGAAATTTGGCTTCTTGGGTATAAGCGGAGCTAATTAAACTGGCTACCCACAAAATACCCAATATTCCATTTCTCAAAGATTTTGTAATTTTTGACATTGTAATTCTCCTTCTTATAAATGTTTAAAAATTGGCGTTGCTTAATTAACCTTATAGCATCTTTTTTTCTGTCACCTCCTTACGGACTTGTTTTTCTTTATCAAACAAACCTCGACTCATACGTTAATTCTTTCTAATTCTCACCTCTGGTAATTATTTATTTTCATCTGATTTTATTTTAAAATATAAATTGAAAAATAAAATAGATTATTTGGGTTTTGATTTGTATAATTTGACACAAAACTCGATTTAATCAGCATAGTCGAATTTTAATTATCTGACTTAATTTGAGGTTATTCAGAATACTCGTGATATGGTAATAAATAATTGATATTATTAAGGAAGGTAAAGTAATTCTTGTGGTGATTTCGTACCATGATCTACCATTTGATAAAATAGGGAATAAATAGATCTCATTTATTGTCTAATAGTAGTTTTATTAAATCAGAATTTAAATGCAAATACCAAGGAGAAGTTATTATGATTAAAATCAATTTTAGAAAAATTAGTAGACATAAGTCCGGTGATATTGACAGTAGAAAGCGAAACAATTCGACGGAGTGGTTAGCGGATAAAATTTATTATACCATTATTAAAAGGACGTTGTTTAGAAATATTTTATTGGGTATTGTAGTATTTCCCCTCATTTTAATGTCTATTGGATGTGATGATAGTGATGATGACGACGATGATGAATTGATTGGCAATTGGTTTGAGCTATCTGATTTTGAAGGAACTCCCCGCTCGGGGGCCGTAGTGTTCTGCATTAATGATAAGGCATACGTCGGAACCGGTTATGATGGTACCGATAGGCTTAATGATTTTTGGAAATACGATCCGTTCGTAGATGGTTGGACGCGCATAGCCGATTTTCCGGGTAGTCCACGGAATGGCGCTGTGGCCTTTGCTACCGATACTAAGGGCTATGTCGGCACCGGGTATGATGGCAAAAAAAAATTGAAGGATTTTTGGGAATATGATCCTCAGACTAACTCGTGGACACAAATTGATAGTCTAATAGGTACAGCAAGATATGGAGCTGTCGCTTTTGCGATTAATAATAAAGGCTATATTGGTACCGGGTATGACGGTAGTGCTTTAAAAGACTTTTATGAATATGATCCGGCAACTGGTCAATGGACCCAAAAACTTAGTCTTAGAGGTGGGAAGCGTCAGAATGCTGTGGCATTTGTTATAGACGATAAAGGATATGTTTGCACGGGTATTGATAATGCGTCTTATGAAACTGATTTATGGGAATATGATCCGACTTTAGATACCTGGACCAGAAAACGTGATATTGCCGATGTTTCTGATGATGACTATGATGATGATTACTCTAATATATCTGGTATTTATAAAGTTTCGTTTAATATAAACGGCAAAGGCTACATTGCCACTGGCGGGTATAACTCTGCCGGTACATACGTTTGGGAATATGATCCAGTAGTAGATTTGTGGGAACAAAAGACTTCACTGGAAGCTTCGGGAAGAATCGAGGCTGTTGGCTTTTCTATCGGAAATATAGGATATATTACTACCGGAAGGAATTCCAGTTATTTTTTTGATGATTTATGGGGATTTAATCCAAACGATGAACAAGTAGATAATGATTAAATATCATTATTCATTTAAAACGATATACTGCCGCAATACTACTTTTAAAACAATAAAATTATGATGGTACCGAGAAAATCAATAACCTATATTTTATCAATCACTTGCATTTTGGCTTTCTACTTAAAGATGTGCGATGAAAACGCCGAAAATTTTACTCTGGGTGAGGAATTTATCGAAACCCAAACAGACATTACCTTAATTGATACATTCTCGGTCAGTCTCTCTACTGTCCTTCTAGATAAGGTAGAAACGTCCGGCACAGAAAATATGCTCATTGGTAATTATGAAGATAAGTTCCTGGGGAAAATTTCATGCAACAGTTATTTCCAAATCGGTATCCCGACGAGCATTGATATTGAAAATGAAGATGTTTATGATTCACTATACCTGGTTATATATTCTAATGGGTATTTTCGAGGCGATACGACCAAACCTCAAGGAATATACGTTTATCAATTGACTGAAAATATAGTAACTGAAACGGATGAAGTTCTGACTAATCAATCAACTTTCAGTTATAATCCTAATCCAATCGGTACTATAATCTATAATCCCAAACCAACCAGCGCAGAAGATAGTGTTCTCATCAAAATAAACGATAATGTCGGCCTAGATTTATTTTTAAAAATTAATGAGGAATCTGATGTTATCAGTAACAATGAACTTTTCATTGATCAATTTCACGGACTGGTATTGAAGGCCGATGAAGCCTATACAGGATCAGTGGTCGGTTTTAATGTTAACAGTAGTGATGTAAAATTGGTATTGTGTACCACCAGGTTTGGAGAACATGGGAGTGAGGAAATCAGAAATGAATTTACAATGTACGATTCTACCAAGCAGTTTAATCAAATCACTTATGATTTATCTTCTACCCTTTTAAAACCGCTCGCGGAACAACGATACGAATTACCAACTACAAATACCCACGGTTTAGCATTTTTACAAGCCGGAGTTGGACTAATCATCAGGGTGGATTTTCCCAGTCTGTCCAATATATTGATGTTTGAACAAGGTACGATAGTAAAAGCCGAACTAATTGTTTTATCAGTGGACACTGGTAATGATGATGGAGACCTCAATTCTAGTTTACTTCTTTATAAATCGGATAAAATTAATAGAGTACAGAGTAGTATCGCTAGCGCATCAAAAATTACAACCGGAGAATCTTATGAGGAAGAAATTACCTATACATTTGATATTACTGATTATTTAAAGGACGAACTGGATGATTTATATTTTGACCCAGAAGAGTCTGGACTACTTATTACATTATCATCAACCGCTCTTAGCTCTACTTTGGAGCGATTAATTATTGATAACAAAAGTCCAAAAACAAAATTAAAAATATATTATTTGACCTACTGATTTATAAATAATGAAAAATAAACAAGCCACTACTATTATTATATTATTCTATTTATTAATTATAGCAAATGGGTCATTAGCTCAGGTGAAAAATTCCATCTACTCGATGTACGGAATTGGACAAGTCATAGAGAATAATTACGGCATAAATCGAGCGATGGGAGGAACTGGCATCGCATTTCAATCTGGGAATTCGATCAATACTATAAATCCAGCCTCCTATTTGGGTGTCTCACCTAATTCTTTTACCATCGAGATGGGAATTTATGGAATATACAATCATGCAAGCGATGGCAATATCACTCAAACTACCGGTGACATTAACATCAGTTATTTTTTAGCAGATTTGTATATCAATAATTGGTGGGCAATTAGTTTTGGCATTCTTCCGGTTAGTTCCGTTGATTACCAAATTAACTCAAGTGATCAAGTCAATGGTGAATTGACAACGTATGAAAAAACCTATTCAGGAAACGGCGGTATCAGTCAAGGCTACATTGGCCAATCTTTTAAATTAACAAAACGACTGACTGTGGGATTTAATGCCGCTTATTACTTAGGTAATTTAACTCAAACAGAAATTGGTGGCGGTGAAAATAGTTATACTGAGTATGAATTAGAAAATAAAAAGACTATAAATGGTCTTCATTTCAATTACGGATTGCAGTATTCGATCGAAAAAGCGGATGAGCTATATACTCTCGGGCTTATTTACGGCTCTAACAAGACATTAAATACTATTAATGATTTAAGTTTTACCAATACTGATACTACAATTTCATTAGAACAAAATAATCAAATCAACATACGAATTCCCCGAAATTTTGGGTTGGGAATATCAATGAAAAAAGGGAGTAATTTTAGAATCGGTTTGGACTATCAGTGGAAAAATTGGGCTCAAAGTAATTTTAACCCATCTATTTTTGAGACAAAAAACAGTAATCGGCTTTCGGTAGGAATGGAATATTCTCCAAACACGAGAGAATCAAAGCCATTTGGGCAGATTTCATACCGGCTGGGCGCTAATTATCAAAATTCCTATCTTGCAGTAAATAATGTTAGAATAAATTCTTTCGGTGTAAATTGGGGTATTGGGTTTCCTATGAAGCGTAATAATAGTTTAAATTTCACTATCGAATATGGGGAAGAAGGCACCTTGAAAAAAGGCTTGATAAAATATAGTTATTGGGCTTTCTATTTACATTTCTCATTACATGAGTTTTGGTCTAATCAGAAAAGATAGTCGCTTTATAAACAATAATCCGGCAGATTGATAGTTTTATATTACAACATTCTTTGAGTCATCATCCCTTTAATGTTCGTAACTCAGTACACCGCCTCGTTCCAACGCAGTTCTTTCTTGAATTCGGTAACATTAGTGTTGTTGTTGATTTCTACCAGTTCGATTCCGGCAATTTCGGCGAAGTCGCGTAGATAGTCTGCGGTCAAGGCTTGACTGAAGCCGGTATGATGAGCTCCACCTGCTAGAATCCAGCATTGAGCGGCAGTCTTCAGGTTAGGTTTGGGTATCCAGACCACCCGGGCAACCGGTAGTTTTGGTAAATCGGCATCCGGTTGGACACTCTCGACTTCGTTGAGAATCATCCGAAAACGATCACCGAGATCAATGAGCGAAACATTCAGCGCCGGACCGGTCGGAGCATTGAATACCAAACGCGGCGGGTCAGCTTTGCCACCGATTGAGAGTGGATGAACTTCTAAGCGGGGTTTATTGGCGGCGACAGATTCACATACTTCCAGCATATGTGCGCCTAAGACTTTCATTCCTGATGGATTGAAATGATAAGTATAATCTTCCATAAATGAGGTGCCACCGGTTAAGCCGGTTGCCATAATTTTCATCGCCCGCACTAATGCGGCCGTTTTCCAATCGCCTTCCGCTCCAAAACCGTAACCGTCCGCCATTAAGCGCTGGACTTCCAAACCGGGAAGTTGCTTCAAACCGTACAAATCCTCGAAGGTTGTCGTAAATGCGGTAAAATTGCCGCATTTCAGAAATTGTCGCAAACCCAGTTCAATACGGGCGGCTTCTCGCAGAGCGTCGTATTGCTCGCCACCTTTAGCGGCTTCTCTGGCGACAATATACTTAGCATTATATTCCTCGATCAATTTATCAATTTCGGCTTCAGGAATATTCTGAACTACTTGTGCCAAATCGCCTATTCCATAGCCATTTACCGAATATCCGAACCGGATTTGAGCTTCGACTTTGTCGCCTTCTGTGACGGCAACCTCGCGCATATTATCGCCAAAGCGCGCGATTTTCCCGGTGCGGCTATCTTGCCAGGCGACCGCGGCGCGGACCCAGATTGCCAATTCATTTATGACGTTTTCATCGCGCCAGTGCCCGACAATCACCTTGCGGTTGATTTTCATTCGGGAACAAATGAAGCCGAATTCGCGATCGCCGTGGGCTGATTGATTCAGATTCATAAAATCCATATCAATTTCCGACCAGGGCAGATCGCGGTTATACTGAGTATGCAGATGAACAAATGGTTTTTGTAGGTTTTTCAATCCGGCGATCCACATTTTTGCCGGTGAAAAAGTATGCATCCAGACTATCAAACCGATACAATTTTTGGCGCTGTTGGCTTCCAACGCAAGATTCAAAATCGCCTCTGGTTCAGTCAAAACTGATTTAAAAATTACTTTGGCAGGAATATTCGGCGAATCAGATAGGTACTTAGCCATTTCGCGGGAATGGTCGGCTACCTGGCGCAAAACATCTTCTCCGTACAGGTGCTGACTGCCGGTAACAAACCAAACTTCGTAATTTTCAAATACTTTCATTTTTTATTCCTTTATTGATTATTTATCATTTTGACCGTAATAGGCTGATGGTCCATGTTTCCGTAAGTAATGCTTTTGCAGGATATATTTGGGTAACTCCGTCATATTTTCATTCAGCATAATGCTTTGATATGCCAGTTGGGCAACCTTTTCCAGAATGAAGCTATTTTTAACCGCTTCGGTAGCATTTTTTCCCCAGGTAAAAGGTGCATGCCCAGCTACTAGAACGGCCGGCATTGCGAGCGGATTCAAATCCTGAAAACGCTCGATGATAACCTGCCCGGTGTTCATTTCGTAATTCTGATTAACTTCCGATTCAGTTAATAAGCGAGTGATTGGAATTGAACCATTGAAATAATCGGCGTGCGTCGTGCCATAGCAATGAATTGCGCAACCGGCTTGAGCGAAGACCGTAGCGTAATCACTATGAGTATGACTGATTCCGCCAATGTTGTCAAACGCTCGATATAAAGCCAGATGTGTCGGGGTATCCGACGAAGGACGGCGATTACCTTCAACTACTCTCCCATCCAAATTCACTACTACCAGATCGTCAATCGTCAACTTGTCATATTCGATACCACTCGGTTTGATAACGACTAGATTTTTCTCACGATCAATGCCACTGACATTGCCCCAGGTTAAAATCACCAATCCATACTGCACCAGAGATCGGTTGGCATTCAGAACTTCAGTTTTTAGTTTTTCGAGCACAATTTCTCCTGCCTTACTCGGTCGCGAATATTTAACAAATCTTTCATAACGTTGAACATCTTCCCCGACCATTCCGGAGTACCAAAAGCATCATGCATCTGTTTATAAAGAGTATATAACTCTTTGTATGTCTGGTGATTACGGTTATCGGGTAAATACTCCTTGCCGGTGCTGGTCATCGCTCGCTGGGCCTCAGTAACACCATCATATCCACCGTGCGCTTTGCCAGCCGAAACCGCCGCAAAGATAGCTGCGCCCAGCGCCGGAGTTTGTTCACTGGTCGAAACTTTCATCGGTCGGCCGGTGACATCGGCATATATTTGCATCAATAGTGGATTTTTGACTGCCAAACCACCGCAGTTGACAATTTCTCGTACGGGAACGCCGTAGCTTTCAATTCGGTCAATAATTGCCAAAGCGCCATAAGCCGTCGCTTCGATTAATGCTCGATAAATTTCGTGTGCTTGAGTATGCAAAGTTTGACCAACCAATAAACCAGTCAACCGAACATCAACCAAAATAGTGCGATTGCCATTATTCCAGTCGAGTGCCAGCAAACCTGATTCGCCGGGTTTTAGACCGCCAGCGGCTTTCGCCAGATTTTCGAACTTTTCTACTTGAGTTTTACCGAAGGAATCAGGCACTAGATTATTAACAAACCACAGAAAAATATCGCCCACCGCTGATTGCCCGGCTTCGATACCGAAATAGCCTTTTAGAACTGAACCGTCTACTATCCCGCATACTCCTGGTATGTCATTCAATTTCTCGCTATTTGGCCAGACCATTATATCGCAAGTGCTGGTTCCCAGAATTTTCACCAGAATCCCGGTCGCAATTCCAGCTCCAACTGCTCCCATATGGGCATCAAAAGCTCCAACGGCAACAGCCACTTCAGTTGTCAATCCCAATTTTTCCGCCCATTCTGGGGATAGATTTCCCATCTTTTCTTCGGCCGAATAGGCTTTCCGGTAAAGGCGCTGACGCATTGCGGCTATTTCCGAAGATAGTTCCTTCAAAAATTCTTCATCAGGCAAACCGCCCCACTGCTCGTTGAACAGGGCTTTATGCCCGGCGGCGCAGATGCTTCTCTTAATTAGTAATGGGTCGGTATTGCCTGTCAATACAGCCGGAATCCAGTCGCATATCTCGACAAAACTAAAAGTGTTCCGAAAAACTTCCGGACATTCGCTTTGCAGATGCCAGAGTTTGCTCCAAAACCATTCCGATGAGTAAATGCCACCGATTTTTGCTAAATATTGTGGCCGTAATTGACGAGCAAGTTCAGTTATTTTTTGAGCTTCGGCATAACTGGTATGATCTTTCCAGAGCCAGACCATAGCTGAAGGGTTATCTTTAAATTCAGATTGAAAACAGAGCGGTGTCCCTTCTTTATCTACCGGCATTGGACTACTTCCGGTAGTATCTACTCCGATTCCAATTACATCTTTAGGTGAAAAATCGGGTTCAATTTGGGCGGCTTTATGAAGCGCCTCTCGAATTGTAACTTCTAAGCCCAGCAGATAATCAGCCGGGTTCTGGCGAGCAAGGTTAGGATTTGCCGAATCAACAATAATCCCGGCTTCACCCGAAGGATAATTAAAAACATGTGTCGCTAATTCCCGGCCGTTAGAAATATCTACAATCAGCGAACGGCAAGAGTTAGTGCCAAAATCTAATCCGATGGTATATTTTTTTGTCTTATCCATTGTGTCCAGTAAATAACGTTAACTGCTTGAATATCAACCCGAAAAATAGATATAGCACAGAACAATCAGAATTACTAATATGACCGAAGCGATTACATCGCCACGTGACCGATTAGCACGTAATTCCTTGCGATCCTCTTCGGTTCTGGTACCATAGGTCAAACCTTTGATCTTTTCATAATCAGGTTCTTTTGTGCCCAAACTAACAAAAATCATAACGAGAATTGATATTATCGTTATCAAAAGGCTGTAGTATTGGAAGTATATGTTATTCACAATCCACAGGAAAGAACCTTCAGCATATTTGACATTAAACAATTTTACCGGTGTATCAACTGCCAGTCGGAAGAGACCAAGGGTGAAGCCGGTTATCAAGGTAGCCAGACAGCCTTTTGCATTCGCCCGTTTCCAAAAAACTCCCAAGAAAAAGACCACAAAAATAGGCGGTGCTAAATAAGATTGAACACCTTGTAAATAATCATAAAGTCCCTTTCCACCCCGAATTACCGGAATCCATATCAGACCAATCAATACCATAACGGCAGTAGCTACCCGGCCAATCCAAACCAGCTTCTTCTGACTAGCTTCCGGATGAAAGCGTGAGTAAAAGTCAATCGTAAAAAGGGTCGCCGAAGCGTTGAAAACGCCTGCTAAGGAACTCATTAACGCCGCTAATAATCCAGCAACGACGATACCTCGAACCCCGACCGGCAAGACGTAAGATACTAAGAGTGGAAAGGCGCTCTGAGAATTATCCCTGATAACCTCACCTCCCGGTCCGATTAGCTGGCTCTGAAGGGCTGGAATTTTACCACTGACTGCCAGGGCGTATGCAATTATACCAGGTATTATGAAAATGAAAACTGGTAATAATTTAAAGTACCCGGCGGCAATGGTGCCACGTCGCGCTGTTTTTATATCTGGAGCCGCTAATGCTCTCTGTACAATATATTGGTCGGTTGTCCAATACCATAATCCAATAATTGGAGCGCATAACAGCATTCCTATCCAGGGATAATTATCATTGAAATACCAAGCCATCCGGCCGCTTTCTTTGATTGGCGCCCAGGTGCCCTCGACGCCATGGGGAATGAGTGGCTTCCAGAGGTTAAACATTTCCGAACCGGCGATTTCCCGCAATTCTCCCCAACCGCCGAGAGCCTTTAGACCGAACAGGGTTACCAAAATTGAACCGAAAACCAAAACGATCGTCTGTAAGGCTTCG